>Ga0209454_1004117_pt1 | contig 10739 bp, 10 predicted proteins | sample WorMetHERISLAND1_2_FD_187400 | JGI IMG/M metagenome (GOLD analysis project Ga0209454, IMG submission 187400) | Marine gutless worms symbiont microbial communities from Max Planck institute for Marine Microbiology, Germany - Olavius geniculatus... | ecosystem: Host-associated > Annelida >...
ACCTGGTAAAAATATAACAGACAAAATATGCATTAAAATCAACAAAAACTTTATAAAGTTTTATTTTTTCGGATATGTGGCCACCAACAGCCAATCAATTTCAAGGTTTGACTGTTGTGCAGCAGCACGCCTATTAAATAAGCCTACCATTCAGGAATATTGATGAATTCAACAAGCAATTGTTGAAGTCTGGATTGGTCTGGAGCAGAACGTTATCGACGCTGCTATCAACGAATGGCGAAAGTGTCTCTGAGCTGACCCCATGTTTGTGGGCCAACATTTCAAACATTTTTGTAGGTAGTTAAAAATGGACAGTTAGATAAACTACTAGCTAAAACGATAAAAATATAGACAAAATGTGCGTTTTGTGTGTTTTTTGATTAAGCAATAATACCAGTGATTAAAAATGCAATATTTTGTTTGTTTTCTTTTCTCAGGTAGTGCAGCAAGAGAATGGGTGAGGTGGGAAACTAAACAGTCATTTGATGGCCAGTTGTATCAGGAATATTTGTACCAAAACTTATTAAAATTGGATCACGTTTCTTCAAGTTATGATGAAAAAAATTTTGTTGTGTTTTTTTATGTCTCACAGTGTAGTATATTTGGTAGTACTGATATTCTCTTCAATATGATCGAGATTATTCAATACATTCAGCTATAACTGGAAGTGATAGAGGAGCATGAGCAGTGTTGGAATATGAGAAGATGTCAGAAATTGAAAACAAAGGTTTGAAAATAGATTATGATAAATGTAGTGGTCTTTTGCATTTACTGTTGAGTTCTGAGGTTAGAATTTGAGTATAAGGTTTTAAATTTAGATTTTATTATCATGTTGTTTTGTAATAATCAGAGTAAAAAAAAACTAGAAGCAGTTGGAGAGCACAAACTTTCTTTGAGCTATCTGCTTTATTTACGCAGCACTTGTCAGTCTGCAATGCAGTTGCTAATTCCGGCTTGTTGTCTAAACTGTTGATGTTATAGTGCTGACTTTTAGTGAACGAAAGGCGCTGGTTGTTAATTGAGCTGGCCATTGAGTTGACTACAATTAAATGCTGGTTTAATTAGGTTTAGCCCCTGCAGGCTCAAAAAGCACCACAAAAGGGATGAGTTCCCATGCAGCAGACCTCTAGCTGTTTAGTGTCTGTGCAAAATCTTGTTTTCTAAGCCTTGTGATGCTGTGTGATTGTTCTGAGCAGCAAGTGCCGTACAGTGATCTGCACGAGGCATCGGAGTGCCTGGTGAAGGCGCTGCTGATACGCCAGAGGTACATGGCAATGTCCGGTCAGTCGTTTCCTCACGTCATGACGAGGTTCCTACATTACGTGGCTGCCAGCCAGACACCTGCCAACACTGATGTGCTGTCTGACGCTCAGCGGACTGCCGGGGAAAATGGTGAAAACTCGAGTGACAGCGGTAAACAGGAGCTGTCTCTTTGACCTCAACATGCTTGTAACGTTTATTATCAGTTCAGCATACAATAGGATTTAGTGCAACCTGAGAGCAAACTATACCGTGGTACATTCACGTACAGTGCATGAACATCTAAACATGCTAAATTCTATGAACTAACAAGAAAGCCCAGCTGTCACTAGGAAAGACACACTATAGCTCCTGTTGCATATATGGTTCTTGTTGCAGTACTGACCTTCAAGATTGTCCAAGGTCGATGATTTTCATCTCATCTGAAAGGGCTTATGCGATTTCCTATTAGTGATCAATAGCAGCTTTGGCTTTATCTCTTACCATTTAGCCAAAATAGCGCATCCTGACCTTCAATGTTGTCCAAGGTCAGTGATTTACATGTTATTTGAAAGCCAATATGTGACTTCCTATTAGTGATTATTAGTAACCTTGGCCCTATCTCTCACCATTTCGGAGATATGGGCAGTTTTCCGTTGAAAAATGCACATTTTCCTACTCCTTTCTGTTCAATCCTAATTTTGAAAATGTTTCCTTTGCACTAAATTGCTAAAATTTTGCATGCCTAGGTTTAAGACACAGAACTAATTATTTCTGTAAAAAGTTTTTCCATAAGTTCTGATGGCTAGCAACAATACATTCAATACAAAGACAGACAGATGACAATGATTCCAAGGCCAGTGTAGAGCACAGCTGTAGCGCATCAAAACTCATAATCGGATAAAACAGAGACATTGTTTGGAAAGTTATGCCAATAGCATGAAGAATGAAGAATTGAGTTTTCTTCAGAGTAAGGAATAGTTAATTGGCTCATGACTGCTAGTGACAGCTGACCTATGTTAGCTGCTAGCAATAGCTGTTCCACTGACAGACAAGTGGAACACAGCCACAGACACTGCCTGATTATAAGGGTCATTTATAGCTTCCAGCTTCACAAGCCAATTAATATTAAGGTGTAGTGCAGTACAGAAGTGTTTGGTTCAGTTGGCTTTCAAATCTCGCTTTTAATTTTGCTGCCTTTTGGTGAAATCATTCACTTGCCTTTGACTTTTGATAATCTTAGCTTTCAGTTTTTACTTGAATGCTTAGTGGCTAGCACTTGTTTAGCCCTGGACATGTGGAAAGTGGCTGTTGTAACAGACGTTATGTGTGCATATACCGTGTTGTGCATGTGTACAGATACTGAGCTGGGTTCATGTGCAGCCAGCAAGTTGCCATTTGCCATTGACATTCCAGGAAGCTGTGGTTACCACACACAGATGGTAGATGGGGTCATGAGAGTCTACGCCAGTCAGTCATCCGTTGATAATGACACTCCGTTGGACTACCAGTTCCCAGATCTGATGCAGTTTCTCGTTGACCAGAATTTGCTTTTCTGTCTCATTGCTGATGGACCACTGTAAGCATTCTGCTGGTTTAATCTGAATCACCATTTTTGGCTCTAGCATTTGAGTCGTGCTGTGCACGTCAACAGTTGTTGCTGCTCTGTTCATTGAAGTGTTAGGTTTGGAGTTAGTCAGCTTGGTGATTAAGGAGCATAGATTTTGATGAATTTGGACTGCTGAATCAAATGCATTGCTGCACAGGGAAAGCATTGTATGATAATAGGGGCTTATTGGAACTAGGTGAATGTGACTTTTGATCACGTCTTGTGGGTATAATGGCCATTCTCCAAACAAGCATTTTTTAATCTGGTTTGCCGTGATTTTTAGTCCCCGCAGACCTTTAAGTTGGGCATTCTAACTGGACAGTTTATCACAACTATCCGTGTCCACTTTGACACAGTCTGACCAAGGCTTGCATGGGCTTACTTGAAAAATATCTGTGAAAATGGTGTGCATGTTGTAGGAAATCATTTTGCTATCGCCGGCTGAATTATTTGTCGTCGAAATACCAGCTGCACGTTCTGCTTAATGAACTGCGTGAGTCTGTCAGTCAGAAAGCTGTTCCGCATCGTGACTTCTACAATGTTCGGAAGGTTGTTTTTTAAATTTTATTTTCTGTTTGACAGTCAGGATGTGAAATTATTACCTTGTTGCTCTGTGACTTAACAAACGATGATGTGCACTTAATTGTAATAACATTGTGAATTATATAAGTAGGAATAGTAGTTTTTGAATGCACAAAAATAGTTGTTTTGTTATTATTTAGGGAAAATTGGTTAGTCAGTTAAAGACTTTGGCTGTTGATAGAGCCTGACATTCCGTCGACTTGGGCTGTATGCTAGTTTAATTGAGTTTTACTTTTGTTGGCTCAAAGTGCCGAAAAATGGAATGATTTCTTATGGAATGTGCCTGGCTGTGTATGTTAAGTCTTTTTTCTAACCTCTAATAAATCCAAAAAATTGGCTGATTACACATGTATGCGTGATTGTATGTGGCTGTTTGAAACAAGACTAGCTGTGTCTAGCTGCAGTCAGTTACTGATTCAGTACAGCCTCAGTTTATTTTGTAATGCATTCTTGAAGCTGAATTCGACAAATCAGTTCAAATATATTATGTTGCTCTAACACTGTCAATTAATATTTGCTTTGTCAGGTGGACACACATGTGCATGCATCTTCATGCATGAACCAGAAGCATCTGCTGCGGTTTATCAAGAAGATGATGAAGCAATCTTCCCACGATGTTGTCTGCAAGGACTCGGACGGCTGTGACCAGACACTGGCTGAGGTACGTCTTCAGCGGCATTTGTTAATTTGTCTTCAACTTGGCCTAATAAAGCTGATCTCGATGTCTCTCTGCCTGTTGGTACGTCCATCCATCCACAAAAAGTTTTCTGATTTGATTATAAAATTTGGTATGTAGGTAGAGGTCGATGAGTGATAAATGATTGACGGTATTCTGTGTGACTCTTATCAAGGTCAAGGTCAAGGTTGCAAGTCAATATTAGAATCTTTTTCATTTCTAGATTATTTCTTCAGACCCCGTTTTCAATATAATATTGCAGATTTGTGCTATTTGTGACTTTTAATTTAGAATAAAATTATGGTTTCAGGAGTTGACCATCGCTCATCACATGGGGCTCATGGCTCATGAAAGTGCACAAAAATGTGTTTCTGGCCAGGGCTTTTATCTTTGAACCCTGCTTGGGAACTATTGTTGCTCCTTGATCCTATGGTGTAGTTGAATAATGGAGGATTGCATCGCGGTCGGGGACAAAAATCGAACTCTCTTTGGGAAGTTCTGGCTACAGGTTTGCTTTCTAATATCATTTAGCATGTCTTGTTAGGTAATGGCAGTAAGCCGTAGACGAGGTAATCGCGTGGGTTTTCACGAGAAGACAGCTCCATCATCGTCGCCTTCATCACTGAATAGTGAGGAAGGCTTTGTCATTCAGTCTCTTTTGCCATCCTGTGACCACGGTGCACATGATTGTGATGTGGCTCTTGGCTCATCACCTGATATTGGCGTATGTGACATATTGTGTGTGTACAGTTCGCTGGCATGTCTCTGTGTACAGCGCGTGGTCACCTCGGGGTGACATGCAGTTATTGCACAGCTTGAGTTGCCAGTCATGCATGTTTATCATTCACTCCAATAGTCCACTGTTTAACAGCTCCGTGACCTTGACTGACATTATATATGAAGATATTTTAATTGTGTTTGAAGAGTGAGTCCTTACACATTAATGGTTTAACTTGACGTTCTGGTTTTGTACTGATTTCACAAGGATATGGTGATTGTAGTATATAACTATGGTGTTCTGCAGTATACACACTGTGTTTTATGAAAGGGCTCACTGCAAAACAGCATTTTTTTGAAGCACAGTGTATTAAGCATCTTGAATGTTAGATCATTCGTCTTTTAACTGTTTTTTTGCTGATACACTCACAGTTTGTGGTTTCTATTTAAATGCTTGGTTCTAACGTGTTCATTCTGACTTCCTGCAATTCAGATAACATTGACTTGCTGTTAGCTTTTTACTGGTGGCAGTGTGTGTTGTCTGTAACCATGCCAGTGTTAGCTTAATGGCATGATCGGTTCATTTGCTTTGGTTGAAGTTTATTGAACTATTGTATCAATTATTCAGTCATGTATTAAAAGGCATGCTCTCACCTGTTGCCTTAAAGCAGCATGAGAATGTTAACCCTTTTTCTGAGTGTTATATCCACTGTATAATCAGCAACTTTTTCACACATTTGGGTGGTAGACTTGCCTGAGTGATTGTTTTCCAATAAGATATCTCTTACAGTACAGTCCTTACACGTAAATGGTTTAGTGTGACGTCATGGTTTTGTATTGATTTTACAAGGATATGTGGACATTTCAGCAATAGAATGTTAATGTGTGATCTCTAGCATTTCCTTGGGCTGAGGAGAAGAACTGATTTAATTCTGGTAGAAAAGTATGATGCTTATTCAAGGGCAGTAGCAGCAGTCTGTTTTTTTGTGTATTGTTATCTAGTTGTACACTATTTTTTTGTACCAGCCAGACATTGGATTGTCTGAAAGGACACTTTGAAGCTAGTCACACTTTGCTAAATGATGCAGCATAATGTCTAGCATGAGCTGGTAGATCAGTCGCATGCTGGTCTTTGGAGCTGGAGAAAGACCCGATCATTTTCCTGGTCGGATGGCATAAAAAGTGCTTAAACCAGGTTTTTAGTTTTGTATTGATAGATTATGTGTGGGTGCGTGAATCTTTTGTTCGTCAGTATTACTGATATATGCAGGTGTATTTAGTTAATTATTGTTTTTTAGCTTTTAATGTTGTTAGTCAGATTATTTGCTGTTGTTTTTGTTATCAGTACGAGTGCGTATGCTTGGAAACGCTCGTTCCTGCAATGACCTGCGGTTTGTCGACCAGGACATAAAACTCACTGGGAACATTACTGTATAAATTTGATTTATTATCATTATTATTGTCATCATCATCATTGACATTGCATTGACTATAATGTTTGTTGGCTGATGTGCATTTGGTCCAGGTGTTTCAGCAGCTTCGCCTGACGGCCTATGACCTCAGCGTTGACATGCTCGATGTACACGCCGTGAGTATTGCACTGATAACCATATTTTTTATTATTATTGACTTTTTAAATTTTGGCGGACTTTAACATGGGTGTACTGTCGCTTGCCATTTCTTGGTCCTTGGACAGTTCTCAAATTTAATTAGAATTAAACATTTGGTGACAAGAAGGTCATCTGGCAGGTAAAAGTATTACCTCAGTAATTGTAAGTGTTCACTTGAGTTATTTCTTGCAGTATGAGACAGTGAAGACATAAAAGTGACTGACTGTTAACAGTAGTATATCATGTGCCTGGAGAATTGTGGTATACAACTCGAGCATAAAAAGTCATGGAAAAGTTATGGTTTTTTTGGTATGTGGTTTTGGAATTTGTGCAAGTCATGAAAATTTTGCCAGCATGCAGATGTGTACTTCAGTATAAATTTTACATTTTACTGTATGTTAATTATGTTGTCTAAAATCTGTGCAGTACACACTGCATACATGCTTTTCCTAATCAAGGTTATTTGTATTGGCTTAGAGCAGTTTGTGTTGTTGGACAGTCTTGTGAAAAGTTGATATGCTGGAAATTTTCATCATCAATAAGTTAATTATGCATATTAATTGTTGTGAATTTTAAGGATCGCAATACGTTTCATCGGTTTGACAAGTTCAACTCCAAGTACAACCCGGTTGGAGAGAGTCACCTGCGAGAAATCTTTATTGAAACGGACAATGCCATCGAAGGACGATACTTTGCTGAGATTTTAAAAGTGAGTCTGCTGAATTAGATGTGGCTTTTTAATGTCCACTGAACAGATTGGTTCATTCCATTCTCCTGACCAGGATGCTTTCACTTCTTGCTGCGAATTGCTTGGACTTATATTACTGTTGTCAAGCATTTATATGCATTTATATGTTGTCTGAAACTTTTTATTCATTATTTGTGGCTTTATTGTCAGATATGCTAGATAGCTCAAAACAGAAAAATTTAAGCTAAACATTTTTATTAGCAGAAGTAACCAGTGTGCCAATTTGCACTTGTGAGGACAAAGATTTACTTTCCCTGTTGTCAAAGACCTCTAGAACATCATGTATATCTAATGTAAACAAGGCTGACATCATTCCAGCCTGACCTAATTTTTAGCAAATGCCAAAAATTAGGCCGTTAATTTTTGGTTTCTGACGTTTTTGGTTGGTTACTTCTGCTTAGGCTACATTCAGCTTGAAACTTTCTGTTTTGAGCTGACCTGATTTTTTTTGCATTTGCCAAAATAGTTCAGTCTGCATGATACCAGCTGCAGACGTTTGCTCATTTATGTACACAGGAAGTGATGTCAGACTTGGAGGAGAACAAACATCAGAACGCCGAGTACCGGCTGTCAGTGTACGGCAGATCGGCAGACGAGTGGGACAAGTTAGCGCATTGGGCCGTCAAACACAATGTCTACTCAAACAACGTTCGATGGCTCATTCAGATTCCTCGACTATAGTGAGTTAAATATTGGCTGAAACTTTTTGATGTGATATGATCTGAATTCTCCATCTGTCTGTCTACTTGTTTTATACGGACTCTAACTTGAAAACAAAAAGGTGTAGAAAAACCAAAATTGTTGTGAATGTTTCCTAGTGCGTGAGTAATTACCCACTGTTTCTGCACAAAGGTCAAAGGTCGTAGTTAGCATTGCATTGCTTCAGGAGACAGGTGGTACAGTTGTGCATTGTTTGTGGTGCAGTGATGTGTACAAGCTGAACAACATCATCAGCAGTTTTCAGGAGTTTCTCGATAATCTCTACAGACCTCTGTTTGAAGTCACCATTGATCCATGCCTGCACCCAGAACTGCACATGTTCCTCCAATACGTGAGCGATTCATCTGCAAATGATAGCTTACATTGTTGATACATTTTTGTAAGGTAGTAAGTAAGAAGTAAATAGTTTATATAGCATTACAATCTACATAGACAGATTTCAGGGGTGTCGTTGTTGCTTCTGGGAGACTTGTTTGTCAGTGATAGTGACAGAGATAGATAGATCAAGAAAAAAAGGAAGACTTAAGGGTGTGGGAGATGTTGTCAAATGGACCCTGAAAAGTTTCTTAATGTTTTGATGATTATGCAGATCATATTGCAAGGTTCATTTGGAACATGGCATGTTTGTTTGGTTGTCATTGTAAACTCTTTTAATTTATTTATGAATAAGGCAAAAAATTGATCTTGTTGTAAAGTGAACCAATATTGTTTTCATAATTATATGTAGATAATTATATGTAGATTGGTAGGTAAGTGTACTCTTAACTGGCATGGTTTAGGCATAAACCCACAACGTGCTGTAGTCTCAACTAAACAGAAATGTCTGCAGTAGGCATTAAAATGTTCAAGTGTAATGTTTTATTGTCTCAGCTGCCATAAAGTGCCACTTCTGTATGGTATTGGGTGGGCATTGTAGTAATCATTTCAGAGTAGTTATTATTTCATTGTTGTCAGTTTACTGTGAAGCCACTGATCTGCTTGTTCAGGTAACTGGGTTTGATTCCGTCGACGATGAGTCGAAGCCGGAACACGTGATATTTGACAAGTATGCGCCACTGCCAGAGAACTGGACGAGTGCAGAGAATCCACCGTATGCGTACTACCTGTACTACATGTATGCCAACATGACCGTTCTCAATCATCTACGGCGGTCAGTTTTATGGGTCAATCTGTGTTTGTGTGTACACCATGAGTCAGAAAAAATGCTGTCAAGCTTTTGACTCCCAGTTTAGTTGTCATTTTTGTTGCTAGTAGAGTTGCCTGTACAACTCATAATTTAGTTTCGAACTAAGTTATAAACTGAGTTTGTTTCAGCCAATCTGTAGTACTAATATATAGTTTAGGTGTTCAAAAAAAACGTTAGTCATTAATCAAAATTTTGCAGTGCTGGTGATTTAGTCAGAGATCTCATATTATTTTCAGTTTTTAGAAGGCGCTTATTGTAGTGTTTGAATCAATTCACGTGAATGGAGTGATAACTTGTGGAAAAAACGTGTCGGAGTTAGAGTATTACCCAGGAATGTTTAGCTTCATCCTTGTTCCATGAAACAGCTTTAGCCTATCTTTAGCTCTTGATTGGCTCTTTGTTAATTTTGCTTTTTAATTTGGGATGCAATGTTAATACATAACCTGCTAAACGGCACAGTTCTAATATTTTTGGCAGTGTATCGACACCCAGTAGCGATTGTAGGTGAAACTCACTCAGCTGGTGCAGTCTGCACCTCTCAGCTGAATTATTTCAATATAGCAAAAATAAAACACGCCAGCACATTGTGCCACGTACAGATACACAAACAGATATATACCTGTGAAGTTTTTGTTGTCAGAAAATTTAACTTTTTATTAGTATGGATTGTTCGTTCACACATATACAGTTTTCGTCAGCTGATGCATCTTCACCTACAGCGTGGCATTTTTCGGCATTGTGCCATTTGCATCAATTGTGCGATAGTGTACACAGGTTATGTATTTTTGTGAATTTTCTAAAGATGTTCTGACATTTAGATATCATCAATTCTCATTGGCATTAGAGTGATTAGATAACATAGCTCGTTATTGATTAGCATGAGATGTTTGCCTGTGCAGAGAGCGTAGGTTCAACACGTTTGTGCTGCGGCCTCACTGTGGTGAAGCAGGACCAGTGCATCATCTTGTCTCTGGCTTCATGGTTGCTGAAAGCATATCACATGGTCTTCTTTTGCGTAAGGTTAGTCAACGATAAGTACAGTGTTAATAGAGACTTTACTCATAAATGCTGCACAGCTTTGATTGACTGATAACTCAGTGACTTGTTACTCAAGTTCACATTTCTGGCATCATAGCAGTGCCTAAACACTTTTATTTGACATAATATTAATGCTGCTATATTTGATTAGTTTTATTGTAACATTAGTGAATTGTTTGGTTATAGTTTTTAATTATTAGTTCGCGCGGAAGCGATAGCTTGCGGAGCGGACTTAAGTTTTAGCCCAGATGTTTTTTTTTATTTATTTATTTTGTCAACGCGAGATCTCCGAGATGCGTGGGCCGACCGGCGTGAAATTTTGCACGATGGTCAGTACTAGGCCGAATTTTATAATGCCGGTCCAAAATTTCGGGGGCCTTTCCCAAAAAAATTTCAGGGGTGAAAAACATGCAAAATTTAGCCCGATTTCGGACGACTTTGAAGTTCAGCGGCGAATATCTCCGAAACGGATGAAGATATTCAAAATTGGATAGTCATTCCGTCTACCGCGATTCCTCCTGCATTAGGCGAAACAAGTCCGGTGAAGTTTGGTCCAGTAACCTTGGAGATTTAGATTCTTAATGGTACCCACCAAAAGCGCATATTTCGGAAGA
>Ga0209454_1004119_pt1 | contig 10737 bp, 9 predicted proteins | sample WorMetHERISLAND1_2_FD_187400 | JGI IMG/M metagenome (GOLD analysis project Ga0209454, IMG submission 187400) | Marine gutless worms symbiont microbial communities from Max Planck institute for Marine Microbiology, Germany - Olavius geniculatus... | ecosystem: Host-associated > Annelida >...
GTACAAAACATTAGTTTATACACTTGTTAACGGCAACATTTAAGGACTTGCACATCGAAAACAGCAAAAATTACAAAAGGTGATAATTATTATTCAGCAGCACATTGGCACACAGTCAGTGTGATGCGGGCAATATCGTTTTTTGTAATTTTTGCTGTTTTCGATGTGCAAGTCCTTAAATGTTGCCGTTAACAAGTGTATAAACTAATGTTTTGTACATTTATTATTAGAACGGTCAACGTTACGTATGCACAGTATAATTGGCAGTTCTTACAATTTTAGGTTCAGGTCGTTCTTTGTTTTTTTACGTTTCTTAAAGGTTACACTTTCTGTAAAGGTTAAACTTTTTGTTTCGTTATTATGTGTATGTGCAATTTTTCCTGCAAAGGCCGTTTCCGGAATGACCTATACTGTGTCGGGCGGGACGTTAAACCCTACTCACTTACTCACTGTGTGCAGAATTTGCCTAAATATGGTGATGTGTTAAAGTTCTAACCCCAAACTTTAGTATTTTGTGGTTTGGAAGCTCAGTATGGGAAATCCATCGCGTCACCTGCCATATGGGATCGCCTGCAACCCAGTGTAGGTGAACGCACCTTGCCTTAATCCCAGCCACGCAGGCCGGACCTCTACGTATTAACCTACCCTGGAGAGGTGGAAGGCTTAGTTGACCTTGGTGTTGGTCATATAGCTTGATAGTTTCCCTATCCAGACAGTCACCCATCCAAGTACTAACATCTTGATAGCGACCCTCCACCGATCGGAAATCAAACTCACGACCTCTCGATCAGGATCATAAGTCTAACGCCCTATCGTTACGCCACAATGCCACCTTATTGTGCAGCAAATATAAATTAGAAGTATGCATAGCTGTAGTAAATATTTTCTTTTTTTTAAAGCACACGTTTTTAATGTTTTCTTTTATTTCTTTAATATTCTTTGAAAATTTAGCTGCATTCAGAAACAAAAATTATAGCCGATTTTTTTTTATTTTGACTAATGTGTTTAATAAAAAAGCTATTCATTTGTGACCGCTTGACGAACATGAGAAATCTGTCTAAGCATTGGATTTAAACAATTCATCAAGTAAAAGCCACGTTTTTCATTCAGCGTTTACAAGTTTTAAGCTTTTTTCTTAACTGTGCTGTGGCGGTGAGAAACTGCAATGTGTGTGGCATTGCAATAGCGTTGCTAGCTGGTGTCAGATAGCGCTGACTGCCTGGCTAGGCAGCGTACAATACACGAGTAACGTGGCTAGTGATAATGGTGGTCGCTGGTCAAGACAGGACGGTGGTTGTTGCCGTATAGCCGCTAGCTTTGCTGCATCTAACTGCATGCACACCGCCGTGGTGCCTGCGATACAGGCACAGGGTGGTACAAAAACTAAAGCTCCAAACTCTTATTCATATCTTTACCAATGTACTAAATATTAGCGTATTTTTAAAATTCGTCCACTCTCCCAGCAGTTGCCTGCTCGGTGCAACCTGTCAGACTTTCAGCAGTCGGCAACTGGGCTTTCTCGGTTGCTGGACCTCGTGTCTTGAACACTCTACCAAAGGACATAACAACATCTCACTTACTCTCAAAGTGTGTCGCCACTTGAAAACCTGGCTTTTCGGAAAGTTTTATACCAACATAGTCAATCAATCAATCCAGTTTAATTCAGACATATGAGGTTATCTGAACAGTTTGTTTTTGTCTAACCTTGAAGTAGCTCTGCTACTAAGGCAACTCTGATTGTTTGATTGAATTGACACTCAAACAGGAAGTTTCCTGTCGGGATTAGCTCACTGCACCACACTTAAATATTGTCGCTACACTGCCTTGCCAAGTATTTGTTTGCAACAACTGCATCGACCGAAAGCACAGTGAAGTCAGAAAACTACACCGCTACAGAAACTGGCATTTTGGTAGGTTGTATAGCGACACTTAGTAGGTTTGTAGTAATCCATTGATTGCAAATTTCCTGCTGAGTGTAACGGTGGAAAAATTTCCGATAATTTGCTATTATTTGGCGAAGGTATGAACAGGAGTTCGAAGCTCGCTTTTTCTCGGCGCGCCGTGTAGACTTGTGCTGACTGTGTCATTGGGCCGTGTCGATGACGGATGGAAATCGGGTTGGTCGGTCCTGGTTTCTGTCCGTCACCGGCGGCCGCTGGGCCGAGCCGGGCGGGAGAAAATTGATGGAATTGTTTTTCGGGCGTCGGTGGAAATTATCTGCAGTCGATTGATCCAAAAAGACGAGCGAGCGAGCGGGCACTCTCTTCCCGCGGTCTCGTCGCCTGTTAGTTTATGGTGCGCGAGGGCGCGGGGGCCAATTACTGCCGGTCTCCGGTTAGTGCTAAGAGAGTCGCTGTGCGGCGTGCGACGGGAATGGAGAATGATGGAGAGTGGGGAGGGGGTGAGATTTCTGCTAGATTCTGAGCGATTTTTCTCCCACTGCCCGCTGATTGTCTCCGTCCCGCTCGACTCTGCAGTTGACTGGCCCGGCGGTCGCGTTAAGCCCTGTGTCTACTGTCCACTGCGCGGATTGGTCGGACAACAAGTCATACAATCAATCAGTGGAGTTGAGTTTCGTCAGTGTTAAGCAAGTTTGGCTGACAGATTATGCAGTGGCGTAGCCAGAAATGTGAATAATTGGACCTCCTTTCTGTTTCCCTTCCGCTCTCTCCCAACCCCTCCCATCCCTTTTCTCTCCTCTCTCTTCCCCTCTTACGCTTTAAAGGTAGGACTTATAAAATTCAGCTAGGGAGTCTGGGGGAGCGTTCTGAGCTCCCCATTGGAGTCTGGGACACAGTCGACATCGAATTTGTAGCATTGTATCTGTACAATATGATGTCTGGTGGCAACAATTCTAATCATTTTGCTGGAATCAGCTGACCAGAATTAGTGCAGTTTAAACGTGTGCTTGTTTTGTCTGGAGGATTGGTTGGGGGGCTGCGCCTCCTGGGCCCCCTTGTCTACTACACTGTGATTCTGTGTCCGGGTGCGATTTTGCTGAAGAGCCAGAAACTGTACAGTTTATATACCCTAAAACTAAAAATCGAAGTCCTGCCCCTCGGCCTGTATGACTCGAGATTCGGGGCGTTTATTCCGGAATCGGGGATCTGGCTTCAGTTTTAAGTTTTACGCAGACCTGTTAACCATCAGGGTGCCGTGAATTTGTTGTAGGTTTCCATGATTTTTTTCATGCATATGTGCTGGACTTGTCGGACAACTTGCTTTGGACAAAGGCTTCTGTCCCTCTAAATCTATAATCTAAATCGGCGTCAGGTCCCCCCCTTTTTCTTCTCAACTCCCTTTTTCTTCCTTCCTTCCTCTCTTTCCACTCCCCAGCCTGTGAACAGTGGATTTGGTGTAGATCCTTTTTCGTTCAACTAATCCGCGGGCAGTGGAGCGGGTGCTTAATCGGTTGATTAAAATGAATACTACTGGCCGGCGCCAGGTTCCAGTTCGTGTCGTGCAGGGCTAATTGGTTTAGCATTTCGTAGCCCTACCCGACGACTGGACGGATTTGCCTGCTGCTGCTGCTATGGCGGTTTGTCTGGCTTTATCTCGGCATATCCGCTGCTCTACGCTACGCTAAGCCTGCATGTCGTCGCCAATTTTCATTTTCGCCCGCCCGCTGTGCTGATTACTGACTGAGCAACTGACTCCGGGCGTCGCCGGCGTCACACTAAAATGTCTCCCCCATGAAAAATCCGCCCGCGGAATTGATATGTCTCTCTTTTATTAAAATATTGCCGGCCTCATAAAAAGTCTCTGCACCCATTATAGGATCCTCCCGCAGAAAAGTCTCTTCCGGCCGACAGTTTACCGGCAAAAATTTGTCCCGCCCGGCGGCCCCCTGCGCCGCGGGACGGATTTTTACCGGTAAATTGTCGGACGGGGAGGCTTTACGTCTGGTGAAAATGCATGGGAGAATTAATCACGCGGTCTGTTGCTAGTTAGCTTAGTTAGCGGGCTGTCTCTGGTTGGCTAACTGGCTTAGCGCGGAGTCCTATTAATTCACTTTCTGTGATTGCTGGTTCGCTCGTTGCTGTTGGGCAGAGACTTTGCGATTAAAGTAAAGTCGTTGCGGATACACGTTGTTTATCTACGTGACTTCGGACGTTCGTTCGTTCGACTGTCAGCGGGAACGTTGCTGCGTGAAAAATAGAACGCTAGCGCAGCTTGTTAGGCCGCCCGGAACGTTAGTTCTCGGAAGGCCTTATGTTTTACAACAGTTTTTTTCTTTTTTTTCATCGCGAGATCTCCTAGGTCCGTGGGCCGATCTCCGCGAAATTTTGCCACATAGTCGGAAGCATGTTCAATTTACAAGTGCTGGTCCGAAAATTTGGGGGCATGCCCCCTCAAAAAAAAATTGGGGGGGCGAAAAACATGCTAAATTTGGCCCGATTTCAGACATCTTCCCACTTTGAGCGCGAATATCTCCTAAACGGATAGAGATATCCAAAATTTGAAAACCTGGTGCACTATAGCGTTCCTTCCCGCGTTCAACGGAAAAAGTTGGTGAACTTTGGTTCACTAATTACGGAGATTTAGAAGTGCCCGAACATCGAATTTTTCGGAATACCATATTGCGGCCCCTAGGGTGTGCTGCGTCCCGAAATTTTTACACGCGCTACAGAATGTCCAACTCTTGCTAGCGTATACCCCACCGGGGGTGGGGGCTCCCCCAACATTTTTTCAATGGGGGGTCAAAATTTGGCTCAAAATTTAGCGTATGAGCCACTAGATCTTTGGCGCTAAGGGGATTAGCCTAATGAAATTTTACCACCTGATGTGCCGCTGGATGGGAGTGTTAACGCGTGTACGAAATTTGGGTAGCACTGCCTCCTTAAAATTTCGGAAGGCAAAAACGTCCAAAATTCGGCGCGATTTAGGACAACTTTAAACTTTGACTGCAAATATCTCTGGAATGGATTGAGATATTGACAAGCGGTCAATGGCGTTATCAATTACTGTCCCTTCTGCGCTGAACAAAAAAATTGGATGAACTTTGGTCCACTAACTACGAAGTTGTGTTTGCTCATTTCGACCTACCCAACATCGACAGTTCGCGCGTTTTCTGAGAACTTTAGACTTTGATTGCATATATCTCGAGAACGGATAGAGATATCAATAAAAGCAAAACAGCATTTACCGTACGACTGTGATCGATTCCACGTCGAACGCAAAAAATTCGTGAGCTTGGGTTCACAAAGAACAAAGTTCTGTTGTCTCATTTCGAACCACCCAAGTTTAACATTGCACTTGCTATACATGTATATTATAATGCAGTAGCGTTCGGGCCACGTGACTGTGCTGCGTCCAAAATTTCAACTTCTTAACTATCCCTTAATTGGACTTACGGCGCCGGGCAGCCTCACGTTGGGCTCTGTCCCATATTTCTAGTTAGTTTTTGCACTGGCCATAGCCATTAACCACAGCCTTGCTGTTGTGGCTGGTGAAACCGATACTCATTTCGTCTAGCGCGGAAGGATGGCCAGGCTGAGTTGATCGGGTGGATGACAGCCAGGGCAACAACGTCATTATCTGAAATCGAGAATTTGCCGATACATATACCTTGGCTGCCTTTGATTAAGCAAGTCTTTTGATGACGTTGCTCACCGTATAACTTTACTTTGTTCATTTAGCTACTGATTCATTAAGGGGCACGTCAGTGAGGTGTATAGGCCTGTATCAACGTCACACAGACAGTCAAAGTATATATTACATTGTATTGGTGTATTTAACGTGTCCAGAGCTGGAAGGCTGTCGGTTCAACTGGCATACTAACGGTAGACCAGCCAATCCTACGTACGATGGCATGGTAAGCTCTTAGTACTCGATTACTGAATGCTGAATGTCAGTTAACGTTTTGCACATCACTGTTATACTTATAGGAATTTTTGTGTGAAATTTGAGGCCCTAGTTAAAATTTACTGTTGCTCATTTGCTCAGGCTAGCAAGGTTAAGAGGTCAGAGTTAAGGTCATGGACTCGTGGGTTTGAATATCTTATAACTTTATGTGGAACAGTTTCAGAACTTGCAGTAGAGCAGCTGAACTAGCTGGTATTCTGTATTCACACATACTTGGTGAGCTTGGTAAAATACTAATTTATTGCATGCAGTGCGATGAACTTTGGAAATGAGATGTGGCCTCAGTGTGTGAAGCAACCGTGTAATTATAAGAAGACGTGCGTATAGTGGACTAATGCTCTGCTACTTTTCAGTTTACTGTTGGGGTTAATGCTGCATCCTCTGTATAAGCAGCCTAATGAATAAGTAAACAATATTCTGGCTATTTGGGCCTCATATTTTATGGTTAACCATTTTGACAGAGTTCTTGCCGTTCGAATGTTTAGGTACGTGGATCGGAACAGTCACTTGGTGGAATGACAGATCAGCTGCATTCTGCTGATGGTGAGCTGCTTAAACTTACTTTCATATTTTGCATTTTTTCATATTTTGGAACATTTACCTAACTTTTATCTGTGTTGCTGGCTTTCTCGTTGCTATTGACACAAGTTTATTTCTGCTTTCTGTGTTACTTGACTCATAAGTGCCCCCGACAGTCGACTCTGGTGAAAACAGTACATTCTTCATTCGGTCGGGCAAAACTACATCCTGAAAATTGGAAAACTATAGTACTTCACTACTGTAGGAAAATTAAACTAAAAGTGAATTATGTTTGGGGTGGACTTTTACCCAATAAAACCCACTGGGGTATTCTTGGCATTCAGGGGTTTGAACTTAACTCTCTGTGAGTGCTTTCGATCTATAGCTAATCAGTTACCTGTTGTGCTACAGGTAAGCCGTCGACAGGTAGCTACTCACCTGCGTTCATCGCTCAGCCTTCGTTCAAGGTATTTATATGTCTATCTGACGTTAGTGAATTAATTATTATTTGATTATATCTGTTGTGATGCTTTCTGAATACAGAAAAGGCGTTCGTCCAGTCTCAAACACGTTGCTCGTATTCTAGAACGATTCTGCAGCAGAAATTCTGTATTAAAACATAGTACGAAGTATGCGTTTTCTGATAAACGTTTATGCAGCTTTTAGGCTCAGCTTGCATGTGAGGAATGAACGGTATTAATTATATCAGTGGTATATAAGTAACGCGTATATAAATTTTTACAGCACGTACCGTTAAAAAAAGTCTAATGCGCAAAAATGTGTAGGCTTATTTACTTCGGCGTTAGTTATACTGTGCGTATCGACGTCAGCTGCAATAAATTCTATTCCCCCTTTTTCCCCAGTTCCCCTCTCCTTCCCATGACGCTGTGCGCATCTCGTCGCCTGGGTCTTCAGGTGTGTGTGTGGTCGGTCGGTCGCATCCCTTCACGTCAGCTTCAGTGATTGGTTTTCACCCGACGCTGGACACCTATACGTAGTAGTGCTGGGCAAACTGGAATATCGATTCGATTCGAATGACGATTTTGGTGCAATGTGTAGGCGTTCGATTATCACATTGATGCATAATTTGGGATTTAGTTTAATTCAAACTTTCGGGATTTGACTTCACTGAGTGCGAGCTTCGGCGTAAAATCACTTGTTCGTGTGTACTATTTTTGTCTTTTTGCGGTCAGTTGGACAGCCCAGTAGAAGACGAAACTTCTGTACTCGTGCATTAAAAGAACATTTATTGCCTGCCCAATTTTTTGTATATATAGCTAGCTACTCCGCTTGTTAATGAAACTGTCGTCATAATTGGATATTTCGAGCAAAAGGTTCGCGATAAATTTCTGGTTGGGAAGCCTTTAAATCGCAACCTTTATTGTCAAAGATTTGCAGTTTTGCACGTTGGATTTTATATGGTAGTTAGAGATTTGCCCATCACCCACAGATGCCTGACTGGGTGGGTGGTTGCGTGTTAAGTAGGACTGAGTCTTCCCCCCTCCTCGGACATAACCCTTCTAGAACAGAATCCTCTCCCTCCTTTAGCTGACGGACAACATTCTGCCTTGCCAGACTTTTTGTTGGCATGACCTGCATTTAATTCTCAAATATATATTTTAACGTGCCATAGCTTAACGGGCTTCACGCGTGGGGGGTTGGTTCAGTCATAGCCCGCCGGTAAAGGGAGGGATTTTGTCTTGGGGTAAGTTCCGATGCTATACTGGTTGCGTGACGGGGTCGCAGGTGTGCATGTGAGATTTGCGCTGAATCGGATTTGTAGCTGGTCTACCTGTCTGCCTAGCTAGTACCTACCTACCGCATTGATCAATGATCGGCCCCCATCACTGATCTGGTTATCCCTTTACCCTCATTCCTCTCCTCCTCTTGTCCCCAGCCAGGTATGTTGACTGCGATGCTACCTGTAATTACCTGCCCGATGATCCGACCCCGATCACGTATCTCACTGCATGGTTGCCGAGGCAGGCAGATTAACGCGGTGGGATGCCGGTTTGGGTCTGCGATGATAAGTCGTTTTGTCTCTGAACTTAACGCCACGGCCAGTCGCGCTAATGCCGTTGATCACAGATGCTATTGCTGGCCTGTTCTGTGATCTTTGCGGTAATTAGGCAGCACTGTCACCAGTCTTACTGGCATCAAATGCTTTTATCCGCCTCCATGCTTGTGCCTTGCCAGTAGCATAAGCTCGTGGTGATTATTAGGATTAGCATTGGTTTATGGATTTGTTTTTAATCTTTGCTTAGGTTTGTTGTTGATTTAAAACTTCAGATGTAAAGATGTCATCAGCAACCTTGCAAAACTCAAGTATTTTGCCTGGCATTCAGCGTTAGTGTGGTGCCCGTTGTATTTTTGCCGATGTTTGATTTTTAATTTTTTATCAGCAGAACTCTCCGATGTCTGTTTGAGCTGACTTTATTTATAGCTGACTCTCTGGGTGACATTAAGTAGTAAGTAAGTAAAGGGTTAATTTAGTGCATACTGAAAAAAAAATTTAATGTGCTTAATACATTTCGTCGTCAGTATTTCGCAAAAAGCGATTTGAATTTGAAATTTTGCTTCTAGGTGGATTGTGAAGACCGTTTGGTGGCTCTCCTAGTATCAATTTAGATTGTTTTGATGAGATTTTTAAAAATGCGCATATGTTCCTGTTCCATGTATGTGTATACGAACAACATAAATGGGCGTGGCGTATTGTTTTTTTGTAATTAAGTCATTAAAATTTGCACATTGGTTCGGCGTAGATTTATCTGTACATAGTCGACTCTGCTTGTTCTGTGGAAGCTGTGACGACCCCAGACATGAAGGAACCTTCTTGTGAGAGTAACTGGAGAACTTGAGGTTATTAATTATTATCGTTATCGTCTAATGCATATGTCTGCTGTGAAGGTGGATGATGGATCAGCAGTGAATGCTTACAATCATCCTCTGACTGGTTTGTCCGGCAAACGATCCACTCGCAACGACGGTACGTTACAGGTTTCACTCCATATTAATAGGCCATATTACAGGTCTTGCTCGTCCGTTAGCGTATATTGTTTGTTCTTCTTTTCAGCTTCTCTGTGATTCGCTTATTCTTGCTATCGTCATTCGTGCGTCCATTTTAAATAGAATACACAGTCACTATTATTGTACAGTCATTCTTTCTATGGAGTTACTTGGGTTAGGCCATGTTCTTTGGAGTGCCTTTGAAGGTTGATGCAGCAGGTTTACTGCATGGCCGGATGATGAATGCTCTGCTTCTCTACTAACCAACTGTTTTTAAGCACTGAATTCATAGACGTGCTAGAAGATATTGATTGTTACTGAATGATTCCAGTGACAGCCTTACAGTTCCTGTAGGAGTGATATGACGATTGGTTGCAGATAAATATCCTGGTGACGTCAAACGACAGAGAAACGGCTCCACGGTCAGTGAAAGTAACTTTCGGGATTTTTCTGTTTGTGTGATGCTTTGAACTTTATTCTTCCTGATCCATTGGTAGCAGTACTAAGTACTAAGGATTTTGATTGCATGCCCCATTTTGTGTTTTGTGCATTTGGATGCTACCTGCCTACCTGATCGCGACGTGGTTTTTGGCTGACCGTTAGATCAAGCCTTGGGTACGATGTATCTGTCTGACTCTCATCTGTCTGTCTGTAACGCATGTATTGTGGCTAAATTGTACGTCGTAGGGTGTCGGCTACGGTACCGGTAGATAAGGCGATGACGACTGTCAATAGTAACCATATCTCTATCTACAGCGGTTTCGCGACGATTTTGAGTGCAAAGTCGCCTACCTGCACCGAATTGCCGTAGCATTGATTGCAGTGTTTGATATAGCAGCGTCGCTATTGTGTGTCCGGGACTGTAGTCACTCTGGGAAATCGCTGTCTTTCTGTAACCGGAAGTCGGTATCTATATCTATAGGTGGTACGGTTGGTCCGTCCTAGTGACAGCTGAGCTTTTTGTGGATAGTTCGTTGAAACTTGAAGACTGCAGAACTTTACAAAGGACCTTTGCTCGTTTTAACAGCCGTTGACTGCCTATAAGCAGTGGTCAGTAGGCATCACTGATTACTGTATACTGGCCATTAGCCAGGCCGTGCTGTATATATTCTGCGTATTCTACTTCTTGTTGGCTGGACCTCATGGGCTGCAGTGCATTTCACTCATCGTCTTGTTCCTTTATTTCTCTCAGTGTGCAGTTAGCCAAACGGCATGGTTTCTCGTACGGACGGCTATTACCGAAGTCTGTAAATTAATTGTCCCGTGATCGTTAATCCGTCTGGTGTTATCTGATTTACGGCGTTTGATGTGACCCGCCGCTGTGGGTGGGCTGGGGTAGGGGAATGC
>Ga0209454_1004121_pt1 | contig 10733 bp, 9 predicted proteins | sample WorMetHERISLAND1_2_FD_187400 | JGI IMG/M metagenome (GOLD analysis project Ga0209454, IMG submission 187400) | Marine gutless worms symbiont microbial communities from Max Planck institute for Marine Microbiology, Germany - Olavius geniculatus... | ecosystem: Host-associated > Annelida >...
GCCGAGGTTACTATTAATCACTAATAGGAAGTCGTACACTGGCTCTCGATTGGCGCTGAATTCAATGACCTTGAATGACCTCGAACGCCAAAATAGGGGTATTTATGGATTTTTTGGCAATTTTGAGCTGCAACACAAGTCTATATCATATCATTCACAAGGTCGCACCACAGAACTATCGTTATGTGATCCAGATAGAGATTTTGGTATTTGTGTATTAACTTAGCATGAACACCCCAATTTTCAGCTAAACTACTGAACCAGAACTGCTATAGGCTTTTGCACATCTTGTGAGCATTAGCTCAAATTTCTTGTAGTTTATACTCATAAAATATATGGTTTCATGATCGATATAATCAGACATTAATAAATCGATCAGTAACCAACTTATACAGTGTATAGGTAGTAAAAATATTTTTCACCTTAATAAAGCAACTGGTGGTTTCGTATGAGTTCATTTTTATGTGTGACAGCAGGTACTGCAGTAGCACGTCTTAGCCATCGCAATTCTGTCCGTCTGTCTGTCACACGAGTGGATCAGTCAAAAATGGTGCAAGCTACGATCACCAAACTTTCACCGTCGGCTGCCTGAAAGACTCTAGTTTCAGGAACCGTAAAGCTTTTCCATAAATTCGAAGGGGGTCACCCCAAACAAGGGTGCTAAATGAAAGGGGGGTGGCAAATTTGCAATTTTTAGCCAATAAGTCGCTGTATGTCAATAACGGTGTGAGATAGAGCCTAGGTTAATATTAATCACTAATAGGAAGTCGTACAGTGGCTCTCGATTGCCACTGAATTTGATGACCTTGAACACTAAAATAGGGATCTTTATGGGAAAAAAATTGCGATTGTCAGCCAATAATTCATGCATTGGATGTCGCGCACAATACTGAAATTCATGCACTGGATATGGCGCTAGGCATCATCTGCTGTTGAGTCTAAACAAAACATCGTTGTGAACTTAGATTTCGTTTGCATTAGGCCTTCACAAATGCATCGCTGTTGCACGTTCCCCTTTGCATTAGCTGGGCGTTTTGTGTACAAACCACTTGTAAAGTACAAAACTCGAGTTGTTTGAAAAAATGCTAACAAAAATCCGAAATTCAGCTGCTGTAAAGTCAGCAAAGTAAACATAACAACTTTATGGGCTATTATCAGAATCTGGTTGGTTAAAATGGACAGGTCTGATGATATCAAACTGATGACTCTCATGCTTGACTCAAAATCTTTGCTAAAAGAAGAAATAAAGAAGCTTGCATAACTTACTATCATAAGACTCGAATCCGAGAATCTGTCGGTAGCCCCCATGACTGAGAATGCGCAGCAGAGTCTGTGCTGTGTAACAGATCTGATCCTAAACACGAAACACAACCAATACAGCAATCTGAAATAAAACACATACTCAACTGGAAAATGAGCTTAGTAAATTATTAGTGCAACAGTACTACTATCGACATTTTTGGCTTTTATAGAACAACCTTCTGCAATTATTGTTACAGGTCAGGATGGTCCTGAAAAGTAAGTTACATACATGCCAGCATTTGGAAACCAAAAAGAGGAATCACCAATGACGGAGGCCCAAAGGGCCGAAAAGTTATAGTCCAGCTAGAGGATCTGGGGGAGCGCTGTAAGGAATGTAAAGTAAAAAGTGGAAAAATAAAATTACGACCGGAATAGCAAAATTTGAAATAAAAAAGTGGAAAAATTCCACCAAATTTGGAATGGTTGGCATGTATAAAGTTAAAAATTGGTTTATTGGTGCACTGACATATCTGTAGCTGCTGCTGCCTTTTTGGAACAATTTCCACACACCACCAAATCACATCACCAAAGTGAAAAATGGTCACATATAAGAAAAATTTGGTTAAAGAAAAAGCCGTATCTCAGTCTGTCAATTTGCTCTTTCCCGACTGGCACTGGTTCATTGTAATTTAACGAATTCACGCGGATTATCAGCCATTTTTAACCAGAGCTGGCATCATTCCGGTCAACAGGCCAGTAAAAATGATGGCAATGTGTGTTAAGTGTGTATCAGTATACATTACCTGCTGTTCTAGCGTCAGCACAGTGTGAACACGCACGGTGCCCTGTTCACAAGGATCAGCAATTCCCGCCGAACCAGGCAGGAACAGTCCTGCAGACAACAGCTGCAGGCATCTCCTGTATACATAATTCACTGCATCTCAGATGAAGAACTTATACTAGACGTTGAATATTCACTAGAAATGTTGTGGAATAGGATTTTGAAACATTATCGCTAAGACTAGAAATTTGGGGCAGGGCCCAACGTGAGACCACCTAGCGCCATAAGTCTAATTGGTGGAGTCTTGGTCTATACTTATTTGTCAAGCCGTCGATTATAAATGTGATAGAATGCCCCACCCTCCAAAACCCCTCAACTGAAATGAGCCAGTTTGCCAGAAAACCCTAAGGGTCAACCATGCTGGCCACCTTAATACACACAATTTCTCAATTATTGAAAACCACTGAAGCTACTGAATACATTCTACTACTAATACATTCTGACGAATTCTACTAAACACCAAACAGAAGTTACACAACTAGAATACCCGAAATACGAAAACAAACACAGGAAAAAATGCAAAAGAAACTAGAAGGTGCACGTGAGAGTGCATATCTCCACCAGGTGAAGTGATTTAAACAGTACACCTACTACTACTACACCTACAACTAATACTACACCTACTACTACTACATCTACAAATACTACTACACCTACAACTACAAGTACACCCAACAACACGGAAAGGGGAAGGAAAAAGAAGAGCCACTTTGCGTCAGAGGAAAGGGAGAGAAAAGTAATAGCCGGCGTTGCTGCTTGCGCTGTTGGTGCAATGACGTCATTGCCATTTTGAGTCACCATGTACACACACAAAACGATGGACAGAAGGACAAAACGACCAATCTCTTAATCTTCTGACTGAACATAACCAATTGATGAGCTGGGGACTAATAGTATAGTTTGACTTTATACAGCAGCAGGGTGGTAATTACAAAATAAATGGCACTTGAGGCCAAAGAACAAAAGCAAGCAGAGATATAATGACATCAACACTAAGACCTGAAAGCCACGTTGATGGGCAGCGGCTGTCGAGATGGATTGTTCATTACTGCATGATGTGCCTACAATGATTACACGTACACTGCATTCTTCAATGGTATCACTGTCGCGGCTGTAATTTTTGGCCACTCCTGAAGACCTGGTGGACCACGGGCAGATAGGTCTGGATGTGAGTAAATAAATAAGTAAAACGTAAATTTATATAGCGCATCAACGCAAAAAGCCTCTAATGCTCTGCATACATTAGTACTCCAAAAAAAATGTCTTAAGTAATTGTCCAAAAACAGATATGGTGTGAATAAAATCACGCAGATGTCTCGGCAGTGAGTTCCGTGTCATCGGGCCAGCAACAGAGAAAGCCCGACGTCCGTATAAACTCAATCGTTAAGACGGCACAACAAACTGATGACTGGCAACAGAACGAAGCTGATGTCTTGAGGAAGTCGAAAAGACTGGAGTGTAGTGTGCCCTGAGATACCATGAAGGAGTTCCATCCGGACAGCAACACATAAACCTACTGAGCTTATACTTGATGCGCTCAGGTGCATCAAGAAAGTGGAGCTCAGAATGTATCAGCTGCTTCAGACTGCGGTCAAACTTCTGGGTACCAGTAACCACACAAGGATGAGTCTGGACGAAGGCCTATTCTTTAAGCTGGGAGACCTTTTCCATATTGCTCTACGCCGGTCAGAATTCGTGAATCAAGCGACAGACAGATGGACAGATGTATCTCTTAACTTGGACCCGCCACCGTCAAGCACCGGGTGGAGAAGAGATAGAAGATTAAGACAACGAATAATTAAATAATTGATGTTTATTACCGAATACAAATTGCACTTTATTACCTATCTGGCCATGGTCCACCAGGTCCATAAAAGTGGCCAAAAATGACAGCCGTGACATCACAAATGGCAATTCACACAAATTCACTCTTGCTAAACTCAGCCCCAAACAACAAGAACACTGGTAAAACAGAAAATATCTGAATAGTACCAGTTCAGTGGATTGCTGTAGGTGACAGTACAAATCTTACTGTAATGCACAAAAAGTCTGTTCGTCTGCCTGTGTGTCCTAAAGTGGCTTCTATCCCTATACCTGGTGGGCGCAGCTTGCACCTAGTGAAAAATAGGGGGGAAGTTTTGATAAGGTTGTAGATCAAAACTCCCCCCTATTTTTACTTCCCCTATCTGTCACTGGGCAAACTACACCCTTAACAAAACTTCCTCCCTAGATGAAAATGAAGCCCAAAATGGAGGGGAAAACTTGAGTCAGAAATGGGGGGACCTCAGCCCAAAATTGGAGGGGAAGTTGCGCCCGATTTTGATTCCAGATTAGGGGAGGACAGAAGCCACTGCTGTCATACCCCTCTGGTGCCTTCGGTATTGCATGATCGCAAACCTGACCACAACATTTGAATCCTTGGGGTTTTAGGTACATGCACCTCTACCTTGCCCCACCTCATCTCACCGGCATCCTGAGGGGGGATTGAGTTGCCAGCTAGGCATTAGTATAGTGCTCAGTGCAGCATGTAGTGCTTTGTGGCGCCATCTGGTGAATGACGATCACTTAAAGATCCTCCTGCATGTAGGGCGGATAGTTTGCTAGTAGCTCCTAATACTGTAACAATACAGTATGCAGACTAAGAATGAAGAAGAAAAACCAGGCTTTTTTTAGATCAGTTTATTTTAATTGACTTTTTCACAGTACATCTACGATGACCTGGTTTTTCATTACATATCAATGTGCAAGAGAGAGTGCCTTTCAGTCAAATGTTGGCTAGGCATGACACCAGTTCTAACAGACAAAAATCAAAACTATCTGAATAAAATCACATCATCTTCACCACTGAGCTGTAGCTAATCTTAACTACAGTGCCTCTCGGTCAGACTTTGACACTCTCAACACTTCTACAACGCTGAAACATATCGGACAGAATGTACTTCAATGGAAACATTCTTCAGCACTGTGAAACTTCTCAACATTTCCATAACAGTTGCTGACACTATTAATCATGTTCCAATTACCCACTTTGTGTATACAACAATAATTATATCAATAAGTATAACAGTAAACAGTAGAAGTAAATGATAAGCAGTTATCCCTGATAAGATGTCCCCAACAAACTGGCAACAACACCCGAGCAGATGTCATACTGTCTGATATTTACGAGTATTCCGAAAAATGATCAATGTATTCCCACGATTGAATTATCAATCCCAGCATCTGGGATCCTAAGATCCAAGATAAAAAAAGTTGTCATCCAAAGATCCCATTTTCAAGATTAGACTTACAGATCGGTTGTTATTTAAGTATCCCAAATAGCCTTATTTCATGCATAGGATGTAACAGACTAACAGGTTTTTTAGAAGGCATATCCGAACTGTAAGGAGTGACTATGATTCTGTCAAGATAAAAGTTACAGCGCACAGCAAGGAGTAGAACTCCAGCACACAAGAATATTCCCCCAAAATTCGGGACTGGCGAAAACGGCCGGCATACCGGATTACAATCACTAGTAATAGTGTAAGGGAGTAAGACAGACCAGCAGATCGATCATCCATGTTGTGAGGCCGGAGAAGCCTTCGAATCTGTTCTTGAGATCACGAAGCAGCCGAACCAGAACTTTGATGCCGGAATGAAATGCATTCTCTTCAAACCAGCGAGCATGACGGATTGCAGTCAGGTGACCCTGCATGATCTTGCCATCCACTACAGCCCAAAACACAACACAAACTGTACAGTGTACTACAACCTGACATGTACTAACCAACATCACAATGTACAGTAACAAGAGGTCCAGCTGTCGCTAGGGAGAGCTGACCACACTGCCAGTGTCCGAAGCACAGCAAATGTGAACGTAAATTCTTACTAACTTACACAACTGAATGTAAACTTCCAGACATGCCCAACATGACACAAACTGTAAACACCACAGCCTTATATATACTAACTGAAGTCACAACACAGAGTAACAAGAAGTCCAGCTGTTGAGAGCCAACCATATTGCCTGCATCCAAAAGTCTGTAAATGTGAATGCAAAATTCTTACTTATTTACATAACTTGCAAATGTAAACTTCCAACCACACCATCAAAATAATTTTGGTGAACAATTTGCAATTAAATATTTCAGTGCAAATACACGGTATTTCATAAAAAATGGACCCCTATTTCTTTCTTTCACAATTCACTCTGATGACGATCAATTTGTACGAAATTTTGATCAGTTGTAGCCGAGAAAATACAAATTCAAAATATTTTGACAAAATGTGGCAGTTGATTAAATATTCTTTGCTGGTCATGACGTAATGCTGGCATCATAATGTATCGCAAGTACAAGCTTGCTTGTCTCAACTGGTGTGTCAGTTGCTACCCTGCTTTGATAGTGAACCACATGGGGGCAGAAGTCAGGTATCTTTCAAGCCAGAAACTCAACCCATCTTGCAAGCTCTGTGTGCTGGTGCACTGTCTTGTTCGAACATGCAAAAGTCAAACTACCCACACAGACACATAAATGTGATCGCTTTGCACGTTTTTGTGGCTGCAACTGTAAAACTTCAGATATTTGTCATCAGCAAACCAGATTAAGTTTACCATCAGAGCAGGGTAGCAACTGACACATCAGTTGAGACAAGCAAGCTTGTGTTCATGACACATTATGATGTCAGCGTTACGTCAAAACTAGCAAAGAATATCTAACCAACTGCTATATTTTGTTGAAATAATTTCAATTAGTATTTCTTCCGCTACGACTAGTAAAAAATTTGTGTAAATTCTAAAGTCATCATTTGAGTGAATTATGAAAGAAAGAAAAGGGGGTCCATTTTTTATGAAACACCGTGTAGTATCCCTGTTTGGGAAATGGGGAGTCTTATAGGGTAGCAGTCAGGCAACCCTATTTGCTTCTTCAGACAGTTTTCCAGTAAGATGTACCATTCAGGTATGCAAAAAAAGAGAATTCCAGTTATTAGGTGGAAGATACACAAGAAACTCAAGAGGCAAAAAAAACTAGCACAGAAAGGAACAGCAGTTAGCAGATCGCAAAGCTCCGGATAGTCTAATTGATGTATGGTAATTATCATCTTGTGTTCTCGACTTTTTGTCCAGTCTCATAATGAAGCTTATTGCTGTCAGCATGTACATCTCGACAGGGTTGGCCAAAAACTGGCGACACACTTGAGGCATGGTGGGATCTTTAGTGATAGTGTCATTGCAAATTCATTCCTAATTCTAACAATAAAAAAAAATTGAAAATCGCTCAACATTTGATGAATTTAAGGTGTAATAAAAATGGTGCCAGTTTCGGCCCACCCTGTATATTACTTAATCTTTAGTTAATTATTCAATAAAAGCAATAAACAAGTAGACTAACAATGAAGCTGGGGATCGAGCTTCTTCAGGTTGGGTGGAATAGTTGCGATCAGGACTTTGACAGTAGCCTCCGAGGAGCTGATCTCAAAGCCACTGTCATTGAGCAGTGCTGAGTAGACCTCACGAGTATCTCCAAGCCTCAGGTTCTCAGTCACCTTGTTGGCCAGCGCCTGCACTGCTTCCTGAGTCGGTAGAGTCTTGAGGATCACCACAATGTCAGCTACCTCGTGGCCTGCCATCATTGTTCCCTTCTTGTGAGAGCCGACCTGTCGCACTTCCTCCACTTGCTGGACATTACCGTCAAACAATCATTCATTCACCCACATCTATGTAACCACTATGTGTTTGTTGTTAACACTAAAAATAACCCCCAAAATAACACAAAAAAAGACATTTAAAAATTCAGCACAAAATGCCTACCTACCAAATATACTCTTAGTACACGCATTCAATTTTATCCAGTTTGATGTCACAATTAATAAACCTCACAGATGTGTAACACAACATATATCCTCTCATTCCTCTGCACAAGAAAACCTATTCCCTGCCCACTGCCCACAGATACTCTCTACTGTGCTTATATTTTGCACTGCATTTTATATTATACTTTGCATTTTATACGTTTCTACTCACTGAAAGATTTGAATAATAACAATACCAACTTCCTCCAGACATATGTTTCATAAATGTTCCAATTTACAAAAAAAGTATGCTGCATAAATGACAGAATGATTGTATGAAATCAAAATGAACATTGGTGATTTATGCAGCGATGACATACCGCTGCTTCAAAGAGTGCCGGTGCTACCACGAGGTTGTCAAGAACTCCCTGTATCTTTGTCACCAGATTGAGCACAGTCGATTGTTCCTGGGCACCAGGAGTCAGTTCTTGAGCACGCTTCAACAGAGCCTGCCATAACATAACACAACATAAAGCGTTGATCTGTATAGCAAAGTTAATGCCATATACCTATCTCATACAACGACATAAATATCAATGCTTTTAAATGCTCTAACGACATACCAGGTATATAATGCTGTCTGCCATAGAATGTAAACAGTCAATTCTAAGGAACAAAGTCAATGACATAAATGCCTCAGTGAAAAAATTCAACAATCTATTTTGTGGTTCTGCTGCAGCAGTAAGGTATTAAAAGTTCAAGTATGTAAGTTATATTTGAATAAAATATGTTATATTATGCGACAACAGCTAAAAGATGAATTCACTGGTAACTGCAACTGTTCTTTCAGATATAAGTGAGACAGCTGATGCAACCATTGTTCAAAACAATTTACTAATATCAACAACAAGCACAAATAGCACTTTACTTGTCGTTTACACACATACCTCAGTAAACAGCTTGTCATCCGGAGCAGGCTTTGCTCTTGGAAAAATATTCTCACACTACAACAAGCAGAGGTATCAAAACATTACACCAGAAAACAGTATGCCAAGTTACAAGTTCCAATGCAGGGCAGGGTAGCCAGTGCCGCCCCGTAGGCTTAGGCCGCCATGTGGGCCGATCAGCCATCCCCAGAAAGTTCCCAGCAATTATACTTGGTACTGAGTCATGGCGGGAATAGCAAAGAGCACAACTACCCCCGCCCACATAACTACTCTCTATACTGTGGGGCTCACCAAAAGATTTCACAACCCCCACAGGAAACCACCTGGCAAGCGGCCCAACCCAACAGCAGACCAGCCACATGAGCAGTGCAGCCACCCACCCCCGATATGCCCGAGCCAAATGGGACAAACGAGAGCCATCACAGGGTTTCCAAGCCAGAGAGAAAAACCATAGCCCGAACTACAGTGCATTTGGTATCTAGTGGAATCCCAGTCTGACCCATCATCCCCGCAATAGCCTTTCCAATGCTCCACCCAACTCCGAGACACGACAGAAACAGCAAGGCCACCCAGCGCACATGACCAGTCCACAGATCAGGTGAGCACCAACCAAGCAATGTCCCATGGGTGGTGTCTGTTAGATCCTGTTAAGCCCAACTACAACAAGTCATGGCAGGAATAGCAAAAAGTGCAACTACCCCTGCTCACTTGACTACACTGCCAGTCAGGTCACATCGCCCTGACCAAGCAAGTACTTTGGAGCTCACTAAAAGATTTATGATCCCCTCAGCTAATCACCTGGCAGGCGACCCAACCTGTTCAGCAGACAAGCCGCATGAGCAGTGCAGCCAAACCACCTCCGCCACGTCCCAGAGCCAAACGGGGCAAAGGAAATCCCATGCAGGATTCCCAAACCCGACAGGAAAACCGTAGTTCCGAACAGCAGTGCATTCAGTATCTAGTGGAAATCTTTGTCTGACTCATCATCCTCGCAAGAGTCTCTCCGATGCTCCGCCCAACCCAAGACATGACAGGGACAGCAAAGCCACACAGTGCACATGACCAGACCACAGACCAGGTGGGCACCAACCAAGCAATCAGCCATGGGTACCTGTAAGATCCCAATGAACCCCATCAATGCAAGATCACAAATCAGCACCCTTAGCTGGCTGAGAGATCAACCTTCCATGAACTGCGACTGTTCCATGGTATAACCTCAAACCAGCACTTTAAGCTGTATGAGGGATCAACCTTCTTATGCTACTTCATAGAAGTAGCTACTAGGTACTGTTGGTCCACGGTGCCTTATTCTGTATTATTCGGCACAACCCTTCAGAGTCACCTAACAAAGGGCTTCCTCCATCGGCCAGCCGGAGGACATGCCCCTATACGGCGATACGCCGTAGTACCACCAGCACAAAGGTAAACAGTATGCCACTACAATTTAAGCATAATGAAAAAAATTACAGATCCATAGCAACTGCCCAAGTGCTACTTACTATTTACTGTCAGTGACCTGAAGACCAATTTTTGTGACAAAATAATTTTTCTTTACTTATGTTTGTACCACAGTGCAAAAATACTAAGACAGTACATAGAAATTTTGAAGTTCCTTACTATTAACTTTCATGTACATGCCTGTTACTGCAGCACTTGAGAAAGAAACTATACTGTTATACTTACTGCACTGTATCATTGGAACTGTCAATAATTGCAATATACAACAAGTAATTTGAGCAAAGCTCACGAGACGCGCGAAAGCCTATAGCAGTTCCTGTTTGCAGGTAATCGTAGTCTATCTCCATCCATCTCGTCGTAATTCACTCTTTTGCAGCCAAAAATCGCCAAAAAATCACGTTAAATCAATATTTTTAGGGTTCAAGGTCATTCAAGGTCATCGATGTTGATAAATTTAAAAAGCCTGTCTCCAGTGC
>Ga0209454_1004122_pt1 | contig 10733 bp, 8 predicted proteins | sample WorMetHERISLAND1_2_FD_187400 | JGI IMG/M metagenome (GOLD analysis project Ga0209454, IMG submission 187400) | Marine gutless worms symbiont microbial communities from Max Planck institute for Marine Microbiology, Germany - Olavius geniculatus... | ecosystem: Host-associated > Annelida >...
TAATCTTGCTTTTCGGCATGTTAACGCGTGGCCGTCGCATGCAGTACGGGAACGTCGTTGCGCAGCAGCCGTTATCAGCAAGCAACGTCATTTCTGCAGCATGTGATAGCGTCGCGATAGTGCACATTTGTAATCGAGTTGTTGACTCAAAAGTTGGATAATAGCAAATTTTGTCACTGTTGATGACAACTAAAGTAGTTACAAACTAAAAAAACCTAATTTTCTGCATTTCTGTTTATTTTGGTGTGGAGTAAAGTAAGGATACGAAGAGTGTTTTATTTTACACGGTAAAGTAGCGTCAGTATTCGCGGGAAGTAGACTATCAGTACATTTTTAGTTGCACATTGATTTTTTTAATGTTGCCTATAAAAATTATAAACATATGTTTAATTTTGTCAAAGTTATTAAACAAAACATTGTTAACTTTTTTCACCTCGGATACAATAAAACGGCATTTTTGATGACGTCATAATTATGTCAGCTCTACGTAGTGACATGGCAATATAAAGAGAAAACGTCTTAATAGTTTAATAAAGTAAATATTCAGAACTACTCGTGTCAAAAATTATAAAAATAGGTTAAGGTTTGTCAAAGATATGTTGAAAAAAACAGTAGACTCTTTCCGGACGCGGTGTACAAGTAAGGAAAATGACGAAAAAACAGTGTACTAAAACTGCTAATATTAAGGTAAAATACAATTCTATATTTTTTGCTATAACGAACTGTTATATAAGACATAGAATGTATGGTATGATAAAAGAGTACGAACAAATAACAGACAACAAATAATGCAGTGACAGAAAGAACAGCTTGAAACAAACATAATTATCACACACACAATAATATGTAAAGGTCTTTCCAAGCCATAAGAGAGTGGCGCTGATCTCCGTTACTTAGCCCTCAGCCTGACACCAGTTTACACTGCGAGACCACGGATACTGAGCTAATGCATCGCTTGTTCTCACGGCGCCTACCCACGGAGGAATCACCAGGCTGAGCTGACCTAGATGGCTGATTATATGGAGATGGTTTACCCGACTGTTGATGGTCACCCATTCGAATACTAACCAGGCTCGTCGCTGATTCACTTCAATGATGCAACCAACGACGTTACATACTAAGCCAAACCGCCACCACACATAATAACGAAATATATATAGCTCACAGAAAGCAAAGAATTTTTGCCACTGTGCTACATAATCATGTCATGTCATGTCACAACGCCGCCATTCAACACGTGACTAAAATAATCACTTGTGAAACTACGACAATAAAAAATTAATCGTCGGACAGCTCGAGAAAACTACTGACCACGAAACAAGTTTCCAGCCATCATGCAGTCTACAGTTTCATCAAGTCAAATACGAATACATTATTTCGTCATATGTTTCGGATTAATAGAACAAAAGCAGAACGTTCACAGCACTAGAGTAGAATAATAATGTCTGTCAGTCAACCTGTAGTGTAGCATCGACTCATCATCCCTCTAATTTTTCCGGCAAGGTGACGCATCCCACACTAGTTTACAAAAATCCATGTAAAAAAACCAGCTAGCATGAATGCGTTTGAAACAGTACATCTTTAGGCAGATCAAAATGTCGGTTCTCTGTATGTCGATGTACAACTGTTTGTAATTTCATTCCACAACAGTTTTGTAGCTGTTATTAACAATAATTTTCAACGTATAATAACCATCAGTGCATTAGAGGTTAATTAACGATATGCGATATATAAATTCACATTTTACTTACTTACTCCCTCACTTACTTACTTACCATATTGGATTTGTGTACAATACACGCTGCAATACTTTTAAAACAAAGTGTCTCGAAACGTGCAAAAATTCAAGCAAGTTCCGGTAGTCCTGCCGTCAATGCAATGAGTTATTGACCAGTGAAACTCGTAGCTGGAGCGGAGGTTTGGGTCGCATCCTAACATTCAGCTGGCGCTTGTAACTCGTCAGACTCATCGTGGGATCAAGCTCAAACTGGAAATGCCGCAGTAGCTTGACGAGCAGTGCACGCATCTCCACGCCGGCAAACCGATGACCCAGACATTGGCGTGGCCCGTAGAGAAACGGCATAAAATGATAGAGCCGGGAATCTTTACTGCCGCCAGCAGACTCCGACTCAAGAAATCTCTCCGGCTTGAAACTGTCGGCGTCGGAGAACAGCTCTTCTCGCCTGTCAAAACACAGAATCAATCTATCAATAAAGATCAACTGATCGATTCATCAATCGAACAAGAAACAGCCATTTACACAGGGACCTAAAGTGATTCAGAAACGAAAGCTTAGAGATAAAATCTAACTACACTTGCACAAAGCTGACTACGTAAAATAAGAAACAAAAGTGAACTAGTATCAGTCTAAGAAGTAAGAACGCCCTCTGGAACAGAAATGTTTTAAGGTTTAGTTCCGTAAGACACTGGCCAAGACAAATGCAACAGATTGAATGTAAAGTACTGAATGCACTTGCGTTGTGATAAATAAACGCATCACTACTACTGCTACTATTATGCTACTGTTATTGCTGCTGCTAAAAAAATACTGGGTAGATTAAAATAAAAAAAACATACTAATCAATGACAATAATAATGATATTACGGTGACAGTAACTGTCGGGCTGCTAGTGCTCAATAATCAAAAGGTTTGATAATCTAAAAGCTTTAAGATTTCTTCCTATACACGTCCACAGACGTCGACTCAATCTCCACATTTCCTCTCCACTCTCAGCTGTGCCTCGAGGTAACAACAGGGGTTAAGGGTCATGGATAGAGTTAGTGAAAATGTTGCAGTGACGCAGTGTACACCTTCCGATTATTGAACATTCAGATTATAGACACCCAAAAAAAGTAACTGACGATGATGTCGATTGATAATACTGACAATGACACTGACAGTGACAGTGAAAATGACAATGCCAACGATGTTATTATAAGTACTATACCTCATCATAGCTCCGACAGACAGCTGAAGTATTGTGCTGGCTGGAATGCGCCAATGCCCAGGAAAAACGTCGGCATTCTTAGCCTGTCTCAGCGGATGGTAAATATCTACCAAATAACAACAGCATTCTAAAGCCACTGACACATCAGATATCTACTGAACTGCAGCACTGCATTCTAAATCAAAATGACACACAAAATCTAATTTGACTTCCAGTCAGGTCGCTATCAGGTAGTTACTACTCGAATGAGTGACTGTCTGTGAACAGGTAGACGATCTCGGTATTTAACAAACCACCAAGGTTAACTCAGCCTTTCATCCCTCCGGGGAGGTAAATCAAGTACCAGCTTGTCTGGCTGGGGTTACAGCAGAGTGCATTCACTTGTATCAGGTGGAAGGTAACACTGCATGATCACACATGGCAGGTGACACTCTGTAGCTCTGAGATGGGTTTCCCATAAAGAACTATACCATTTAACAGCAAAAATCTGCTGGGCGACTGCAACGTGTGCACGTGACTGTAGCCAGACTTTTCCAATCCGAAAAGGGGTCAATAACTTCAACTTTGTTTGCACTTGCATGAGCCAAATTACAGGATCAGGGGGAGTGCATTTCAAGCTCAAAAAGAAATATGAGCTAATGCTCACAAGACGCGCGAAAGCCCATAGCAGTTCCTGTTTGCAAATTGTCTCAGTCTATCTCCAGTCATTTCGTAGCAATTCACTCTTGAAGTGTGCGCCACAGCCAAAAATTGCAAAAATCAATAAAACCCCTTATATTGGGAGTTCAGGGTCTATTAAAGTCATAGAGTGGATACAACTGAAAAGCTCGTCACTAGTGCTTGTTGTGATAGGCAGCATGCCCATGCCTATATGCAAACATTTTCTTGAAAAACTGGCCAACGGCGGTAAAATAACAACTTTTATGGGAGTATCACTCTTTGATGCCTTCGTGCTCTGGTTTCCTTGAACCTAGAAAATCGTGACTTGGATTGTTGAAATCTATGTTCAATGCTGAAAATTTCATATGCAGCTTGTCCTTGTTTGTCTGTATTGATTTCGGCGCAATTTGCTCTTGAAATGTGTATCGCAGCCCAAAATCGCCTAAAATCCATAAAAAACTCTATTTTGATGTTCAAGGTCATCCAAGGTAATTGCTCACGGTGAAGGTAAAGTCCAGTACTTGCTATAGCGCTTCTCACATGAGACGGACTCAAGAACATAAGCCCTTTACAATCTCAGAAGTGGCAACTGATTGGCATGAGCTAATGATACCGTAGCACACTATACGGCCATCCATTGCTCATGTCAACGAACTACTAGACCCGCAGTTTGCAGCAAGCAGGCATACCTCCGACCCAATCAGCCACACTAAGCCTAGCATGTTCAAAAAAAGAGTACAGGGTGGGCCCAAAAACCAAACCTGATGCTGAGTTACCAATGCTCAAACAGGTCCGGTTTTTTATGGCCCACCCTGTATATTTAAAGTACGTCGGCAGGCAAATGACCTGAGAGTCTCATTGATGACACAGCCACAGTACTGCAGCTGACTGAGATTGTCATAAGTCAGTGGCTGCGACAGGCCGACAACGGACATCACCTCACTGCAAGCTTTCTGCTGGACGTCAGGATGAGTGGCCAGCATCAGCAGACACCAAGCCATGCTGGTCGCCGTCGTCTGTTATCCGCAACGCACTACAGTATAATTTAAAGTGAAAAAATGCCTAGCAGTTCAGTCATTTTACAGTCATCTATGGCAAAGAGGTGGAAAACAGATGGATCTTAAATTTATGTCTTGAATGATCAGAGACACTTTGATGATGTCACTTCCGATGGCAGACTGTTCCAAGTTGTTGCTGCAGCGGCGCTGCAATGAGGAATGCTCGGTCGCCGATTATGCAAAGCCGTGTCAGTGGTACAGCCAGTGCCGAGGTGGAAGACAAGTGCAGGCATTGTTGACCAGAAAGTCCAGCAACATGTGGGGTGGGAAAGAGCTGAAAATAAATTTGGTGCATTTTTAGAATCACAGAACACTTCTAACTGTGAAACGATAGCATACAAGCAAATGATATTTTTTTTTACCTTTTGTCTGTTCCCCTTCCCTCAGTAAAAGGATTGCAACATTTATCCTGGCTACCTCGTCTACACAACAGAACATGCCCAAATATGTGTGGAAGTTGCCTCTTTTCCCCACTCCTGAGGACTGACCCCCTTGCATCATGTCCTCAAAAGCAGCTCTGTGCGTGTTGTATGTCAAGATGACGACACCTTCACATGCCAGTGACTGTACAGTAGCATTAAGTTTACAGAATACTGTTTAATGATTGGTGCCTTTTTTTGAATTGATACTACAACAAAAAACAACATCAATGGTACTACTACTGTGACTATTACTTCTACTATAACTGCTATGTTTAGGTTTATACACTAGGCCAAGTCGCATAAATCTCTTGAAATATTGTGAAAACAGACCCCTACGCCAAGTGCTCATTTTTACCACATTTTGTGACATATCATACGACCTTTACTCTGACAACCTTTCAATCTCAACCTCAAAACAGTTCATTAAAGTACTGTACTAAGATGAAGCACTAACATAATTTGGTGAAAATTGACCAAGCCATGCCAGAGATATTGCAAAAACAACATAACGAACAAGCATACAATGTAACGCTTCAACAGCAGAAGGTAGAAGATGAAAGCACCGACCCAAAACCCATGGAATAACTGTGAATCTCCCTCTGTCCCTGTCTCCCCCCTCTCTCTCTATGTTTGTGTCCATCTGTCTATGTGTGTCTGTCTCAGTGTGCTACTAGCCTCGTGTCCTGCAAGCATCAGAGTCACCACTTGGTCTCGTAGCTCATCGTCCGTCATCCCTTCACCAGTCTGTGTGTCACGGGCAGTCATCATCATACCAAGTACATCCGACGTCACGCTATCCACGTCTGCACAGATTCCAGGACTTGGCATATCAGTATGTATACACAGTTGAGGAGGTCTGTAAAAACAATTTTGTTACTTACTTATTTACCAAGTTAAGCTATAAATTCATTTATATATAACAAAGACAGCACAGTCCTGGTAAACAGTAGGCCTAGTCCGATCATTTCATAACTTCTGCAAATTTCTATTTCCAAAACTAGTGGTCCTCAAATTACACTAATGATAACTTTCATTATCATCATTAGTAGTTCACACAATAAGTCATTGTGGCAGTCATTTGCACTGGTACCAACAAAAACCTTGACAACAATAATACTATTTCTGTATCAATAACAAATCAAAACCAATCAACCTCCGCCTTGCTGCAGCTGTTGTCTCTTCTTGCTGATAATATCTTTCACAACATCCATCACGATGTCCAAGTTTTGCCAAAACTCACGCGTCTCACGGAAAAACCACTGAGCCCAAAATGGCAGCAACGTCCTCCATCTACAAGTGCAAACTGAATATTAATGTTAATAGTAATAACAGTAGCAAACTGACAATAATAAGAATAAGTGATGCTGTCACTTTCAATTTCTTTAAACGAAATGCATATGTGGAAGCAGTAACTAACAAATTCAACAAATTATAACCATTATTTTAAGTTTATTAACTAATTTGTTGTTGGTGTACTTTTTTGAACAGTCATCAAAAAAACGCAATATTGGTTGCCAAAACGTCAACAAATAAGTTCATGGAGGTTGCATCTTGATGAATTTGTGTTGTTTATTAGCCAATTTTCCGCAGTTATTCGGTATTAAATTTTTGTTAGAAAATTTAACCTCGCCATCCCACCCTTGAACACTGCAAATCACAGCAGATTACTAACTCAGACTATTTCTGTGACTTGAGCTAATCTGCAGCGACAAAGACAGCGACTGATCTGTGGTCACTAACATAAACAATTTCTGGGATTTGCGGTAGATTTGCAGTTGATATCCAATGACTTGCTGTGATCACAGCTTGTGCGATAGCAACAAGCTGCTGTATAAGCGATGTGCCAAGTCAATGGGAAAGCCAAAAATTCGACCCCCACTGCTCCCACATTTTTCAACCGATCTTTCTGAAACTCAAAACCAAAAAAGATATCCGGGATACAACCCTGCATGCACAATTTGGTTGATGTGGGACGACGGGAAGAGGGTCTGCGAAAATGGCGAATTTTGGCTTACTTTTGGTTCTTTCTTTTTTTGTATTCTTTGCGTCACATACAGATCACACCGTAGGACCGACCAATGAGGATTGAAAACGCGTGTTTCTGTGCAAAAAAATGCCCTCTGGGGGTCTCGATGATAAAAACTAAAGTTTAGGGGTCAAAACTCCCCCAAAACATGATTTTTGAGAGGCTGAATAGGCATTTTAAGCCAAATTTGTGAAATTTTCAAATCGCGATATCTCGAAAAGTATAAACTCGATCAACGCAAAATTTGAAGGGCAAGTTTAGGACCGCAAACGGGCTTTGTGGGTGGTCCGGCGTTACAAAATAATAATTCAAGATGGCGGCGGCCGCCACCTTGGATTTTTGCACAAACACTAATAACTCAGCTGCCATTTCAGATAGATTAATGAAATTTTGCAGCAGTGTAGCCAGCAACTACAGGAAATAGACCACGTGACCAAAAGTGGCAATAGTAATAAATTCAAAATGGCGGCGGCCGCCATCTTGAATTCAGTTTATCGCCCATAGCTCGCTTGCTATTGCGTATATTTGCATGAAATTTGGCATGTGGACTCACTTTATGGTCCTATGTACGAATTGACTATAATATTGAACAAAAATTAAATCCAAGATGGCGGCGGCCGCCATCGTGGATTTTTGCACAAACACTAATATCTCAGCTTCCGTTTGAGTTAGATTAATGAAATTTTGCAAAAGTGTAGCCAGCTACTGCAGGAAATAAGGGATATGACCAAAATTGGCAACAGTAATAAATTTAAAATGGCGGCAGCCGCCATCTTGAATTCAGTTTATCGCCCATAGTGTTTGTGCAAAAATCCAAGATGGCGGCCGCCGCCATCATGGATTTAATTTTTGTTCAATATTATAGTCAATTCATACGTAGGACCATAAAGTGAGTCCACATGCTAAATTTCGTGCAAATACACGCAATAACAAGCGAGCTATGGGTGCCTATAAGCAACCATTTTCACATTAGAGGAGCCAATAGTGGTAAAATGGTCTTTTTAGGGGGTGATCCTCTATCTCCTCATTTGAGAGAACCCCCCTCACCCAGCAGCATGAAATTTTGTCACAAAACACTAAAGACTCTAAGCTATCAAATGGTGAAAACCTGAAGTCTTTATCTCACCTGGGCTTAGATCAGTACCGAGTCATAACGGACAGACAGACAGACAGACAGAGAGACAGACAAACAGATAGAATTACTGTAACCAATATGTGCTATAGCCAGCTCAGCTGGCTCTCGCATGTGAAATTTGCACAAATACTAGAACAATAAACAATGAGACCAACTTATGACAAGCCAACGCCAGTGAGAATGGAGTGAAATGCAACAGTCACTTTGTAATCAGAACAAGTGAGAGAACTGAACTCATAACCAAATGCTGCATGACCGATCACATCCAGTATCTGCACATGACAAAAAGACTCAAATGCAACCAAACTGCGGAAAGCTCTGACAGCTGTAACTGAGAACAGAATAAGAACAACACCATGCAAATGTACTGTCACAGCATCAAAGTGTTCAAAAAACGCACAACAACAAACAGAATTATCCATCAAACCTGCTACAGGATATGTAAAATCTGACTTATTGAGTGCCCAGCTTAACTTTCAGAAAATGCAGCTTGATTGCTAAAACAACAAGAAGTTTGAGCTAATGCTCATGTATATAGAAAAATAATGAGCCGATTCAAATGATAGTGTCCTGGTATAATTTTCGAAGAGCCAGGTTTCGAGATGTCCGTTAAAAGCCAAAAGTAACCGAGATGTCATTATTTCATCCGGCTGGCTGTACCAGTAATAGTATTTCAGTAAAGTATTTCAGTTAACAAATGGTGGCACTTATTACATAAAATTTCACTAATCTATCTGTTTTCTGCCAGACACGGTTTGACACGTACTGTGCGACTCAGGTCAGCATGAATGGGAAGCACAGCTGCTCCAGTTGAGTCTAAACTCTTCTGCCAATATTCCACCAACTTCCCGCCATATTTCTCAAACAATGACAATATTTCTGTACACGTACAGCGTTATTAATAATATCATCATAACATAACATCATAGCATCATAACGTATCTAGAAATGTTTAAACTAGTTTAACTAGGTGTCTTTGCGGCATATGTTGGTATCCTGGAAGGGTCGCTATCAAAAAATTACTACTTAGATGCAGACAGGTAAACCATCTCAGTATATAACCAGCCATAAAGGAAAACTCAGTCTGTCATAAATCCGAGATGGGTAAATCGATCACTGCTCCGTCTGGCTGGAGTTAAGGCAAGGCGCATTCACCTGTGTTTAGTGACAGGTAACACTGTGAGATACCACATGGAAGACGACGCTCCATAGATCTGAGACAGATTCCCTTTTTTTAACAAAATAAAATACTGATACTGTCTTCTACATGCATTTGCAACCTTACCTCTGATAATGTGCAAGTATTAGGCAGCAATTATCATATCAGCTATTGTGACAGTCATCTGTCCGTTTGTCACTCACAGAACCAGCTAAATTCGCTGGATGGTTTGAGATGCTAAGATCCGACAAAAATGCACTTCAAAGCAGTTAGAGAAAATTCTTTTACAATCCACATTCCTTTCTTCCTGTCACCTGATGTTCAAAGCACTGAGGAGTAACAAAAATTGGTGAGTTTTCTAACAAAGTTGAAAATCAGACCAAAACTGGTCCAAAATATTCATCCATGCTAACGTGTCTTTGAATACTTATCAACAACAATTCTTTGTAGCTGTCAATGCATTGAAAGCTAAAATAATCAATCAATTCATCAATAGAAAATAACAACTTACAAGAATAAGCAGTGGCATAATAAGATAAGATAAAACCTAAGAATAATATACAAATTATTAACAAGAAATTTGAGCAAAGCTCACGAGACACGTGAAAGCCCATAGCAGTTCCTGTTCGCAGGTAATCTTAGTCTATCTCCATCCATTTCATCGTAATTCACTCTTTTGCAACCAAAAAATCGCCAAAAAATCACGTTAAATCAATATTTTTAGGGTTCAAGGTCATTCAAGGTTATCGATGTTGACATTGGTAAGAAGCTCCTCATCAGTGCATGTTATGATAAGCAGCATAGCTGTGCCTATCTGCAACCATTTACACGCTAGACAAGCCAACAGAGTATAAATAACCACTTTTTACAGGGGTACCTCTTGTTGACACTCACGTGCGCAGGCCTGCTTGAATCTAAAGAGTCCGGACTTGGACTGCTAAAATCTACATTCCATGCTAAAAATTTCATATGCAGGTGGTCTTGGTCTATCTCCAGCCATTTTGGCGCAATTCACTCTTGAAATGCGTGTCGCAGTGCAAAATTGTGCAAAAAATTCATTAAAACCCCTTTTGGGAAGGTTCAAGGTCATTCAAGGTCATCGATGTTGACAAATTTAAAAGGCCTGTCACCAGTGCTTGTTATGATAAGCAGCATGTCTGTGCCTATCTGCAACCGTGTTCATGCTACACGAGATAATTGAGGTAAAATAACCACTTTTTAGAAGGAGGGGTAGCTGTCTTTGACGCTCGCCTGCACCGGCCTCCTTGAACCTAGGGGGTCGGGACTTGAACTGCTAAAATCTACGTTGAATGCTGAAAATTTCA
>Ga0209454_1004127_pt1 | contig 10726 bp, 7 predicted proteins | sample WorMetHERISLAND1_2_FD_187400 | JGI IMG/M metagenome (GOLD analysis project Ga0209454, IMG submission 187400) | Marine gutless worms symbiont microbial communities from Max Planck institute for Marine Microbiology, Germany - Olavius geniculatus... | ecosystem: Host-associated > Annelida >...
TTATGTATGCATATTTTATTGATATTTTACAAGGTAGTGTAGAGACGCATTTACGGTGTGGTAAGATCTATAATAATCACATTATCGCCAATTGTCTGCAGCGCGTGCGCCAGTGAAAGAATTTTGAAAATCGGTCAATAATTGGCGAAGATATAGACAAAAGTAAAGTGGCACGTTTTTGGCCCACTCTGTATAGTTACCAGAACAGTTCGGAAAACTGCGGTTATCAGACTCACTATAATATGTCACGTGTAGATCGTGGCCAGTGTGGGGATCGGGCGGCCGGATTCGCCATATCACCGGGTCTGTTATATCGACAGCGACGGCAAGACGGGTCGCGGGCACGCCGCCCAGACACCCCCGGGCTTCACGCTGGTCGGTCCGGCACACCTTGCCGCCGTGGTCGGCGACGAGGCCAGCGGACACGTGCTCGTTGGCGATTACCTCAGCGCGCGGGTGGTCTTCCTGAGCACGGCGCTGACCAGCGTGCGTGTGCTGGCGACGCGCAACCACGGACTGCGGCGTGTCTGGCGTATTGCGGTGGAGTCGGTCAGTCGTCGTCTGTACGTCGCAGACAATGCGCCGACCGAATGCGGCTGCAGCACTGCACTGTCGGGCCGAGTCATGGTCTTCTCTCTTTGACACAAGCACAGACCGCCTACATAGACGCCGTGTTTAATTAACACGGTTGAGACACCGGGGATGCAGATATGATGGTAAAGGTTTTTTTGGAGGGGGGTGGTAAACCCACCTAAAACCCATTAAAAATCCACCGTAAACGCGCCCCAAATTTAATCTAATGTCATCTTTGTGTCTCATGCACTAATTATAGATTTTTTTATCATGGCTAAGTTTTTAAGACATCTATACATACAAATTTGCAAATATTGGTTTATCTTAAACTGTGGGGAGCAAACATAAACTCATATGAATCAACCAACTGAAAACCCATCAAAATCTCAGAACCAATAAAGTTGATTTTTTTACAAAATTGGTTTAACCTAAAGAACTCTAAACGCAAAAACTTAATAACTCCCCATAAAAACTCCACTGGATTGGGCTTTTTTAAAACCATGGTTTTTTGGAACTCGCAGTACAGTGAAGTGGCCACCCGTATAGACCAATTCTTACTCTAACCAGTGGCGTCGTGATGGCAGAGGGGGAAGGTGCCCCGTAAATTTCGTGTTGTTGGATAATTGTCGAAAAATTTTCTTCTTGTCAGAATTTTTTTGTCCAGTAATGCAAAATTTGGCGCTGACTGAACGAGAGATACCCCATTTTGGGAAAATTTGGAGAGGCGCAAAATTTAAATTTTGAATGTCCGTAATATCGTCTGTTAGAAATTTGCATAGTTGTCATAAATTGTAAGTTTATGAAAATAAATCCCACCCCGTTATTTGCTGTTAGGCCTAAATTGCTTTGTCATTGTTCTGTGATATAGGCCTAGCGCTAATCTTTGCTTTTTGTTTACTGTTTTTACAAGTTGTTTTATTTATGTGTGAGAGATAGAAGCCGAACAGTTTTGTACCGTTTATAATTATTTCATGTAACTGTGAAATACTTAATAGGCTATATTGTAAAACAGCAGTCGTTTAGCTGCCTCAAAATAAAAAAATTGCACATGTATTTTTGTGTTTTGGTGTACAACCGCGTCTTTGGCATACAGCAATAATCTTACTCGTAAATCAAAGCCCCCCATTCTGGGATATTTCCGCGAATAGCCGATAAAACTTCAGACCTGGCCGATAAACCAGCCACATTTTTGCCGTTGATATTTGGTAATAGTTGTTTGTATGCACTGGCGTTTATTTATCTCCACAGGCAATTGAATCAGTGTGAGAAAGTCATAATGTTTAAGTTTCTAAATCCTAATGTGTCGCTGTTTTGCACTTGCAAATTGCAATATCATTGTCAGCATAAACTTTTTATTGCAAGGAACTAGGCCTAGACTGTAGGCCTAGTGTAGGCCTACATGCGTTACAGCATTAGGCCTAGGCCTACATTTTTACGGAAGCAGCTCTTGTATATGCCTAGTATTTTAATGCAGTAAACTTGAGCAGTTGTCGGTCATGGTCATCTAACGTCACTCGTCCGTCACCACCAGTAGTGGCCTATACCTAATTGCCAGTTAGAAAACGCGTAATATCGTGAGTCGTGACCCAATATCTCTGAGGCCCCATATCTCCAGGCCTAATCGTGAAAGGTAGATGCATGGTCACAATGGAAACTGAATAGTCATTTGATGGCAAGTTGTGTCGGGAATATTTGTACCAAAAATTATCAAAATCTGTTAATTGGTTTTCAAGTTACAGTCAAAAATGTCGGGGATACTTTTTTGAGACACAGTGTAGTAGCGGTAACAAATTTGAACTGACGAACGTTAGGGGCCAAATACGCAGAGCGGCAGTGGGACAGATGCCTCGTTTGATAGTGTATTACAGTTACAAGATTATAATTTGGTTTAGGCCTACTATAATTTTTCACCTGCCGAGTGCTGACATAAGATGCGGCCGTCCCTTGACTTTTTAAACTGAAAATTGGCACACAGATTACTTTGATCTACGCGGTGAAATTACTTTTACACCAATTTTTGTTTTTCTACGGGAAATAATGTTTTATTTTGTTTTCAAGTTAGGAGCGCGTACGTGAACGGGACAGACGGACAGATCGAGAGTGACTGACTAACGGGCAAGGCTCTTAATGCGGCCTAGGCCAATAGGTAGTATTTTTGGCGCGCGGAAAATGCTTAACTGAAAACGCGTGAGAGTCACGCGAGATGCGTGAGAGTTCGCATATGCCATTTGCCTGGTGCTAGCAGGGCAGCAGGTCGGTGCGCGTGCATCGATTACATTTACAGGAAAAGCAGTGACTGGCGTAGTGACGTGACGCGTCGGTTCAGCAGCATGCTGTTCACCATCGGTTCACTGATGATAGCACAAGTGATGCAGCAGACACACCTCCGCATGCTCCACTGCCATTGGTCGAAGGAGCAACGAAATAGTTCTTTATTGCCATATCGTCGTATCGAACGTCAACTTTGTCCTATAAGTGCAGCTAATATCGATACAAACGTGCCATACTACGCTGCTGTATTGACAGCTAGTTTAATCTAGACGCCGCTGGATGATTTCTTAGCAATTTATGCACAGACTTGGTACATATCCTTACGCTGCCGAATCACGTGGTCTTGCCGGCTTGGCAACGCGAGCCGACGCCAACGCGCTTCATTAACGCGCACACGTGAAAACGATCGATCTTCGCAGCAAGAGACAAGAAGACCCACCCTGTACTTTGATGCGGATGGTGATGACAACGTTAGCGGGACATCATGACGTGAGTGAGAAGAGCGACTTCGTCATCGCAGATATTGAGCAGGTTAGCACTGATCGCCCACTTATAGTCTGTTTTTTAAAGGCGCGTACAGAGCGACGTAGGCCTAACTGAACTAACTGATCAATGGACGAGTTCAGTCCAGTTCAGTTACGTCGCTCTGTACTCGGCTTTACGTAGAGCGTAAAGTTTTAAGCCATGCAGTATACACGGTGAGTGATAAAAACACGACATCAAAGTGGCCAAACTATTGTCTGACCTATTAGGCCTATGTCTTCGTCAGTCGTCATCTATTGGCGGATTTTAAAATGTTTCTTTCTATCTGCAGGTTCAGCAGAAAACAAATAATGCAATAAAAACTATTACGTAGGCCTACCGATTTTACTTCCCGACACTATAGAGCTACAACTCGTGAAAAATTTATATCTAGACCAGCTCTGTGTTCAGAAAAAAAATAACCCATGTGACTCACGCGGTGTACGGTTGTATAAAAAAGTGGACCGTAGGCTAGGTAATAGAGTGACATTTTGTGTAGTCTGATTTTGATAGAGTTAATTAGCGGCACACGGGCACAGTATTTCGTGGGTAGCCTAGGTGGTGATTTTGGCGCGGCGTCAGGTGGACGTGGCGTTGCTGGCCGGGGATGCTGCTGCTGCTGCTGCTGACGTTGGAGGTTGTCATGGCTACAGTGCTGATGATGACCCAGTGAACAGACGTCCTCGTGATGCGGCGACGTCGCAGTCGTCGAACGCTCGGCCCGTGCTGGACCAGTCGCCGCTTCCCGACACGACGACCGTCGGGAGTACTGGTGGGTATAACATTTCTCGAACTAGAAAAAACATCGATCGGCCTAGCTAGTGCTGTGTCGACGTGCTGTGCGGCGGTCTGCCTGATCCACTTTTTGAACTGAAAATTGGCACAGGCAGGAGAGCGTTCACGTGAATTTTGGTTTTTATGCGTTTTTTTGGTTGTCGAGTTAGCAACCGGTACGAGACAGACGAACGGACAAACAGCTGCAGACATGCTCAGACGGGCGGATGACCGTCAAGAGCGTAGGACGGCCGAAGTTCCCGCCGCACAATCGATTGTGGGTATGAAATGTATCATCAGACTACCAGCTCCTATGAAGTTTCATTTGCGGAACAAATCTTACTCCAGTCATTTGCAGGCAACTGAGCCATCTGCAAATTAGTTGGTGTATTTTCAGGCCATCTCAGTCTCCATAGCCTCAGCGGGATTGGAAATAAGTAGGCGTAGTAACCATCGAAGGGAAATGGGTTTCCTATGGTTCCCGTTTATCATTTTTAGCTTAGCCTTGGGCCTATTATGTACTCGTATTATGGATAGCGGGTGAAAGCTAGTGTTATACATAACAGAACTAAGTGCTATAGATTACACTGAGTTTTTCAGAACAAATCTTATATCGTGTCTTAGTTTGTGGCTGGAATCACGCGAGTGGTATGACTGCATGCTGCACAGCGGATGCAGTTGTTCGGTATAGCGTGGACATGCTGTGAATGGATGACCGCATATGAAAACACTTATATGACGTGAAAACGTAGCGAGCACGAGTAGGACTTCGCGCGGTGCGCTAAATCAGTGTTCTCCAAGTGACATGCGTACATTCACTGGAGTGACCGGACTGACGACACACGTGGAGTGGACGTGGAGTAAACAGACGGGTACCGGCTGCTGCAGCTGCTGCATTGCGTGGTGCACATCATCTATTGATCTGTTGCCGCATTTAGACATCGCGCCGCGTGTCGCTTCCAGTCGCCGCTAGTTTGTACTCTCAGCCTATGCTCAATGCTCAGTGCTGAATGAATGTCTATAGACATACGGCTGATGGGCAACTGATGCATTCTCAGCACTCAGCCTCAGAAACATAAACACTAACCCCGTGGGTGCTCTCGTCTCAATGGCCACTGTCCCCATCGACGTTCGATTACCGAAGTTTTTTATGCGCGACAGCATGTAGTGCTATAGTGCGTCTTAGCTAACGCAGAGCCGCCCGTCTGTCTGTCCGTCCGTCAACCCTATCAAAACGGTGCTAGCTAGGATCACGAAATATTCACTGTGGGCTACCACAAGACTGTAGTTTTCTTATGACAAAATTTCCTGCAGCTGCGTGAGGCTGTTTTTCTCGAACGAGGGCCTTAAAGAGGGGTACCGCCACTTAAAGGTGTTATTTCAGCACTGTTGACTCGTTCAGTGTGAAAACGGTTACGAATAGCATAGACATGCTGCTTATCATAACAAATGCTGCTGACGAGCTGTACGGGGGTACCGACATCAATGACCTTGAACGACCTTGAACCTTCAAAACAAACAGCTGGTTTTAGTGATAATTTTGCGATTTTTGGTTACGGCGCACATTTGAAAAGTGAACTGCGCCGAAATGGTTAGAGACCTAGGCCTATTCGATCCGCAGAGTGCGCCGTTTTCAACAAACTGTGGAAGGCTGTTTGAAATTTAAAGCATCATCGGTCAATTGCGCGGTCATAATACATTGGGCACTTGCAGTTTCGACCTAGGACATGGCCTTTTCTGTTGATCATATCGAGAGGGCACCTTGTAGTCCGTTAGTTAGGCCACTGACTCAGTATTATCTCGGTAGGTGGTCGCGATTGATATGCAGCTGGGCTACTTATTGTGTATTTGTGCGGTGCATTGTTTGTGTTTACCATCAGCCAATGACAACGTCGAGTTCCAGTTGGCGCCAGTTTTTACACGCACGCACACGACGCGCTCGGTCATCAGTGACTTACAATAGCATTGTCGTAGAGCTCCAACGATGTGTCACCGCTGTCATTATTTCCCGTTAATTCAAAAGAAATGAAAAAGAAAAGACGTGGGCGCTCGCCGCGTGCCAACATGATAGGCGACCGTCCGCCGTTATTATCGGAATTTTTCTTCATCATAAACGCAAGCCGCAAGGTCAAACTTATGTCTAACATGGATCACTACACTGGTTATTTTTAGCTTGAGAAAGTTCAACTTCACCCACATTTTGTTTTTTTTCGTCCTTTTTGTTTTGGAGTCAGGGCCTATACTGCTTGTACGAGACAGACGGACAGATGTCGGACGAAGCGTGTAATGCGGCCTATGCGACTGCCGCATAAAAATTGATTAGGCCTTATACATACATTATTGAATATATCAGTATTTCACAATATTGGCAATGCAGCCAGGTTGTAGTAAAATTGTAAAATTAGCACATTCAAGCAGTTTGATGCTACACAGTGTTGTCAGTTTGTATACTTTGTTGAATGAAGGGGTCACTCATATAGGCTAAAGAAGATTTTACACCATTGGCTTCGTATCTGAAAATCCCAATCCTTAGATCTAGATGTATATGAAACGTGTTAGCACCTAAGTACGTTGTCGTGAATGCATTAGGCCTATTTAGGGCCTGTCTTAAGTTAATGGTTAATACCTCAATAGTGTCTGATCGCAATTGCAGGGCATATTTCAAAGGTGAAATTTAACCAAAATGTGCAGCCCAAGCAGAAAAATGAGCATCTCAAATTTTCGAATTTGTAGAGTCCCAGTTTTTGCGACATTGTCTCTAAATAGATTAAATTTCCAATATACCGTAATAAATTTCGCAATCAATTATTGTTAGATAAATTCGTGCTTGCTGTAATAAATGCAGTAAATTTATAGCAATGTTCTTAGCTTCTGGTGGCATTTGCCCGCCTTTTCCATCATCTCTCATCTTGCCCCGTCCTGGACCCCGCTTAGGAAACTTCTTGTTTCCTTTTTTCTGGAGTCCAGACAATTCTTAGAATATGCTGTGTTGTTGTTGTTTGTTTCAGAGGTGCGTGGATGTGGAAGAAAATTGGCCGATGTCTTGGTGCGAGTTGGGAAAGTCTGCTCGCTACTTTCTCTCCTTTATCTCTTCATCTGTTCACTTGATCTTCTCAGCTCCGCGTTCCGTCTTGTCGGCGGAAAGGCCGCTGGTAAGAGAATACACAGTTTGTTTGTTAGCTGACCGTACTTAAGTAACGGTCGAGCTATTGGTACGGTTGTTGTCCGTCCGTCCGTCTGTCTGTCGTCTGTCACGGATGTATTGTGGCTAAGCGTTAGGTCGTAAGGGAAAATTTTGTACACGAATAATTAGCCATGTGTTATAAACCTAGGCGTGCAAAATTTTAGCAATCTAGTGCAAAACGAACTTTTTCAAATTCGGGACTGAGTGGACGGGGGGTAGAAAAAATGTGCGTTTTTCAACAGAAAACTGGCCATATCTCGGAAACGGTGAGAGATACCGCCAAGGTTACTAATCACTAATATGAAGTGCCATACGCTCTAATAAGATGGGAATCATTGACCTTCTATGAACTCGAAGATCACTGACAACCAGTTCGGTCGGCTATCTTAGCGACAGCTGGGTTTTTTGTTTTTTTTTATATTATATTCTATTTATGTCTGCCCGAGTTTCAAAGCTTTCTTTTACAACGGCGTTTGAACTTTAAAACGAAATTGCAAGATCACAGAACGAACAACGATATAAGAATAGTAAAAAACCTGTGACGTAATTTGATCTTGAACGTTGACCTTGATCTTTTAAAATGTATAGTTTTTTTGTGTTTTTTTTGCGATTTTGATGTTAGTTTATATAAATATATTTTTAATTCGTGTCCGTCTTCATTTTTCGCCGGCGGCCACCGGAAGCGGAGAATAATATTATTTTCGGCTTTACTTGGTGACCGGATGCTGCTATCTGTGATGATTGTACAGGAGCGGCGTTCTCGGAGAGTGAGCTGTTGGCGAATCCGATAGCAGGACTGATGGTTGGTGTGTTGGCGACTGCTCTACTGCAAAGCTCTAGCACTTCTTCATCAATCGTCGTCACCATGGTCGCCTCTGGAAGTACGTCATCATGGGGTATTTACACGATCCAGCAAACATCCAGCAGACTTCTAGCAAATGTATTCAAAATACACGTGCTAATGCTGGAAGTTTGCTGGATCGTGTAAACACCTTATCAGTGGCGTTTTTATATTAGTCTACTCTAAGACTACTGTCTTGGTGGTTTAACGGTTAAGACGTTCGACTGGTGATCGAGAGGTCGTGGATTTGACTAATTTATCCTGCAGTAAGTTCTGTAACTGAGAAAATTACACATTTTTACCTCCGCCAAGGAGGTAATGTTTTTGCCGGTTTTTGTTTGTCTGTCTGTTTGTTTGTTTGTTTGTCTGTGTGTCAGCAAGATAACTCGAAAAGTTATGGACGGATTTTTCTGAAATTTTGAGGGTATGTCGGGCATGGCATAAACTACGAGTGATTCAATTTTGGGGGTGATCCGGAGGGAATCCTGGATTCTGGATCACTTTGAAATTTTCGTTACCATTGCGTTAAAGGGGCATAAAGGAACCGCTGGCAAAGCGAAGATGGTGACGCCACCTGGCGAATAACATTGCCTTGGCGGAGGTACCTGCGGGCTATGACTGCTTTCTAGTTGTACACTAGTTTTTAGGAAATATTTTTGTACAGATTACAGTTTTATATGCAGCTAGCTGTCTTAGTGTGGACTAGCAATAACGGTGTATCAGTGGCGCATACATGAGGAGGCCAGAAGGCCCAGTTTCCCCCAGTCTGAATTTTTGACTAAAGTAGATAGTACGTAAGTAAGTAAGTAAGATTATTTAGAAAGCGCATTTAATAATAGCCACAATGTGTCTCAGGAAAATAATTAAAATTGTTGCCACAAGATCGCATAATTTATGGCTATAATGCACCAAATTCGATTTTTGCTGAAGCTACGCCCTAGACCCCACTGGGGAGTCCTTCAGCCCCCTGCAATTTAGGGGTTGACGGTTAGTACTTCTAAAAACAGGGAAGGGAGGGAAAAGGAGACGAGCCCCGCAATTGACATTTCTGGCTATGCGCCACTGATGTGTGTTACTCACTGCAAACTGTTGTTACGGCAGTACTGCCGGTGCGTCCGGCCATTCCAATCATCATGGGAGTGAATATTGGCACGTCGCTGACAAATACAATCGTCTCACTGGCTCAGTCAGCTGATCGCGACGAGTTTCGTCGAGCATTCGCCGGCGCCACCGTGCACGACATGTTCAACTGGCTGACTGTCCTCATTCTACTGCCACTCGAAATCGGCACAGGTCTTTCTGTATTTCTCTCTCTGTCTGTCTGTTTGTGTCAAACGCATAGCTGGCCAAAAAGGAGGGGGCTTTCCTGCGGTCCGGACTCCCCCCTAAGGCCAGGAAGACGACCCCTGTAAATTATGCAGAGAAGAGAAAAATCATGCCTCGTACTCCACCACAACACGTCTTTATCTCAATCAAGATCGAGCCAATTTACTTACCGAAAGTGCCTCATAATGCAGGTTTTTGCACTTGAAAAATTAGAAAAAAAATTTCGAGGGTGACACCAGTGGATTTTTACTTTGCATTCCGGCCGTGAATAGGGGCGCCCGATGCTGGGACCCAAACTCTGGAATCCCCCAGTGCCCCTGGCCTAAGAAAACCAGCCACGCCGTTGCATGGTCTTCATGCGTAAGTAACTTTACTTATACTGTCTGCGTGAACTTATACCCTGTTTACACGATGAAGCAAACGTAAAGCATGCTTAGAGCACACGTCATGCTCGTGTATTTTTAATACGTTTGCTTCATCTTTGCTTCATCGTGTGAACGGGGTATTACTTGGTGCAAGTGATACAATATTGTCGCTTGACGAATTAAAACGTGACAGTGTTCTAATTGTTGGGGAGGGAATTTGGGGGTTTAACCTCTCACTGGATGAGGACAACTTATTTAACTTGCACTATATTGCCTATATTTGTTTGTCTGAAACCCATCGCAGAAGCCAATGATCCCCCCCCACTGCTTTTTTGACAAATCCGACACTGCTTAATGCTGAATAGTACGGTAAACCACATACAAGCAGGATAAAAGATGGTGACTTGTGATCTGCGCATTTTTGAATAGTCGTGTTGTTTTTGAGAAATTTATTTGCCGGATCGTCTTGCGTCTGTGGCAGGTTACCTGTATCACTTGACGAGCTTTCTGCTGCCGAGTTTCCACTTGAAACAAAGCATGTCAGTCGCCAACCGCGACATACTGCGCACTATCACCAAGCCGTTGACGAAACTCATTGTTCAGGTACACTGCACATTCTGTACGCTGCTGCAGCTGCTGCTGGGTTTGTTTTTTGCAATGTTGTGCTAATTTATTTCTACTGTTTATTGTATTCAGTCAGTAAGTTAGTAAGTGAATAAGTAAGAAAGTAAGTAATTTCAGGCCCTTGTAGTGCATTAACTGTAAAAAAAAACAAGAAATTTGAGCTAAGGCTCACGAGACGCGCGAAAGCCTATAGCAGTTCCTGTTCGCAAACTGTCAGTCTGTCTCCAGCTGTTTTCACGAAAGACT
>Ga0209454_1004131_pt1 | contig 10723 bp, 8 predicted proteins | sample WorMetHERISLAND1_2_FD_187400 | JGI IMG/M metagenome (GOLD analysis project Ga0209454, IMG submission 187400) | Marine gutless worms symbiont microbial communities from Max Planck institute for Marine Microbiology, Germany - Olavius geniculatus... | ecosystem: Host-associated > Annelida >...
ACCTTGTGAAATATCAATAAAATATGCATACATAATTACATATCGGTAATAGAAAACAAACATTTTGGTAAAATTTTTTTAAAAAGTACATCAGACCAACATTGCAGTGAATGGTCTGTACGACACTAAACTGTGTGGGTCTAACACAGTCTAGTGTCATGTGAATCATTCATCGCAATGTTGGTTTGAAGTGTTTTTTTCATTTACTTAAATTTTTGTTATTATCGTTAGTTTTTGCTTAGATTTAAATTTCACAAGATAGTGTAGAAACGCATTTTCCGTGTGGTGGGATATATAATAATCACATTATTGCAAATTGTCTGCAGAGTGCAGCAGTGAAAGAATTTTGAAAATCAATCAATAATTGGTGAAGATATTGACAAAAGTAAAGTGCCATATTTTTTATGGCCAACGATGTACATTTTGCCATCACTACACAGAACATCATTTTCATGTCAGCGAAAAACTGCACCAAGAAATGAGAATTGTGAAACAGAGCAAGTGCAGATGAGACTGTAAATGATGACTGAAAAGACGAACCGCGTTATCATAGCTGACGATGGCGTTATGTCGATTCAGAACAGTTCCACACTCTGCAAGGCCGAGCGTCCAGATGTAGTGTGTTGCGTTCTCCACCGGGTGACACAAACTGTCACGCAATGACAGTTGCCCCTGCACTATGCCAAATCCCTACCAATACAATACACATCTTTATTCACCAAACGTATTGCAGTAAATGAAATAATTAACTAATCTTCAGCACAGATTAAAATATTAGGCTTATACAAGTTCAAAATACAACAGATGATACTTAGCAGACTTACACTTAAAGGTTAAACTTTAAAGGTGGTGATATAGCTCTTAATGGGATGCCGATCTCAGAGCTATGGAGCATCACCTGCCATATGGGATCACAGTGTTACCTGCCACTCTACACAGGTGAACGCACCCTGCCTTAACCCCAGCCAAATAGGCTGGAACTCGATTTGCCTACCCTGGAGGGATGGAAGGCTGAGTTGACCTAGAAGGGTGGTTACATACCGAGATGGTTTTACCTGCCCACAAGCAGTCACCCATCGCAGTACTAACCCGGCCCGGCGTAGAGTAACTTCGTTGATCAAGTCAAACTCGTTACCGCTAAGCCACGCCACCAACCCAAGTGCTATTAGCTATTTTTTCTACTGCACAGTCAGCTCTGTAGCAAGCTGCAGAGATGTCTCCATCTTTTTCTGCTCACAACTTTCTCGAAGACAAGTCTTCAGCAAGAGAAAATGGAAACTGGACTTGAAGTGACAAAAAAACTACAAACAAACCAAAGCAATTAGTCTGAACTTATTAAGCCATCCAGTCAGTCACGTCGTTACTAATAATAACCATGCTACAGTCTGTCAGCATTTCCCCCAAGCACAAAATAATTATTATAAAAAAAATGCTTTCACACCGGGGATAAATATTATTTAAATTCCAAGAAAGAGAGATGCATATTTGGACATCAGTCAACCATCAAACCGCTTCACTATTTAAATCCAGCACATCATAATTACATTAGATATTAAAATATACTTCAACCAGCAACTAAATTCTTACGTACATAATGCTGAAGCAAATTTCAAACCTGGATGAGTCGTTTGTTTAAGCTGATGACAATGCCGTCAGCCTGACAGGTCAGTGACCTTGACTTCATTACCGCTGACCTCAGACGTGACTTCAGGTCAAGGTCAGCACGTGGTGTCCTTGACCCCATCGTGACCCTGTCAGTGGTGGGTGCTGACCTCAGCTGTGCAGCCATAGTGTTCGGTGTTGTCCTTGGCGTCTCAATGACTACACGCAGTCACATTCAACCATCTCTTTATAGTGATTTTTGGAAAGTTATATTTCACAGGGTAGTGTAGCAACACAGTTGAGATGTGATGGGATGATTTTAGCCATGCTATCTGGTGTCATCCTCATCATCATCTTAACAACTACGTGTAGTCAACCAAGTCTCCAGTCAACCAACTGTCTCAACTATGGTTGCGAGTTTAGAAATTTCCAGAAATTTTCTGCCAGATTTTTTGTGGAAATTTCCAGATAAAAAAACATAAAATTTCCAGAAAAATTCAACTTGAATTTTTGGAACACTGGACAGGAAAAGAGAACATCCAAAAACTGCAAACTGTGTTTCAGAAACTATTCAGTTATTCACTGCTGCAAGTTTGCTGAATTGGACAGCATTAAGAGTACGAGCCGTCGTAAGCACAAATCAAATCCAGCGATGTGATTCCACAAATGGATTCCTCATCAAAGTTTGGAATAGTTTACCTCATACAGTAGATTTTACTTCTTTCACTTCGTTCAAGAGAACCATTAATAATGTTGATTACTCTGATTTTCTCGAGGTTTTTTGATTTTAATTTTATTATTCAGTACTGGTTGTTCATATTTGCTCTGTCTTATTGAAAACTGTCACAGTGCATACTTCGTCACGTGTAATTATATATTCTTTCATGAGTGAGCGTTATTAGCTCCTTGAAACATTTGATGCTGAATGAAAAGTCTGTGTCTTGGTCTCTATATCACTGGTGCTACTAGAGGCAGTGGTTATTACAACTCACTGTTGGCGTCTACGTTGAGAATGATAAGATTGGCCTGATCGTCAGTCCGACTGTAAGACGTCGGACGACCGTACTTGTCCGCAGTCCAGCTCAGCAGCTCCAGACCTCCACCAATCAGAGACAACCTCTCAGCCACCACTCGCACTTGTCGCAGCTCAACATCGTCAGTATTGACTGCGTGCTCCGCCTACACACAAAGACAGTAAACAACAGGGTCATTCCATGTCAAATCAACCAGTGGTCCCCCACCTGACCATCTCAGAAATTGATGAGCTTAAGGTCTTCTTCTTCTCCTGTTGTTGATGTCCCAAAATGGAATTTTTGACAGCGAAAATGACAAAGGTGTTGTTTTGAAGCTCACAAAGCATGCAGACCAGTAGTCAGAGAAGTAGTTTCTACACTTTTTTATGAAGTACTCCAAAAGGCAAATTAATGGTGAAAATTTCAAGGATGTAAAATTATTTGTTTAGAAAATACAGCAAGCGAAAATCGGCACCAAATTTAGTCATCCACAGACTCGCGGTACCCCACCCGTGAATGACAGCCTGTATCTCAGAGACCGCTTGAGACAGAGTGCTGAAATTTTGCATGGCATTGTTTCTTACAATTGCCTATTTACTCATCAAAACACATCAATTTCTGAGATGGTCAGGTGGGAAGATTTTCACATTTTGGTTGATTTGGCATGGAATGACCCTACAGTAGACTAGGCCTAACAGTGGAGCAGTTTCAAATCGGCAAACGTCAGCCACAAAAGTAAGCATGCTGGTACATAAGTTTTTACTGTGTCAAACAACAACAACAACAACAACAGCTACAATGTCAACAACGTCGCCAACGCTCTGCTCGGTTGCTTACCGGTAAAGCTGTTGTTACTGATCGCGGGGAGTGTGGTGAACGGGATCGTCTGGGAGCAGTGGGCAAGCTCATCAACAAGGCGGTGTTCTGTATCGACAATGTGGACCCATCGTACGATGCAGACGATGTTCGTGCGTTCGTGGCCGGTCTCTCGGTCACAGCCTTCACCTGTTTCCTTGCCGAATCACGAAGACGAAGGAGTGACCCTCCCGGTCCTATTACTAATCGCAAAGCCTTCAGATTATGCATCGACGACGCCGCACTGCTCAACGAGGACGCATGGCCGGAGTCAGCGACTATCTCAACGTGGTACTACACGCTGCCAAACCGACAGCAACCAGCAGCTGCCGCCGGTACTACATCCGCCACCACGTCAACTACAGCGTCGACGGAAACGGTGCCGGTGCCGACCAGTGCAACAGCGGGGGTTAGTGTGACGACCGTCGATGATGATCAGCTGCAGTCAGTGACGAGTGACGTGATGCAGACCGACCACGACGAGACCGTGCTCTACTACAACGATGACGTCACCGCGTGAACCTCTACCATCGATCAACAAGAAGCTGCGTGTTGATTCTAATGTTGCTTGTTGTTCTCTACAGATTGTAACTTTCAATATGCACGGCTTTACACAAGGTCAAGCTGCAGTTAAGGAAATGATTACAGAGTATAGTCCTGATGTATTTTTGTTACAAGAACACTGGCTGACCCCAACAAATTTAAACAAATTTGATCACTGCTTTCATGACTACTTTACCTTTGGATGCTCCGCCATGGCAAAAACGCTCGAATCCGGTATACTTAGAGGGAGACCATATGGTGGTGTCATGATTGTGATAAAAAATAGTTTGCGTGGTATTACTGAAACAGTATTTTGCGCTGAGCGCTGTGCCACAGTTCATATAGCCAATTGTGTGATCGTTAATGTTTATTTACCGTGTGCTAGATCAGACAATAGATTGTCAATCGTTGAAGATATATTAACAGAATGTTGGTCGTGGTGTGAGCGCTATTCAGACTGCAACGTTATATTTTCTGGTGATTTTAATGCTGATCTTAACAAATCTGATACTATTTCAACCACAATCAACGGCCATATTGCTGATCATTCTTTAAGACGTTGTGATGTGCTTTTTCATAACAATAATTTGATTACCTATGATAACATTGCACTCGGTCAGAGTAGCTGCATTGATTACATTCTTACTTCATGTGAAAACATGGTAACCAATTTTGATGTTCTTGATCTAAATTTAAACTTTTCTGATCACCACCCAATTATAGTGTCATGTCAGGTAAAGTTTAGCAAAAGTGTAAAACACGATAAAGCGCCTGCAGTAAATGCGGTTCAGTTCCGCTGGGATCATGCCGATCTTGCCTTGTATTACAAATACACCGGATGCTGTCTACAGCCCGTGCTTGACAAAGCCGACTTGTTTATCACGCATTCCAGCAATTCTGATTTGGTTGATTATGTACGCTTACATGCTATCAATGTGTTATATGGTGATATCGTTAATGTACTTGTATCTGAAATGTTGGCGCTCTAAGTTTGAAACAAGAAATAGGTGTACTCAGGTTGATGGGAGTATAGACAGTAATGTAGTGGCCAATAAATTTGCAAATCATTTCCATAAGACATATAGTTGTAATAATGCCAGTCGTGCAGCGGAACTTTATTCACAGTATCTCACTAGGAGACATGAATACCAAGGTCTCCCACTGCCCGAAGACATTGATGTTGAACTTGTTAGCCGTGTAGTGTATGATTTAAAACGTGGTAAAGCTGCAGATCTGGATAATCTTACAGCTAAACATATATTGTATTCTCACCCGATATTACCGTGTTTATTGGGCAGATTGTTTAACTTGATCTTACTCTGCAGTTATGTTCCTTCAGCCTTCAGGCCTAGCTATACTATCCCTATTCCTAAGTTGCAAGACTGTCGGACTAAAGCTATGACCACTGACGACTTTAGGGGTATAGCTATCAGTCCTGTAATCTCTAAAGTCTTTGAGCACTGTATTTTGTACAGATTTGGCCACCTTTTAAAAACAATCGATAACCAGTTCGGATTTAAAAAAGGGCGTGGCTGTACAAATGCAATTTATACTATACGAAAGACTGTCGAGCATTTTGTTGATGGTGGCTGCATTGGTGGCAGTACGGTAAACTTATGTTCCATTGATTTATCAAAGGCATTCGATAAGGTTAATCACCATGCCTTATTTATAAAGTTAATGAAGAGAAATATTCCCAATGAATTACTTACTGTTCTGGAAAACTGGATTGGTGATTGTCATACGTGCATTAAATGGAACGATGTAACTTCTATGTTTATAAAAATTGATTTCGGAGTGAGACAAGGTTCTGTCCTGTCTCCTCACCTATTTGCTATTTATATTGATGATATGGTTACACATCTTCACGCTAGACAACGTTCTTTTATTGTGCTATACGCAGACGACATCTTAATATTTGCACCATCTATCCAAGAATTGCAAACTATAGTTAGCATCTGTGAACTAGAACTGTTATCTATTGACATGTGTAGTGTACTCGCGCTTACTTACTGATTGTGAGTGATCACGTGACTATTATTATTAGGGGGCGTATTATCATGGCAGTTTGTTTATGTTGCACTGCAGTGTTAAATCCTTTTTTATTGAGTTTCTTGATTACACTTTGCGTTCAAATGTGTTTCTATATTCTACATTGGCAACGAGGATAATCGAGAACACGCAGGAGACTCACAGTTATGGAACTGTTAGCAATCGTGACGTTTGACTGTAAAACTAATGCAGCCACGTTGGGTCCTCGATGGCGGCGATGGAAGCGTGCTTTTGACTATTATCTGCTGGCGAAAGGAGTCACTCAGCCAGCACAGAAGAAAGCATTGCTCCTGCACCTCGCTGGTTTTTATATACATGTGTGTGTATGTATATCCAGCTAATATTGTGCGTTTTGCTATCAGAACAAAGAACCCTCAGCAGCACTTCATCAACTGACAATGTTAGCTCTGTCCGACGTAACATGACTGAAGTGCTCAAGGGCATTGCCGATGTCAAGCTCAAAAAGACGACGCCACAGTATCCGCTAGCATGCTATTTGTACTCTGTTGTTGTTGCTGTTGTTGTATACAAAAATTCTATGCAAATACTTATTTTCAGAACAAACTGAGTCTAAAATCTGTGTTAATGAAATTACAGTTAGATCGCAATACAGAAGTATGTAGATCTTCTTCTTTTCCAATAATGCACATATCCTCTTGCGAGTTATGTCGTGCATGTCGATCTTAACTAGACAATCGATCTGCTAAGACATTAAGAATAACTGTCTTCCATTGACTGTTTTTCATTTCTATATTTATGAGTATTTGAAAACCGTTTAGCACTGCACTGCGCAACCAAAAAGCAAACAAAACCAAACAAATGCTCTTAGTTTGGGCTTTTTTGGAAACTGTGTTTTTGAACCTAGAATTGAGAAGCTTCTATTACTGCGAACATTATTGGTGTAAAAATGTATTGATTGTTTTAGACAATGACGAAAAACCAGTTCAGTTTAAGCGGACACCTACTAGTGCAGCATTTTCGCATGACTCTGACCTGATATGTATAATACACTACAAATGCCTAACTCGGTAGCACTAAATACCAATAAAACCAAAAACAACCATCTTGTTCTCAGTTGGTTTTGGTTAGGGTTAGGGTTTAGGATTAGGGTTAGGGTTAGTACTGAAAACTAGGCTACCAAAAACGTTTTCGGTAGTTTAAGATTTTAGTGCCACCTGCACAACTAACCTTGAAATTAGACCACTTACCACAAGTCATTTTCAAGTATTGTAGAAGTTTCAGTTAGACAGGAGCAGACAGCTGCTTGCCATAGATTACACAATAATTGCCGTACCATTCCATCTAAGTTTGATCAGTCATTACATGGTGCCAACGTTGGTGTGTCAAGAACTCTACTAATATTTTCTGGTTGCGTGGCCAAAGTGTCAAGTGCAGTTTCATGCTCCGATTCTAGTAGAATCCCGTGCCTCACTAAGAGGATCTACTAGTGAAGGACAGTTGATATTTCCACAAAATGAATACTTATTCTGTGGCACTAATTAAGGCATTCTGGCCAAGGACTTTGCCAAGGCTAAGTACTTGGGATGAATGACAATTCCATGAACAAGGACTCTGTCATTAAGGCCAAGGGGAGGCCACTTCTCTTTGTTCTTGAGGCACTTCGAAGGTGAGGCCAAGTCCTCAAAGACATCACTGGTTATCAGGAGGGCTAGATGTAGTGTTACTTACTGTACATAGAAGAAACAAGTGTGCTGACTCGTATTGTCAGTTGTGCATGCCATCTGTGTTTCTATACAAATATAATAAATGGGAGTCCTGCAAGAGAATGGTGGCAAAGGAAAATCTGACTGTAGCCTATGGCACAGCTGGCCTAGCACAACGGTACCATTAGTGTTGTAGTTGCTGAAGTAGTAGTTACTAATGTAATAGTTCTCAGTGTAATAGTTGCCAGTGTATGGTAGTAGGCCTAGTTGCTAATCTAGTGACCGTCACTGAAATGGTTGGCAGTTTGGCAGTCATTAGTAAAGTGGTTGCAAGTGTAGTATAGTTATCAGTTTATTTGTTCACTTGTTTACCATGCAGTAGTTGTCACTGTTGTAGTTACAGATGTAGACCACTACACTGAATTTCTATGGGAGTAAAACAGTAGTAAAGGTAAAAGGTAAAGTCCACGTACTTGCTATAGCGCTTCTTACATGCTTCTTCAAGACCAGAAGTGCTTTACAATCTTGGAAGTGGCAGCTGATTGGCATGAGCTAATGATACTGCAGCGCACTATGCGGCCATCTATTGCCTGCGCGAACGAACAATTGGACCCGCGGTTTGCAGCAAGCAGACATACCACCGCCCCAATCAGCCACACTAGACCTTCACCCCGCAGCCCGTAAGCTACTACTCATTTCCCGTCCCACTGAGAACTATTACATTAGTAACTACTACTTCAGCAACTACAACACTAATGTTCCCCTTCCAGCTGATAGAGGGTCTGGAGCAGCATCATATGATGCACCCCAGTGGGGTTTGTGGCAAAGCCATGTTCAGCAACAACTGTTGATGCATTCTAAGCTTCAGAAACACATCAGTTGCTTTGCAGTTTGGTATTTTATGACATTTTGAACCTTGCAAATGCATGTATGCTGCCACTGTAACAACAAAAACTGTCGATATGGCGTACCACAACCAAAATGAGTGCTGGTGAACTGTACTAAATACTGGACAGTACCATGGACTAATGCAACAAAACAAGCCTTACTTCAACTACTACACTAAAAACTACATTTGAAACTACTACTGTGGCAACTGGTACTTGGTGCTTTGGTGGCATAAGGTATGGTGTGTCAAAGTTATAATCACTAGGCTGTTCAACTGGTCAGGACACTTATCAAGTGGTTGCTACTTGGATGGCTGTCTTGGTGACTCTCTGCAGATAGATAAACCATCTATATATATAACTGACACCAGGATAAACTCAGCCTTCCATCTCTCCAGGATGTAAATCAAGTACCAGCCTGTTTGGTTGCAGTTAAGGCGGAGCACCCTCATCGGTGTCTGGTGGCAGGTAACACTGTGTATTCCCAGATGGCAAGTAGCTTTACAATGGCTTTCCCATGAAAAGCTATAGACAACTTCCAGTTATAACGTAGGCAACTACTACATGAGCAACTACTAAACTGACAACTACTACACTGCAATGGCTTGGTTAGGACATTGGACGTACGATCAAGAGGTCATGTATTCAACGCTCGGTCAGGTCACTATCAAGTAGTTACTGCTAAGATGGGTGGCTGTCTGCAGACAGGTAAACCATTTCTATATATAACCAACCACCCAGGTCAAGTCAGTCTCTAGGATAGTATAGGCAAATTAAGTACCAGCCTGTCTGGCCGGGAAGTGGGAAGGTAAGATGCATTCACCTGTGTCAGGTGGCAGTTAAGACTAATCGCATACGGCAGATGATGTTCGATGGCTCTGAAGTGGTTACATTAAGAACCATAGACAACTTTTTGCTTTTTTGACATCTTACATTAGCAACTAATACTGTTGCCTTAAGTAACAACTGTCTATAGTATTTTGCAGTGTTTTTGTGTTGCATTTTTCATAATTTGACCTGGTTTTCGGACATTCTAGGTCACAGTGACATGGTTACAGATGGGGCTATCACATATTGTAAAAGAGTGTTTTTATGCTTTTAATGATGTATGTTTTTGTGCTTAGCAGGATTTTTTTGGTTTTGAAGCTATTTGGCTGACTATCTCTTGCAACTTTTGAAATTACTGAAAATTGCTATTTTTTTGAGCCGCCCTGTACAAAAGTCCCCTGTCCTATATGCAGCTCTTGGCTTTTCTTGTAGTACAGTGTCTTCTACCAAGAAAAAAGCTCTTTAATTGTTTCCTTCATGGTTAGGGAAATCATTGGGCAGCTCGCAGTGTATGGATATTAGTGTCTCGGGACTTGATACATTTAATGGCCGACTTTACCTATGTTATTCATTTCTTGCCTGTAGTTTAACTGCAAGCACACTATTCATGTATAATGTGATTTATTACATTTTAGCATGATTTGCATACTTTAAGTACATTCTAAACTATTATACAGTATTTGACATGGAATTTGTCTCGAATTTTGTTTATACATCCCGTTTTTCGTTCGTAGCATCATTACCGTTGCTGAGATACATGGGGAATTTTTCTGTGCATTTCTCTCAATATTCTGCATCAGTTGATGTATGATTTAGCTTGTAACAAATTTCCTCCCGGTTTTGCAAGCGACGACCGGACTACACGTATGCCACGCGCCCTATCACACGTCGTTATTGGCGCCGTCTATCACCTGCCGTCAGCTGATGACAGAGCCATGACGTCACACATACTGCACTGTCTAGACAGCGTCACTCACGACCACCCGTACGCCGGCGTCGTGCTGCTGGACGACTTCAACCAGCTGCGAGATGCTACGCTGCTATCCTACCCACTGCGACAAGTTGTCAAGGCGCCGACGCGTGGATCATCTGTCCTCGACAAGATCTACACCAGCCTCAAGAACTGGTACGAGCTGCCCATCATCTTACCGAACATCGGACAGTCGGAACACAGCGCGGTGCTTATGACGCCGAAGCAGCGGTCAACAGATGGCGGCGAGGATGTGACGGTGGTCGTTCGAAGCCAGGACGCCAACGGCAGAGCGCTGCTGTGTTAGGC
>Ga0209454_1004136_pt1 | contig 10719 bp, 8 predicted proteins | sample WorMetHERISLAND1_2_FD_187400 | JGI IMG/M metagenome (GOLD analysis project Ga0209454, IMG submission 187400) | Marine gutless worms symbiont microbial communities from Max Planck institute for Marine Microbiology, Germany - Olavius geniculatus... | ecosystem: Host-associated > Annelida >...
AAGCTTTACGGTTCCTGAAACTAAAGTCTTCCGGGCAGCCGACGGTAAAAATTTGGTGATCCTAGCTTGGACCGTTTTTGCCTGATCCACCCGTGTGACGGACAGACGGACAGACAGACGGACGGACGGACAGACGGACGGACAGAATTGCGATGGCTAAGACGCGCTGAAAGCATAGATGCTTTCGCGCGTAAAAACTAGCAATAATTACAGATGGGCAGAAGGTATAATGGTAATTTTTAAAGTATTTGAATAAAATGTTTAATATGAATTACCGCACGATCGAAATAAAATGCTTATGCAGTTAACTGAGCAAAACGCAGCCGCCAACCAGCATTAATGTACATTGAAAATTTATGCAAAAATCGGTTCAGTTATTCGAAAACATGTTCAAAATGTCTTCCATTGTTCTCTATACTTGCATTGACTTATATTTAACATTTTAGTTAAATTACTATTAGATCTTCTGCCAATCTGTAGAAATTGTTGGTTTTGGGATATTTATGTTTTACAAGGTAAAATAGGTGTGGCGGTTACAGTAAGTGTATGTGCATGCCACTGAGTAGCAAATTTCTTACAGAGTCTACTGGTAAAAAAATTGTGAAAATTGGTCAATGTTTAGTGAAGATAATATATAGGTCAAACTGCAATAGCTTACTTTTTGGGCCACCCTGTAAATCACACACGTAATGCGGTGGCTACACGCACCGACTTCTTGTCCGAGATGTTGTCCGACGTCGCGGAGTTTTTCCGAGATTTAAAAACCTCGTCCGAGGAAATGGGACGTAAGGCTTAATGTGCTTGCTCATTTTGTCCGATTTCTTTGGATGAGGTTGTTTGCCTGTTGGCCACAAAGATGCCTATCAGAACCTCGGACGAGGAAATCGGCGCGTGTAGCCACGGCATAGAACTTCGACATATTATCTGCTTTGAAGTTTTAACTATTTCGCGCAAGGCGGCATTAGATTGGAGCAGTGCACGGATCGTCTCGATACCACCACCAGCAGCAGCCGTCTGTTAACGGAGCGCCGGCGCGGCTTCAGCTGCTGGCGTGCCGACTGTGACCTCGTGACGACTGAATGAATGATGGACTGACCGACCGACAGCAGACGCTCGCTGCTGCGTTAAACTAACTGTACTTTCTTTGCCGCAACTCATTGAAGTTGGCGAAGTTCTGTTGATTTGCGTACACAGTCCTCGCGAGCTCATAGCGCACTGGCTCCAGAGTTGCATCTCGGCAAGATTTGCCATCTTCGAGCTGGATCAGACAGACTGAAAGAAACAGTGGATAGGCCTAATTAACTGGTCGTTCTACACAATCTGCTGATGATGACAAACTCGTGGTGACAGCGTTACGTCACGTCGTAAGTTTCTTCTCTGTTGTCGCAATTTTCCTAATCATAACACGCAGATTCCATTACTTCGATATGTTGTCTGCGCGGACTTGTCACAAACATTTCGAGATAATTTAAAAGCCTGAAACTTCCCCGTGACATTCCCGTTTCATGTTTTGTGTTCGCGACTTTTATAATCTGAGTGGAATTTGGGCTTTACACAGCTTGTCATAGACGCCGACTCCACTGGACCGTGGTAATAGTATTATTTTGCTCCGACACTATTTTACCCCGGCTTCAAATACTATCTGAAATCAAAATGCTCATCATTCGTAGCAATTTTCGAAGTATTTTGCACAATTACAGAACTTTTCATACACTAAAATATAGTAAAAATTCATTCCTGTCAGATGAGTTTTCGCAGCTTAAAAAGTCAGAATGCGTTGACGGCTTACAAACATTCTGCTGAAAACAATAAAGTAGAATTTTTATTATTTATAAATATTTATTTACCTACATGTTTGACACGCTGTTCTGGTATTGATTACTAATTAGTAAACTTATCCTTCCACGATGCGCACAATATTCGCTTTTCCGTTCTGTCATTCCAATCAATCCAGTGATAAATTTTGAAGATTTGTGCTTTCTCATGACTTCATTAACCTAGTAAAGCAAGCTGCTGTTCACGTTCAATTTAGTCTTGCTTCTCTTAGTACTTCCAAATTACTTTTCTTCTCAGTCCAAAGTAAAAGTAGGCCTATTGATTCTTAGCACACTACATTTTAGCGACCATCAACACATCTTTTTATCGCTTTGGACAGTTTCCAAGTTTTCTTTACAATCTGACCTATTGCAGGGCCTCAAATTTATCTGGATGTCGTTGCAATTATTTTTGACAGGTAACATAGCTGGTCAAGACGGGCTATGATCACCACTGCAGTGATGGTCAGATCGGTGCTGCTTGTCGCAGCGGTTACAGCAGCATTTACCTACGTCGAATCCACTACCGGTAAACAAATATGCGTACACAGTAGGGACGTTTTCTGTACTACTTTCATCAGAACGTGTTTATATTTAGGCCTACGTGAAGTATGCTTAAGCAAAGAAGTGCCAATATATGCGAGTCCATTTGCGCTGTGAATACACGTAGGCTGTTGAAGATTGAGGCAATTAACGGTTGTAGCAGCTGCTTGGCGATGGTGGGCTCGACGCAAAATCGCAAAATTGACATTTTATTTTTTGATAACTTTTCAACGATCAACGCCAGATGAAGCCTGTTATATCGTCGCTACCCAAACGACTGGCGTCACGCTTGTGTTAATAAATAACGATCAAAATATTCATAAGATGGAAATATCATCTAGGCCTAATAGGCTAAGCAACGTCATTACGTTAGTCTGCTTTCGTGCTTTACTTCGTGTTTTGTATTTGTTTCAGATGCAGAAAAGCATCGGCCGCAGAACGTCGTGGTGCACGTTATCAACGATACCGTAAGTAATTCACTTTTTGACCGTTGCGTATAGCATAACCATAAATTGCAGTTCATAGAGGCGCTTTGAGTCCCGAAGGGTCCAGAATCGAGGCCGAAGGCCTAGAGCGGGGGTGAGTTCTTGGGTGGGCGGTAGCGAGCCCCTTGCTCACCAACTAAGAGGTATGGGGAGCGCTTCATAATCTCTCTCAGCGAGCTCCGGAGCTCCGGCCACAAACGCTTTTTGGTCATAAAAATGTCCTGAAAACGTCAGTTTAACTGCACAAATTTTCATATTTCTTTAGCTCTAGGGGTACATAAACACCCCTTGCACATGCCCTGGCAAGCGCGGCATGCATCACATTCAGACAGATCAGGTGGTTTGCGCGAAAGCGTTCGAGATCGTACGTGTCTGATTTGCGGACAACTTGTAGACGAGTTTCATGCGAGCGTGTGGCGCGGCTTCGTGTGCACATTCAGCGTGTAAACAGGCGATGATTGTGCCGCCCTATACTACCTGGAACCAGGAAATGTTTTTTCGCTCTGCCGATCTCAGTAAACTAGACTGCCAGACTGCCAGTGCCAGTGCCACTTAGTGCGTGCGGCGTTAGGCTAATTTGACACAATCGCCGTCCGTCATCCGTCGCAAACTTTCGCCGTCTCGTTTACCGCAACCTTTACACTCGTTTCTACTTATGCTATTTCGTTATTTTCACTACTCTTGCCCATCTTACTGTCATTAAGGCTTATTTCCACTACGTTTGTACTTTGCGTTTAAACGCGCTTAATATCGTTTCAACGCGATAGATATCGCAACAACGCAACGCAACGCCGTAGTGGAAATGCTTCTTTAGTATTCACTCTTTCATTCAAGGCTCTACGACGTCATTTGCTAGGTGCGCCAAATGAGATGCATTTGATATAGTTTCATCTGAGATTCTGTCAAACGTAGACTTTCATTACCCGTGCACCAGACTACGTAGCAAAAATTTAGATCTAGCAGTCGATCTCGGGCTGATTTCGGTTTTTCTTCGTTTATTTTTAGCCGACCGTACTTGAGTAACGTCGAGTTACTGGTACGATTTGTCGTCCGTCTGTCTGTCCGTCTGTCACGCATGTATTGTGGCTAAGTTTTAGGTCGTAGGAAAAACTTTGTACATGAATAATAAGTCTGTGTGTTAAACTCAGGCATGCAAAGTTGCGGCCATTTAGTGCAAGGGAAACATTTTCAAATTGGAGGTTGAATGGAGGGGGTAGAGAAAATGTGCGTTTTTCAACGGAAAACCGGCCATATCTCGGAAACGGTGAGAGATGCGGCCAAGGTTACTATTAATTACTAATAGAAAGTCGCATACGCCTTTTCAGATGAAATGAGAATCATCGACCTTGGATGACCTTGAAGGTCACTGACAACCAGTACGGTCGGCTATCCTAGCGACAGATGGGCTTCTTGTTCTTTTTAGCCACGCGTACGATGCGTGGCTACCCGAAAGTTGATCTCGTGTGTGCGTGCATGCGGTACGCCAGAAAGTGCTGAAAAGCCTTCGCGTATTTTCTGCAGCGCTGTTTCCGCGGTGTTCCGATCGCTATCATGAGTGCACCGAAGCTTGTTGAGTACCATACCACCATACCGTTCGTTACCTGCAGTCGTAAACCGGCGCTGCGGTGCGATACAGAATACACTTTTACCTGAAATCCTATACTTGTAGGCTTAATACGGAGAGACAGTTTGTAATAGGACACACGTGCGCCAATGTACTAGTGAACGTTTCACTGATCGACAGAGAGCTGTCGGTGGTCGTTCTGAGACGGTCGTGCCACGGGCCATGGTCGTGCGCGTGGTGCAGTGAGGTCTACCGTGCAGTCCGACGCATGAGCGCAGAACGACGTAACTGGACTGAACTAAACTGAACTGGCATGGTTTAGTTTTTTTGACGAACTGACCAATGAGCAAGCAGTAATGCAGTACAGTAGGCACCATCTAGCGGCGTCGGTGGTGGCCTACGCTCACGTACGCGCCAGTCAATGACCAATGGGCTCGCCTATTGGTTAGCTTGTCAAAAACTAAACCGTGTGAGTTCAGTTCAGTTACGTCGCTCTGCACGCGCCTCTACGTAGCATTCTACTATTATATACATGTAGGACTCCTTTGGTCTACGCTTGACCTATCTCCGATTACCGGCTGTCGACACCCATCACGCGTTGACAGCAACCGTGCGTCGTATTTTTAACGTCTTTATCGTCGGCGCAGTTCAGTTCACAGTCTAGAGCTGTAGGCATATACAGTATACTCGGGAGGTTTCCGGCAGGCGATCTGCGGGCTTGCCTAAGTGAGACAGGTAGCCTAGATGATTGGTGACCTACTGGATTGGAGTTGAGAGCTCGGCAATGATGAGTGAGAGCGTGTGATCGCTTATCTGCTGCATGCTCGTTGTCCCGCAACTTCAACAGTAACATCCTATCCCGTCCAGTGTAGGCTGTATATAAGTCTTCAACACCGATGTTGATGTCAGTAAACTAACGGTAGAAGCAGCAAAACCGGTAAAAAAAAATTGGTGTAAACGAATATATTCATTCTGCAATAAAAATAAACGCTGTTTTTCTCGGCCATAAAATAGGATCTTTTTTTAGAACTTGCATGCTTATGCCTATTGATTCTATCATCAAAACAAGCAAAAGTGTCACTGTCGCGTGCCGACATGCTGTGCGGCCGCCTGTATTGCTGTTCTAATTTGGAACACTTTGTTTAGCATTTCGTGCATTATATTCACATCGTAAAAGTTCTTCCAAGAAATACGTATAATATATTATAATGATGATACTGACAATGATGATGCTAAAAAAACTTTAAAACTGCCCAGCCTGCTGTAGGTCCGTGATTGATCATGTCGTAGACTTTTGTAGCGCTGTGTTGTGCTGACTCTGACAGACGGTGCGTCTGGAATGGGATCGTCCTAAGTCGGCGGAACTTGCCGGCTGTCCCGTCAGTCGCTACACGGTGCGGCTGCGTGAGGACGGCGCCCGGCGCTCCAGGACGTGGAAAGTGGACGGCGAGCGACGCTCGGTGACGCTGTTCGGTCTGGATCCGGCTGCATCATACCACGTGCGCGTGCTGGCCGTCGTCTGTCACGGCAAAGGCAAGCCGAGTGCTTGGTTGGGCGTCCGCACCACTCGCTCCGTCGACAACGCTGCAGACATCCACTCCGCACCTCAGTCGATCGACCACCAGCTAGGTAGTAGGCCTACTATATATGCCAGTGTAACGAGGCTTATTTTTGTGACCTACGTGTACTTAGTCCTTCTACAGTGGCTTAACTAGAAATTTTAATTGAAGGCCAAGGGCCTCGTCTCCCTTCCCCTCTCTACCCTCCCCTTTTTCCTTTTGTCCCTTCCCTTTCCTGTCCTCCCCCTATTGCCCCTCCTTTCCCGTGCCTTTCCTTTCCCCGCTCTCCTCCCTTAACTTAGAAGTAGAACCCCCTAAAATCCAGCTGGGGATCTGGGGGGGGCGCTACGCTCCCCCAGCGGGGTCTGGGGCGGAGCCCCAGCCGAAATCAAATTTAGTGCATATGAGATCTGGTGGCAACAATGTTAATTATTTTCTTGAGAATAAACTGACCAAATTGGCAAATTTTGTGCAGTTTATATCTATGCTTATGTTTTGTCTGGAGAATTGGGGAGTGCCCCCTGCCCCCTCCTTGGCTACGCCACTGTCCTTCTATCTCTCTGGACTGTTATAAGTGCCCATAATCTCACTCCGTTCAAGAGCGTGAACACTCACGTTTGTATATCACACGTGCGTCCAGGCAGAACGTCGTCGATCACGGCCGTGAAGTAAGTAGTTTCAACACGGTCTACTGTATGTAATAGGGGCCTATACGATAAAAAGCATGACATTTTGTTCGGCGTAGCCTACTTCGTGCCAAAAGTTATTAAAATCGACCGATGTTTCACGGAGTTATTCAAAACATAAAAGTGGCACAGTTTTTCGAGACACTGTGTTCACACACGTGTACAGAGTCGTCGCTGCCGGGCAAGCCGACGTACGTGCGAACTCGTACGTTCAGTGACTCAGTGATGGTGACGTGGTTGGCGCCGGAAGACGGAGACCTGGTACGCGGCTACATGGTCGGCTACGGCGAGGGAGTGCCGGACGTAAACTGGCGCTACGTCGACGCCAACAGCAACAACGTCACCATCAGAAACCTCAGTACCGTTCGCCTTTCATTGATAGACTGATAGTTGGATGGATAATATTTACTGACATGCAGACATGATAAGCTTACCCTTGGCTTAGATGGCGTAGATACGCGCGTAGCTTGGTGGTGTAATGATATAGGATGTCGGGAGCTTATGGATTTGACTCCCGACCGGCTCCATATCAGGTGGTTACTATTTGGATGGGTGCCTGTTTGCAGACAAATAAACTATCTCAACTCAGCCTTTTATCCCCTCTGGATAGGTAAATCGAGTACTGGCCTGTCTGGTTGGGGTTAAGGCGGAACGCGTTTGCCTGTGATTCCGTATGGCAGGTAGCTCTGTGATGGGTTTCCTATTAAGAACTATACTCTATTTCACCCGATAGTTTATCAGATGAGACCTCTCAATTTATCAATCAGTCAGAGTTGCCTTAGTAGCAGAGCTACTTTGAGGTTAAAACAGTAACGGCAGGTTTAGATGATGATGTCAGGATAACCTACGACTTTCTGAAGAGCTGCAGGTTTTGAGATGTTGACCGAGTGTTGAGGGTGACCTCTGGACTGAATGAGGAGAACGAATAGCGTTCAAACACTGCACGAATCATCTTTGTCGTATACAGCTTTTGCAGTCTTGACAGGCAGGTCAACTCAGCCTGGCCATCCCTCCGTGGGAGTAATGAGTCACCAGTGACAGCTGAGACGCAAACAGGCATACCGCACGATGCACTAATCCCTGTGTTCGTGGTCATCCCGTAGTGTAAACTAGTGTCTGGGTAAGGGCTAAGGAAACGGAGGTCAGCGCAGCCCTATGAGCCTTAGGGCTCGGGAGGACTTTACGTTTTTAACATTTAATGTTGATTTAGAAGTGTTCACAGCTGTTAAACCTAACATGGCACACGTTAACTCAGTGCGCTTATCGGCTTTAATTTCTGCACATTTATAAGTAATATGACTTGATCACGAGTTTACGGCGAAGTGTTTCGTTGTGTTGATGAACATGTAGAGCCTGCGACTCAGTACATCATCAGCTTGAGAGCGTTCAACAACCGCGGCAAAGGGCAGGTTATCTACGACCTCATATACACACGCGAATCCGCCGGTAAGCTACTGCTACTATGGTTCAATTTTGACTAGATATTATTATTATTATTTTCTCCGTCTAACATGGCTGAAAGCATTTTTATAAACATTGTTTGAAACTAGCTTGATTCCGTCTTTGACAGTTAAGTAAATATATTATTTGCCGAAAAGGAAACTTTTCAGGGGCGTATGTTTATTGTTTAAGTTAATAAGAACTTTAAAAATATTTTGCCTCAAAGAGTAACTGGTCACTGGAGTAATTAAAGTGATGATGCAACTGCGAGTAATTCAGTTCTGCACTTTAAAAAGGCTGGATTTTTTTCATGCAAGATCATAAGTGTTAGCACACTTTTTTTCCATCTGAAGCTGTCCGGCTCTATCACCAGGTTTAAAGGTTATAAGTTAAAGTCGTGTATAGCGGCCTAGCTGCTTATGGGAAACCCGTCACAGAACTACGGAGCTTCACCTGCCATATGGGAAGTAGGCGTAGGCTGCACACACATAGTGGCGGATCCAGGTAGGAGGCTGGGGAGTGCCTGCCCCTCTCCCGGATGACTGGATGCATCTTATAACCAAGTGAAAATTGTGCACAAAATGCATTATTTCTGCACACATTTGTAAAAAAAAAGTTTCTGGGGAGGGGGCACAACTCCTTTCTCAAAATTCTGCATCCGCCACTGCACCTGCGCACACTGTGTTTGGCTGTAGGGCCAACAATGGCGAGTCCCGTCGAACTCCGGTCGAAGGTGTTATCGCCGTCGACCATCTGGCTCGAGTGGAAAGATCCGAGTTTAGGTCGGGCTCAGCAGCTGACCGACTCACGCTATTACAACGTCCACTACCGGCCACTGATGACGTCCGGAGATGCTGCTCAGGCCACCCAGGGCTTGGGACGCACACTGTCGGTGGTCGTCAAAGCCACACACGTCGTCTTCTACGACCTGCGGCCTGGCACCCGCTACGAGTTCAAAGTGCGCACGGTCAAGGACGCCGTCGCCAGTGTCTTCTCGCAAACCATCGTCAACAAGACCTACGAGACAGGTGCGAAAATTTCAGTTATAGTTTCGATTTGCCGTCGCTAACTGACTGCTGCTTAGCCCAGATGTCTTTCTCGCTTTTCCTCTCAACGTCACCGTCGAGTTGCAGCACTCTTTCTAATTTGCTGGCCGGTTAAACCCAAGCTAGGCTACAGCTGTGATGGTTTTTACAGTGTGGCCATAATTATGTAGTATAGTAAACGACCAACATAAAGTCATATTAGTACTAGGAGCTTGCTGGCGAGTTGCTCGTTGCATAATAAATGATTTTTTCTCTGCAAAATTCACACATTTACCTTATTTTCCTGTCATTAATGATGCTGTGAGTATTGTATGTCGCAGCACCGAGTTCGCCTCCGCGAGCAGTTAGCGTGATGAATACTAACGTGTCGGGAATGATCAGTGTCAACTGGAGACCACCCAAGCTGCCCAACGGCGACATCACAGGTAGCCGGCGCACCAGTGGTTCGTGGCATCTGCATGCCCCTCCTCTAAATTTTGGGTTGTGGAAAATTCTCGGAAAATCTTCTTGTTGTCGGAAAGTATTCGTCCAAAATGCAAATTTTGTAGCTGGAAACCGCCATTTTGGGAAAATTGGGACAAGATTGAAATTTTGGGCACCCGTATAATTTCCTCTGTCCGAAATTTGCAGCGTCTGTCGGAAAACTGCAACTTCCTGCCCCGCCCACTTTTCTAACCCACGACGCCGATGCCACCCACACTCCTCAATTTAAAATCGTAGCTGTTATGTTTGTGTTATCACTATAATTATCACGTAGCATAGTCTATTTGTATTAAATCTTTCGTTCTCGAACGACGGACACCGGTCGCAGGAGGACGTGTTTAAAACGCTGTTCATCTGCTTTTCTCCGTTGACCTATTTGTATAAGCTAAGCTTACTCCATGCTATAGTATTGCAGGAAATTCTTCTTCCAAGCCGTTTGTGCACTTATACGAAACCGGCCACTCGCATCAAGCTGTTAAACTTTGGCGTTGAGACTTAATGTGGTTCTTTTCATGGCTTGATGCACTTTTAGCCGACCGTACCGTGTAACGGTCGAGCTTATGGTATGCTTGTCGTCCGCCTGTCCATTGCTTGTCTGTCGTCTGTAACGGATGTATTATGGCTAAACGGTAGGTCGTATGCGAAAAGTTTTAGACGAGTATGTCTTAAACTCTTAAACCTATAGGCATGCAAAATTTCAGGGACCTAGAGAACATTTTCAGATTCGAGGTTGAATGGAGGGGGAAGGGTAAATGTGCGTTTTACAACTGAAAACTGGCCATATCTCGGAAACGATGAGAGATACAGCCAACGTTTCGATTAATCACTAATAGGAAGTGCCATACGCCCTTTCAGATGAAATGAAAATTATCGACCTTGGATGACCTCATAGACCAAGAATGCGCATTTTACGAATTTTAAAAAATTCGTAAAATTCGCGAATTTTTACGCATTTGAAAACGGCCAACGAATTTTAAAATTTACGCATTTTTACGAATTTCAAAACAGCCAGAAAATTACAACATTTTGTACTTTATAAAACTCACATCAACGCATCAACGTATACTTGTGTATTGTGCAAATAGCGACGATCTCGGAC
>Ga0209454_1004137_pt1 | contig 10718 bp, 8 predicted proteins | sample WorMetHERISLAND1_2_FD_187400 | JGI IMG/M metagenome (GOLD analysis project Ga0209454, IMG submission 187400) | Marine gutless worms symbiont microbial communities from Max Planck institute for Marine Microbiology, Germany - Olavius geniculatus... | ecosystem: Host-associated > Annelida >...
ACATTTCTTCTTCACTGCATTGCTAAGACTGTGGTTAAAACTGAAATGTTATCAGTTACCAAGCTTTAAATAAAATTTATTCAAAAGCACTATAGTTCTAAGTCCGTGTTACAAAAAACAACTTTGGCTCGAGATGGACTCTGGTATAATACTAAATAAGCCTGATTTAAATACGTGACAGTGTCGTGGCATGGTTTGTAGATGAATTCTACCATCTTCCCAATAATGTATCTACCCGATCTACCTCTAGCAATTTTCCAGTGCTAACAGCAAGATCACCAATCTACCGCTAGAATTACTGATTTCAGATATGAATGCAGCTTATAACTAGGCTAGACTAAAGCCAGCCCACAGAGTTGGTAAATTTTGGGCCATTGGTCTTTTTTGGAAAATTGTTATAGAATTATTATGTCTGAAGATTTTGTGTTTAAAAATGTAAAAAAAACTGGGACTTACTGCCCTGCCTACTCTTTTAACCCATGACATCGTTGGTGATGGCTCACTGTTTCTGTGTGATGTGTATTATTTTGCAGATGGCCAACTATGGTTAATGTTCACTGTGCAGTCATCCTGGTCTTGAATAGAGATTAACTTTGGCCCCGGTCCATAATAGGATACCTCGATTTAAGCAAGTTAACGTCCCTCAGCAGACACAGTATGGATCTTTATGATCAGTTTTGATCTTTAAATGGTGAACCACTCATTTAATTTAAAATTCTTCACTTTCATTAACTTTCAGAACTTTGTTGAAATAACTTAATCTGCTGAGCGATGGACATTTTTGTTTACACTAGCTACGTAGAATATGTAATTACTTGTACTTGTAGTATAGTGGGCCGGCAAGCCAAAGCTTCAAACGCCCATATCCTTGGCCCAGAACGCATCCAGACGGTTCTTGAAAGAGTTGACTGATGGAGTCTCTTTGACCGACTGAGGAAGCCGGTTCCAGTGTCGGACAATGGTTCTGCATGCGCCCTAGAGAATACTAAGAACCCCAAGCCTGACCCTAACCCTAACCATATCCCCAACCCCAAACCTGACTCTAACCCTATCCCTAACAGGCCTAACTTTAGCCTAAGCTCGAAACATTCACACTGATATTAACAACTGACTGACACTACGTTATGTTCAGCGCACATAACTGTTTGTGTATGTTGTTTAATGACATTTGTAAAATTGTAAAATGACACGAATTTACTTTGAAATGTGTGTTGTTGTTGGTTAATTAGTGATTTAATGACTGAAAAATTGTTTATTTTATACCCAAACGTAGATAAAGTAGTTCTCGGAAGATTTAACGAAGTAAGTTCACAACGATTATTTCCCTTCCATTGGTAGCTGTAATATAAGTTTAATTTACAATTATAAATAGTGAAAGTCATTACATTTTTTAGTAAATACTGAATCGTTCATGCCAAAAATGTCAGAAAAAAGAAAACACGTAGTCACAAGTCTGCTGAGGTATGTTAACTTGCTTAAATTGAGGTATCGTATTATGGACCAGCACCCTAACTTCTTTTAAAGATGCTAGTTATTTAGAATATTCATTAGTGTAATCTGTAATTGATGTGTTTTGTGACAGAGTCGTTCAGCAATGGCGAATCGTCAGACTAGTCTTTGTTGTTCGGTGCTCGTTTTATTAGTTCTATTGAGTGGAGTAAGTTCAGAGCCATCTGGAGCACCGCAGGCAGCATGTGAAGACATGAGACCACGTCATCAGAGTTTCACTCCGGCACTGCAAACACCACCGTTCACAATCAGTGTCAGCTCGGACAAGTTCATTGTTGGGGACCCTTTCCAAGGTTAGGCTCTGCAGCATGTCTGTTTTTGCTTTCTGCCAGCTAGTCCTTACTTTAGACCTTTGTTCAACTGTGGTTACATTGGGCCACATGTTGACACCATTTGGAGTTGCCGTAGCAATTGAGGCTATGGTTACAGTTAGGTTTAGGGTCAGCTGATTGAAGTAGATCAAAAAGTAACCAGTTATAATTCAAATTACTAGTGGTTTGCATGGCAAAACTTAAGATAACCCTAAAGAAAGTTGTTGACGTTTTTAAAGATGCTCACCAAGAAAGTTATGTTTTAGCATTAAGATTAGGATTATTAGGGTTAATGGGTTAAGGTTAGTAGATTAGTGTTTGGGATAGGATCGGGAAAATTTATTGAATCATTATTAGGACTAGAAAGCAGTCAGTGCCCGCACACCTCCGCCAAGGCAATGTTGTTTTCTAGGTGGCAGCACCATCTTCAGTTTTGCAGTGGTTTCCCTTATGACCCATTGAAAGCAATGGTAACAAAAATTTCAAAGTGATCCAGAATCCAGGATTCCTTCCGGATCACTCCCAAAATTGAATCACTGATAGTTTGTGCCATTCCCGACATACCCTCAAAATTTCAGAAAAATCCGTCCATAACTTTTTGAGTTATCTTGCTAACACACAGACAAGCAGACAGACAAACAAAGTCTGGCAAAAACATTACCTCCTTGGCAGAGGTAATTAGGGTCAGTATATAACCCTTGGCCAGGCATAGCTGACTAGAACCATAGCTGTCTGCTGCTATTTGTCCAGAAATGCCGCAGATCTGGCCAGTTTTCCATCGACATTGTGCGCTATAAAAATTTGCTTATCTAGTCTACCTTTATTTACTTGGGTGAAACTGAAATAAACTAAGCATGTGCTTTAGAAGGGCATCTGGCCAGGCTGTAAAATTTTGCCACAGCAATATTCACAATAGTTCTCCTTGCCCAGAGTCATTGCCTGATAGCTGACTGACCTACTGTGAAATTCTGTACCGTATATCGTTTGTGAGTTGATTGGTCTGGACAGGCTGCTCGTAGCCAGATGCCTCTGTCTGTCACCATTCAGTGTAATTTGATGCCCAGCTTCATTCGATGGTTGATATAAGGCAATTTCTACTAATTTATTCCTGCATGATTTTCATTTTTTTGGTGAAAATTTTCCAAACATCATGTGCTAACGTACAGAAAACACTCGGTAGTTTGTAAAAAAAAGTCAAGTTCTTTCCAAGCGATAAGGCTTGTCATAAACCATAGGGTGATGCTGATCTTTGTTTCATTAGCCCTCAGCCAGACAGCAGTTTACATTGCTGGATACTGCTGCAATACAGGATTAGTGCATCGCACGGTGTGCCTGTTTACAGTACATCCCAGTTTTCACTGGTACTCACTGCGCCTACCCATGGAGGGATGTCCAGGCTGAGTTGGTCTGGGTGGCTGGTTACGTACCCGATGTGGTTTACCGGTCTTCCAATGGTCACCCATCTAGTCACTAACCAGGCTCAGCGTTGATTAACTTCGTCGATGGGACTAATAAGTTATTATTTTATTTAGTGAAGTTGGAGCAGTGCCTTTTAGGACAAGTGAACTGTCTGTCGCTGGGCAGATAGGCCTGCTTGTGATGATTTACTGCCTCCTGCATTGTTACGTCATAAAGCAGTGCTGTGAAATAGCTGAATGTAGAGCTTGCATGATTGTGCACTAACAGTGTGCTTTGCTGGGCTGGCGCGGGGTATACCCGTAGGCCTACTAGACTGCTTACTAACTGCTCAGGCTGAGTCTGTTCTGGCCGCTGCATGCATAGAGCATAGGCTGCTGATTTAGGCCTACCTTCAGGCAAGTACGAGCGAGTGAGTGAGTAGATCCATGACTGAGTGATTGCTGTGGTATGCTGGTATGGGGGGAGCGTGTGGGGGGCATCGCTGCGGTGGCCCACGGTGAGCAAGTACCTGTTTCCTCCCTCCCCTTACGCCACAGTCTCTCCCCACTGTCTGCCCCTCCCAGCTGTTGGGCTAGGTCTGGCGTTGTGGGCTGTGGGCTGGCAGACAAGCTTATGGCTAATTTACAACAGTTTACTATGACGCCCACAACTCAGCTCAGCTCTCTTGACCCCGGGTTAACATGGGGGGTAACGTCACTGACTGTGAGTGACAAATTGACAATGCAGTGACGTTATTAGCATTGTGACGTCATGCTGCTGTGCACTAGTCGAGTGGAATCGCGTCGCCATCATAGGTGTGAGTTGGCCATTAACTGTGGGATTCTTAATGTCATTACATTCAGATTAAAGCATTCTGCTACTAGCCACAATATATTACTGTTCACTCACTATGCACCCATACAAGGCAATACTACGTCTTTCCTTCCCCTACTTGTGTGGCACGTGCCAGTGATGTGGCAGGGGCAGTTGTCACCCCCTCCAGTTCCCCTTTATTTTGGCTTGTTGGATTTTTTTTTCAAAATGCAAAGTTGGAACTGAAATATATGAAAGTCTGGTGGGGGGCAGAAATTGAAATGCTGAATAGTGAGCACTCATAATCTTTTATGTTGGAAAATTGCAAAGTGCAACTTCCTGCGATTTCTCCCCTTGTTCCCCGACATTTTCAACCTAGTATGCCTGTGCTGCTGCCTGCAACTCTTGTCAAAAGCAGTGCTCAGCTTTGTCACTTGCTGTCAATGCAAACTTGTTGCACAACTGTCAGGCTTGCAAAAACTGTTTTTAAACCCCATTTTTGAGAGGCTTGGCCCAGCAGATTTTATGGAGTTTTAGAGGTTTTTTAGGTTCCGTCAGTTTTTGTAAAAAAAGTCGCAGTTTTATGGCTTTTACGATTTCTATGTGTTTTAGTGGGTTGGTTCATATGAGTTTCTGCTTGCTTCCCACAGCATTAAAATATGCCAGTGTTTACGAATTTGTAGGTTTAAATGTTTCAACAAGAAATTTGAGTTGATGCTCACGAGATGTGTGAAAAGCCTATAACAGTTCCTGTTCGCAAATTCAAACTGTCAGTCTGTCTCCAGCCATTTTGACGCGACTTTTACGGTGATACCGCTCTTTGATGCCCTCATATGCAGGTTTCCTTGAACCTAGAAAATCGAGACTTGGACTGTCGAAATCTATGTTCAATGCTTGTTCATGTCTATCTCAATTGGCAGCCGACAATGTAGATTTGGTGATCCTAGCTTGCACCGTTTTTGACTGATCCACCCGTGTGACCGACGGATGGACAGACAGATGTACAGAATTGTGATGGCTAAGATGCGCTGAAAGCAGTAGCTGCTTTTGCGCGTAAAAACTTAGCCATAATAAAATATTTCTTTATTGGTGGAACAATAAACTAACATTTGGATTAAGTTTGGAGTGGGTGTTTAGTGGGTATTTTGGGTATCTACCCACCATGCCCAGATGTCTCACTCTTGATTCCACTTCGTTCATTCATCCTGTACATGCTACTAAATCGAAAAATGAAAGGCAGAAAAAACACAAGTGGCGCGAACGTTCCCAGAGCAGGATTAAGCAGTGTAGCACTTTACAGCTGAAAATGTTAGTTTTAGGTCAGGTTAGGTTAGGCCAGATAGTATGTCACTACTTGACGGATATAGTTTTGTAGTTTGCATAGATGCACACTGCACAGTGCAATTATTTTTTTTAGTAGTAGTGGTAGTTGTTGTTGTTGTAGTTTGGCAAATGAAATGATTGATTGATTGTTTCAGTGACGATCAGGATGGAGCGTAACATGACAATGAGGGGCTTTCTGATCCAGGCACGACGTGCAGATTTGGGTGAGAACACTAACCTAAAGGTTGGCAACTTCAAAGATATTCCTGGCACCAAGCAAGTCTGCAATCGGGTGAGTGGTTTTTCTCAGCGTAGGGGTGTGTGCTTATCGGCATATGTGTGGAGTGGGCCTTAAAACTTCAGGGTGTCTACTAACAGGGCTTGCCATATGAGAAAGGGAGTCGGTTGAAAAATCAATCTCGTTGCGCAGTGTAGGCGATCGATTATGATGGGACTTATATATCACTGTACAGATGCTGAGACTGTGGCCCACTTAGTATGGCCATCACGCTCATTGTGTGCCTACACTGATTTATGTGATTCAAGGCATATTTTATGTCCTTGCAAAAAATAATGCCAACTGCACTAAATACGTTAAAAACAAAACCAAATTGATTTGGCAAAAGGCAGCATTGCTAGGATGGCTTTTTGCCATGATGTTTTTAAGCCTAGCAGTTTTATAGCCTAGCAGTTTTATAGCAACCCGTGTTACAGTGGTTGGAAATTGGGCAAGGAAATAGCAAACGGGCTCGGTGAGGCCGCGAGTGATAGATTGATGGCAACTGTTAGGCTGTTATCTAACTACACTGCTAGCTGAACTGAGACGTTATGTCATTTCAGTTCAGTTGAGTTTTATCGCTCTGTACGCAGTTTATGATGCTCTTTCAAAGCTAGGTGGGCAGCAAGAAAATCATTAGGCTTTGTTCGGAAATGCTGCTTGTACTTCACCCCAATCTTTTTACTGTAGGACACTTGTGCCCACTCATGCTAAAGTTTGCTATCTAATGGAACTAATTTACGATGCATTTTGCATAAAAATGACTGATCGGAAATTCGCACAACTGTGGCAACAAAAAACCACTGAGCTTGGCCTGTGAGTAGGGGATCGAAAAATTGATCACTTGGCGGGCGTTTAGGCGATCGATCGCCTTCAACGTCAAGCCCTGTCTACTAAAGAAAGATTTTGCATGGAGCAGAGACAAGGATTTATGGCATGATTGGGTTAAGGGGAAGAGAAGAGGGCATAGATAATGGAGGGTAAAGATGGCTTGGATATTGGATTTAACAATCAAAATGTTTGACTCCCACTCCCAGTCTGTTTGTGATCATGTCCACGTTCCTACGACTTAGATTGGTGACTGTCCGTGAGCAGTTAAATCATCTGCCGCTTAGATCAACTCAACCTTCGAACCTTCTTTTGTAGGTAAATTGTGTACCAGTCTCTCTGGCAGGGGTTAAGCTGGGGCACATTTATATGTGTCGGGTGTCAGGTAACACTGTGTAATTTCATAGCTTTAAGATCAGATACCTATTAATTTAAGAGCTTTAGACACTCCCATTTAACTGTTAACCTTTAAAATGATTTTTATTTTATGAATGACATCATTATCTGTCAATCACTACGGAGGGCACTCAGATGTTTACTTTGCTGTGTTCTCGGCTGACAGGTAAGTAAGTAATTAAGTAAGATGACTTCGAGGGTGCAATTTAACAGAGAGCCACAATGCGCCACGCTCTCAACATCTGAACAAAAATGTCTTTAGCAGCTGCTTGAACTGTTCAAAGTTAATGTCAGTTTGTCTCTGATGAGCTGGAAGGTTGTTTCGCAGCCTTGGACTTGCAGATAGTGCATGGGTGGTAACACTGATCGAGTTGTATAGCAAGAATGAATGCTTTTGGAATGCGTGTGGCAACGGATACAACATGGTGGAACTTGGAGGTCCAAATTTGTCATTTTTGGAAGTAAATTATTCCACAAGAAGAAGAAAATGATAGTACTAATCATTGTTTGTGGTCGGTTGTCGGTTTTGTTTGTTGGTCAACACTCAACACTGTTGGCTCATGTTTCTGATTTACGAGTTTCAGTGCAATCTATAAGTGAGAACATGCATATGGTCAATGTCTGTATTTGTCTGTCTGTATGTTTGTTTGTCTGTTTGTCTGTTTGTCCGTTAGCATGGTTTGACGCACACTGCAGACTTCACACCCAGGAGGGAGCTAGCTCTGCAGTGGTCGGAATCCAATGACAGGGGTGCAATCAGCATACAGTTTCGGTAATTAAATAATATCTTTCTTTCATCTCATCTGATCTTTGCCATCTTAACAGGCCACATTATTTGTCTTGCCTGTCTGTCTGACTGTCCGTCTGTCCCATAAATGGACTCCGAAGCAGAAAATTAAAAGGTATAGAATTGGTGCGAACATTTTTGCCAGTGTGGAGTAACTGGTGTGTTCGATATTTTCCATCCATTTCACTCATACATTACAGTATACAATACATCTGACTGAGCCATCATTGTTGTCATCATTGTTGTTGGGTGACGCATGTATGGTGTCATTAACTGGTAAACTTGATTCATCTATCCACTCTTCTCTTAGCGCATGATTTGCACCATTTTGGCTGTAGTATACTATTCCTGGTTATCATTTTTTCGCACTTTATGTAGAGGGAAAAAAATTCTGATGTGACTGTTGAGAATGGGCTGTGAAAACATGGGCATTGGCCAGTGGCCATTTTAGTAGTTAGTTTCTTGTTTTTTGTACATGCAGTTGGTCTACAGGTTAGAGTGTTGGACTCGTAACTTTCACATGTGAAAATTTTGGACCACCCTAGTTTGCCTCGCACTGCAGGTCATATGCAATCAACCTTGAGCAAGTTGCTAACTTAGTGCGTGCTCAGGTCAACTCAGCCTCCTACCCTCAGCAAAATGGGACATGAGCAGTGAAGGAAAAAATGAGCTAATGCTCACGAGATGCGCAAAAGACTTTCCTGTTTGCAAAATGTCAGAATGTGCTTTATGTAGGTGGAGCAGTCAGACAGTTTTTGAAATGATCAGCCTCGTTTATTGCAGTGAAGGGTGGTCATGTTGAACATTGTGTTCAAGTGTTTCACATGACCAGTTGACCACTCTTCACTGCAGTGATCAAGTCTGATCTTTTCTGAAACTTTTTTGTTGCTTGATCTACGTAAAACATGTATGTTCGATTTTTTACACATTACCCTGAATGTAGTGACTTTCTACATTGCTTTACCTTCAGGGCAGGCAGGCTGTTACACCTGCCCAGCGCTGACGCTGTATCAGGCCCAGTGCAAATCCTCTGAAAGTTACGGTAACCGAAGGTCACGTAAACGGCTATGAAGCTGAAATCAGCATTAAAGCTGAAGATGAACCAGTACATAAGTGCTACTGGCTCCTCTCTTCCGGATTTTGGAAATCTTTTGGGTCTTTGTAGCTTTAAGCCCAACCGCCATGACAAGGTGAGCACACCATGGTGAGGTAGTTTTGACTTCTTTCACTAAACTTTTTGAATGACAGACTGATGGTATTAGTATTGATAGTGGTATCAGTAGTAGTATTAGTAGTATTCGCTAGTACTATGGTAGTATCGTTGTTGTTGTTATTCTACAGTGTGACGGTTGTGGTGGACTTGGCTACATTCTGGGTTGATGAACGTTCGCAGATTGTCTACGACCACCGAATGACTCCTGCTACAAGCCGGCCTACTTCCACTGTAAGTTTGTACTTTAGTATTAGTAGTATTGGCATCACCAATTGCATCTTATTGCAAGCTGGCCTCTTTCCATTATGAATTTTGGGCTTAATTTGCAAAAGTTTGTAAGTTGAACTTGTGAAAATTTAGGGAAACATTATTCTCATGAGCAGTGTTAACTTCCTGACTTAAGAAGGACTTGGGAAGGTTTTAGAAACATTTTAGGAAAAATGTTAGTTGGGCATTTTGTGCACTTTTGTTTTTCATGTCAGTTTTTTCATTATTGTAACTTAACGTGATCACATGTAATACCGGTAGTAGTCATCATTGTAGCAGTAATTGTAGAGTATGGTTGTAGTAATTGTTGTAGTAGTATTGTGACATTGTATTGGTTGTTGCAGTTGTTGTAGTAGTACTTTGTTGTTGTTGGAGTTTTGTAGTTTCACGCTGGACATAATCAAGGGCTGTTGTAAGGGTAACGGTTGTTATCGTAACTCGCTGTGTGTAGTGATAGCAGTGTTAGTTGTAGTTGTTGTAGTAATTTATGTTGTTGTAGTAGTATTTTGTTGTTGTTGCAGCCTCGTAGTTTTTCACTGGACATAACTGATGGCTGTGGTAAGACCAAGGGTTGCTATCGTAACCCACCGGCGTGTTCAGAGTCTGCATGTGACATTGTGGTGACGTGGCTGAGACGCAATGATCGCAGCTATGAGTTTGAGATGAGTGCAGAAACCGATGGTTGGGTCGCGCTTGGACTTTCCGATGACAAGAAAATGGTCTGTCTTTGCATTTTACTTACTTTATATAGTGCAAATGTGGAATTTGAGGTGCAATGAGTGGAGTAAAAGTTTGGAGTTGCAAGAGTCATGTGATACCTAAATTTTTGGGCAACCAGTACTACCAAAACGGTTCATGGTTGTAGCTTCAAATTTGATGTGCAGTTGTGCATTTAAACAGGTACAATTCAGACGTGACCTTTTAGACATTTTTCCAAAAGGGGGTGTGGGCAGAATCACAAGACCCCTAAATTTTTGGGCATTGCTTTCTACTAATTCAGATAAAATTACAGTTGCAGACTTCAAATTTGGCACACAGCTTTAAATTACCATTTTGTAATTTACTTGACTGAGATATGCGGTCTCGCACCCACCTTCTAGTTCATCATTGTTACAGCAGTGTTTGCTACGGTGATGATGATGAATGATGACATTACTGAGTGTGCTTGCAACAAGACTAAGTCACTTGTAGTAGTAGTAATAGTAGTGGAGTAGTGGACTGATTGTGGTACTAGTTGTAGACTAATAGTAATAGTTGTTGTAGTAGTATTAGTAATACTATTATTAGTAGTTGTAGTTGTTGTTGTTGTTACCAGAGTGATGAACTGATGATGACGTGGTGAAATGTGAGTGGAACAAGAATAAGTCACCTGTAGTAGTAATTATAGTATTTTAGACTAGTAGTTGTAGTTGTTGTTGTTGTTGTTGGCAGGGTGATGATGATGTGGTTGAGTGTGCATATAACAAGACTAAGAAAGCCGTTGATGTACGAGTCTCAATGAATGACGGCAAAGACAACAAACTCATTTCACTGGTACGTGTGTTCGTTTGCCTGTCGGTATGTATCTCTCTGTGTCTCTGTCTCGGTGAATCATAG
>Ga0209454_1004138_pt1 | contig 10718 bp, 5 predicted proteins | sample WorMetHERISLAND1_2_FD_187400 | JGI IMG/M metagenome (GOLD analysis project Ga0209454, IMG submission 187400) | Marine gutless worms symbiont microbial communities from Max Planck institute for Marine Microbiology, Germany - Olavius geniculatus... | ecosystem: Host-associated > Annelida >...
ATCAAGCACTGGTGACGGGCTTTTTAGATTTATCAACATAGGTCATCTATGTTGATAAATCTAAAAAGCCCGTCACCAGTGCTTGATATGATAAGCAGCATGTCTATGCCTATCTGCAACCGTTTCCACACTATACGAGCCAATACTCGCAAAATAACGTCTTTTAGGAGGTATTTTTGACGCCCTCGTTCAAGGTGAACCCCTCACCCAAGGGCACGAAATTTTGTCACGATAAACTCTAGTTTTTATGGCAGCCCACAGTGGAGATTTCGTGATTCTAGCTTGTGTCTGTTTGACACAATACCACAGTGTAACAGACGGACAGACGGACGGACACCTCGACGATGGCTAAACCGCGCGAAGCATTCTGCTGTCGTGCGTAAAAACGAAGGTACATAAGTAGTGTATATAATAAAACGATTGTCATTTAAAACTGAGTAATTATTATTGCGGCTGTTTTAACCGCGTTAATGGTCCTGTCCGAACGTCTGTCTGTCTGTCTGTATATTTGTCCGTCTCTCCCGTGCGAGCTCCTAACTCGAAATAAAGTAAGGGCATAAAAATAAAAATTGCTGTAAACATTCCCCAGGACTAGTGTACCAATTTTGGGTTTAAAGGTCACGTTAGGTTTGAGGTTATATGGTTAGAGTCTAACCTTACACAAGCCTAAAATGTAGTGCAGCTCTGCATGGGCGGATGGCTTAAGTTAATCCTATACACCGTGGTTCACTTTTAATTTTTGAATAGCTATGCAAACATTGGCTAATTTTAGTAATTTTTGGCATGCAACATTAAGAAGGCACTTGACGCAAATGACTATATAGTTTTGGCAATTTCACCTTATTACTGTTGCTGCATTATTTTGTAAAATCTTAGTTTGGCCGTTTACAACAATGAATTCAAACTGGGTAGCGCATGCGTCGGCTCAGAAATGATTAACTAAATAGCAACAAACACAATTGGTAATTACTGACTTTCAAAAAGTCACACGTGTCACACCACATCATATTTATTACAGCATGTGCTCAAAATGTCCTCCTCCAGCACGAACGCAAGCGGGAGAGGTTGATGCCACTCGCCAAGAGCACGTACAATAATTGCATGACTCTAAGTGGCCGACTCGCTGTTGATGTGTCATTTCAGTTCGTCGACATACGATCTTAAAATAGAGACGAAGCAACAGATTTTTAATGATTTGGTGGTCTCGATAATTTTCTGAGCCGATGCATGCGCTACCTACTATGAATTTATTGTTGTAAACGGACAAACTACGATTTCTCTATTACACAAGGTAGTGAGCGACAGTATTGAGGTAAGTTGGTTAAAACTACCGTCATTTGCATCAATTTTTTGATGTTACATGCAAAAAATTATTAAAACCAGCCAATGTTTCATGAAACTATTCGAAAAATAGAAGTGGCACCTTTTATGGACCACGGTGTATACTGTGTCATTAGGCCGACACATTTTCTAGTTTTATGCAGCGTGGTAGCTCAGTGTCAGAGTAAATATTTCACTTGAAGATTATGAATTGTCGCAAAAAATGTTTTCGCTTGACACATCTAGGCCTACATGTATAGTCCTGATGCAGGACTGCAAGTTCGCTGCTTCTGTAGCTGGACATCTGTAATTATTTATCGTTGCAGCATAGTACTTTTAGTGCGCACGATTTTATAAACGATTTCAATAGTTCTCTGAAACGTCTGCCCGATTTAAGACCTATGACGTCCCGAGGCCTTATAGTTTAGAGTTCCGAGATCACAAACCTCTTATAAAAATGACGAAGATCGTCTGTTTTCAATTTGTTTTCCATAGCATTTTACTCAGTATGACGTCACTGCTGGCATTAAATGCATAATATTATTTAAGAGCGCCCTACGGATAAGGTAACTGTAAATATACCCCTGTAGCCGTCGCTTCTATAGCTGGTTGATGATTTTTGCTTGTTGGCCGAGCAGACGACAACATTGTCCCAAATTTTGTTCATATTTTTTATACTTTAAACTTCTTAATTTTTTTTCTACGTACTCTGCTGCAATGATATGTGCTACAGTTACCGTAGTTAAAGTAAATATTAGTCGAAATTAAATAATTTTGTAGTCATTTAGATTCCGTTACTCGTTGCTATCGTTTTGTTGTCCATAGCGAATATTATTGTACTATTGCCTAGATATATTGCGTTCGTTACCTTGAATAGTGAATATCATTTTACATGTTATTTCTTTTAGTATATGTCTCCAGTTACTGTTAAAAATACAGTTAGGCCATAAAAATGCACGGCGTTCACGTCAACTGTGGTTGGCGAAGATAATTTATTACGCGATTGATTATTTTAAAAATTTAAAAATCAAAAATTAGTTATGAAATTTTTGCCTGGTCACTTTACTGGGAAAAATTGTAAAGTACCTACGAAGTGTCCCTGCAACATGCTGTTGCTTGTGAACGACTTTTCAGCTCAGCTGGATTCGTTGCCAACAGAAATGATCTTGTCTCTCTCTCTCTAACTTCAACATTCTAGTCTGGCTACAAGACTGGATAAATTACACTTCATGTGTCTTAAGCCCCGGTCACACTTGGTCGTTCTAAATTCTCGTCCTCCAACGACCTGAGTACCGACCACTGCCGACTTGATTTTAGTCTAAAGAAAACGTGACCGCTCCAGACCTTCCAACGACCATTTCCGCATTCTTTCAGCTCCAGCGCCGTATATACGCTGCCTTGCTAACGATCTTTCCCAACTACTCCCAACCAACTACGGACCTATTATCGTCTATTCCCGACCTGTTGACGACTTTTCCCGACTATTTTCGACTTGCTATCGACCTCGTAACGACAATTCCGTCTATTTCGTTTACTATGACGTTTAACACGACGTCAGCATGACCGTCTGCAGTCTAGACGTTGTAGTCATTTCTAGTTTCGTACCCGGTATATATGTAAGACCTCCACCGATGTAAAACAAGGAAAGCTCTGCTAACGCAAACAGGAACGCGCAACAGCGATGCACCGTCGTACGCTAGTGATGCGTAGACTTCATCCATAGATCTCATCCGTACGGCTTTTGGCTAGTTTCACAGAAAGCCCAGTAAAACATAATCATTCACCAGATGGCGCCACTATCTCGCTCTGGCAACGCCATATTGGCTGGACGTCGCAGATTTTCCCTAACCCCTCTCATTTAGCGCCCTCGTTCGGGGTGACCCCTTCGAATTTATGGAAAAGCTTTAGGTTTTTGAAAATAGAGTCTTCCAGGCAGCCGAAGGTGAAGATTCGGTGATTTTAGCTTGCACCGCTTTTGACTGATCCACCCGTGTGACAGACAGACGGACGGACAGACGGACGGACAGAATAGCGATGGCTAAGATGCGCTACAGTAGTAGATGCTGTTGCGCGTAAAAACGTTCTTTACCTCTTTTATTTTTGGCACGTTTTTACGTCATTAACGTTCTTTGTTTTATCGACGTTTTTAGGGGTCCTATTAAAACGTTCACTGAAAATTCCATCAAGAACTTTGAGCAGCACTTTTAGAACCACAGAAACGAATTAATAGGTCATAGTGATAGCAGTTTACTGAGTTAGTCCAAATACACTAAACAAAATGTCTTTTTATTCACTATATTTCGGTTAGTTTAATGTTATGGTTTTACAACCACATGGTTGAACTAAAATTAGCTAAAGTAAGCTTTATCTAGACTATACAGCATGCATTAGGCAAAAGGTTGAACAAATTATGGCCAACGTTTTTTATTCAACGTTTTTAAACGTTTTCTTATTCCTGCCATGTTACGTCCAGTGCGTATCGTCACCTGGAATACAGGCTACCCAGACGCAACTGCTCATGTTTTCTAAATTAAACTCTGATAATTTTTTTAAAAGTTTAATACATTCTTAAATGTCAGAGATGTTTTTCGAGGCACAGTATATATCGATTTTTAAAATTCGTTCACTGGAACACTCTGCGAACAATTGGCAACAAATGACGGTGTGACAGTTACACGAACTGTAGGAACATTATATTTAGGTGGCTTTTTTGACTTGCGGTATGGTAACATCAAACACCAGGCTACTAAAATTTGTCGATAGTCACGACGTTTTAGCCGTTGATCAACATCTGGTTTGCTCGTTAAGCTGTCAGCAGTATTGGCAGAAAAACTGGTAGCAGATGATGAGAGATAAAAGTAAATGCATAAGTGACTTCGAGCGACAATAAAATATAAACCTTTTTGACATACAGCACGACTGCTTACTTACTTAAGTTACTTACTTGCTTACTCGACTAAGTTATGACCCAAATGCAGGGACATCAAATCAACTTGAAGTCGACTGCTTGAAAGCAAAACAACTTGAATCAACTACACAATAAACCAATCGACTTTTAAGTCGATCAGTAGACAACAGTCATTCGGATATTGGATATCTACACGAATTCCTGAAATATTTGCGATCGAAGTCTAAAGTTGTGCGAAATCGCACCGAATTTTGTATGTTTTGGCCTTCAATTTTTAGGGCAGAAGGCGCTTAAATTTTTAAAATTTTAATCAGCACCTGGATTATAAAATAGAACATACTTTCGATGCGTTTCAAAGTTTTATGGCAATCAGCCAACGGAGCCCGAAGATCCCGAGTCGAAAAAAAGAAAACATCGCCAGTATAAAACAATGGAACCATCGAGAATGCCGTTCCGGACTGGTTAATGATGTCGCATTTTTCGTGATTGTAAAGCAGTTTCCGTGGCTGTGGGCGACACCTGTTGAATGGCGTGTGACAACACGTCGTGTTGTTAAACGAAGAGACGTCAGCTACAGCGGATGTACAAGTGTACGACTTGTATACAAACAATCTGATTAACTAGAAGCTAAAAACAGTGCTGCACTTGGCCAATACAGTAGATTTATTATTGTTCTTTAGATCACGTTCTTTTTCCATTTTTCCACATGATCGTCTAAAAAAATTCTTGAACCACTCTCAACTGTAAAAATTTATCAACATTCAGGCATTATAACTTGCTGAGATGAACCTACATCGCAAGGTGTGTTTACACGCCCTGTCTCCAATAATAAAGAATTTTGGACAATATCAGCTGTTCAAAACCCACAAAAGACTCTGTCGCTGCTAAAATCTAATTACTTTCTTCTTGGGCCACGCTCAATCGCTCAAAAAATATTTCGTCAAAATTGGTTCATAAACTGTCGAGTTTACAAAGAAGCACAAAACAAAATTTGCTGAATTACAAACATTGCTCTTTATCAAAGGGGCCAGTCATTTCTTACAAAGTCACTTTCCGACAAGCTAGCAAGCAAATACAGCGTTGTGGCAAACTAGTCAACCCAAAGTTTGTATCGGAGTTATGCTGTCGCAACGTATCGGTGACTATATGCCACGAAATTATTAAAAGACTGTGTCTATGTACAGCGCTAGGCCTATAGGCGTGCATTATAAAAATTATTTTAAGACAATTTTGTTATTGATAAGATTAATACGCTGATATGAAAGAAAATGTCAACAAAAATGCTTTAAAATGCAGATATTTTCGCAAGTGCAGATCGAGGCGCCATGCTGTTGAAAAATTTGGGAGCCCGGGAAATGTTTGCCTGATGACAGAATAATCGAAGGTCCTGAGCAAGACGCGAAGCTCCCGAGAGACAAGGGAGGTGAGGCCTGAGACGGGGGCCAGGGGCCAAAACAATTTCAAAAATTAACGTTTAAATTGTGCATTTTCGTGCATTTTGCAAGCCAAAAATAAAATGGTTTCATCTGCAGTGTGCAAAACCCCACTCCCCAGTATACTGGGGTTTGAGAGCATAATAGTAAAACATAGCATATTTCCAGACAATTTTTAAAAAAATCAACGTTAAAATTTCACATTTTCATGCATTATTTCAGAAACTCGCAATTTCATAATTATTCTACATTTTTACCTGGTTTGCGCAATGGGGGTACATACCCTTACTCCAAAACGTGTTACGTGTGTAAAATATTTTTATGCAGAAATATTTTTTCGTCTTTCGAAAATAGCTGGGGAGCGACGCCACTGCGCGTGTGTAATAACGAACAGCGCTAATAGTAAACATTAAACGTGCAATTAATTACAAAATTCTACGACATCGGCATGACATAACACTATACACAGTAAATAAAATGACATATTTGATCAAAAATGTACAGGTAAATAACCATTAATTGCACAATATCTTGCAATTAAATATTAACTTGTCATTTATAGAGAAGTCTTGCAAAGCGAATCACGCTGCATTTTCCTGCAACGAAGTAAATAGACGGGCATTCGCGTTTTGTTGGCGACGCGAGATAGAATTAGACGGAGCTCGTAAAAGCGACGCCTGTTTATGTCTGCGCCTCGAGGGACGCTTCCAAGAGATCGGTTTATATGCTGCATCTACATTAAGTATTCAGGGCGCACACGTTCCAGTACTATTATCCTGGCATACATCCGCATGTCGCTAGACGCAATGATGCCTTTAGTCTCCGAACAAAGAATGACAGCGCATTTTGGCGTTGTTTAACGCTTTTATATTATAATCGGCCTAGTTTACTGCTGGGCCTCCTTGAAACCATCCGACACGCGTGAGCGGCAGGCCGGTGTGTGATCAGCCACCCGTAAGTAAATATGTTATCGTACCCGAAATGTGCGTTATTTCTCCAAAGACGTGTGGTGACTTCAATCTTTAAACTTTTGAGCCGAAAACTGGCACACCTGTTATTTCTGTCGTGGTAACATTTACCAAGTTTTGGTTGTTCTGTGTTTGTTTGTTTTCGAGTTTAGAGCTTTTATATAACAAACGGACGGACAGAAACAGACAGACGGACAGGCAGACGCGTAATACGGCCTATTTGACGGCTGCATAACAAATGAAGCTTGGTATTTATGGGTGCAATCCCCTGTGCAGCGTTTTATTTAAAATGACTACATGCTTCGGCAGTGCTGAAAGATACAGGGGGATGTGTCCACTGCCCCGTCGCCCAGGCAGGTCTCAATAAAAGTAAAACACAGCTGAGCGCTATTGATTTTTTTTGCCGCTTGACTGCTATTATTATACTCCGGTGATCACGTAGACCTGCGCAGCAGTTAAACGCACGACGGTCGCAGCCAATCCGACTCAGCGATCACCAGTACAAACTTTATGACTTACGCGCCTATGGAACACCATCTGGTCAGTCTTTTCCAACCGACTCCTCCATTATTGTACTAATTTATTTTACCGTGCCACGCCATCCATGCCGGTGCGGTTATTCAGAACGCTGAGTTATAGCCAATGACCAGTTTTCCAATCGGACGTGAAATGTATGCGTATCGTATAATCGTGTAATAATAAAGTTACCGACGGCGATCCATAACATTTATCGATTGCTATACACGCGTGACCGCAGATGCTAATGCTGCTGCTGCTGCTGCAAGATGATGATGATGATAATGATGATGCCGCTGTAGAGACTTTTGTGAGTTTAATATATATCACGAAACTTTATTCGGATGCACATTATAAATAACTTGCTGCATACACCAACCAAAGACATTTTTGCTTTTAAAATTAGTTTTTCTTTTCGCAGTCTTTCCCGTATGTTTTTATGTTCCAAAAAGCCCAACATAATTTGCTAATAACTAAATATTGCTTGTTTGTGTTTATGTACGTGCATTTTAAATTTTACTTGTTAGCAAAAATGCAAAGATAATGCATATCAACAGCTTCTAAAAGTTTTTTGTCCTTACAAACAATATTTAAACCGAGCTTCGCCTATGCTTTTTTTAAAAACGGTGTTAATAATGTTTAGGTAGGCTATAGCAAAGTGTATTAAATTATTATGCGTATCCTTAAGCTTAAATAAAAAGTATTCGCATTAGAATGTAGCCTAACACTTGGCTAAACTAAGCAAACAGCAGAACATGATATACAAGCTAAAAATATTCTAAGTTTTAACTCACGTTTGATAATTAGGTTAGAATTCAGTAGAGTCTATACAATCTGCATGCAAATGTTACAAGTGAACTTTATTGTTGTTAATTTATTGCTGTTTCAACTGTTTGATTCAATTGCACTAGTTGGATTGTTTGGTATTTCAGGTACCTGGGTGTTTTATTTCGTACAATACGTTGTAGTGCGGAAAGTAAAATCTTGAACGCGTTGCGGGGATCGATCGACCTGTTTGCAGCTCGGACGATACGATAGCAACGCCTGCTGCTGTAGCAGCTGCAGTCAAACTGAGTGCGTGTTTAACGACGTCAACTATCGGCTACAGCGAATACCAACTAACGCCACGACGCATCGCGACACGTTCCACGTTCCGTTATAATCAACTTTGATGGTCGCGGCGCCCTCATTGCTCCCCTATTCTCTCCCGTGTCCCCTCCCCTCTCCTCCCCACTGTCGATAATTCAGCGATGTTTGTGGCCGGCGCGCGTTCGGCGGTGGTTTTTTACGACTTACGGCCAGGCAGGCAGGACGGATGTAGGTAGCGGAAGCTCTGAATGAAATACTGGGTGACCTTCTGTGCCCCACTGACCAGTAAACGCATGCACGGTCGTCGTCAGCAGTGCGTTGCGGCACGGATATAGTCTTAGAAAAAACTGGGCGACTGCCGGAACTCCTCGCGGCCAAAAGTGGATAACTTTTTTGCACTTTTTGCACTTTGTTTTAAAACTGTGGTATGTACAAAAATACAATAATATAAACCGTAATCCATAAAAATGTGCCACCAAACTTTTGCTCATGTCTTTCATAAATACTGACCCATTATAATAGTGTTTTTCACTGGTACACTGTGTGGAAAATTTGCAATAACGCTATTGTTAAATATCTCAGCTTTTCAATGCACCAAGGTGCATATCAAAGTTGTTGTAAACAATACACAGAAAGAGAGGGATAACCGATTTACAAGCCTACATTAAATTTTTTTAAACACAGCCAGTGAATGAAACTGAAAGTTTTTCTTTTTACGTGGATTTCAGTAAAAAAAGTGCACTAGCCTATGTGGATGAATGTTTCCTCACTGGAGCAAAGTGGGGAATCGACGACGCCCCCTGGCGTCCGTGCCTCACAACAGCGCAAGCCGAGATGAAGCTGCGTTCAAGCGGAATTTTTAACGCTCGTGGTACTGGTCCGTCAGTCAGGTCGTTCGGTGCATGTTGGATGTCCTTCTCGTTGGAAGCCAGCATATAAACAGGGCAGGCGGTCAGCGCCTCCAGTGCAGAGTGGTCAGTTGTAAACGGACGGACGACGCTTTTGAAACGCAACTTCTTCACTCGAGGGCCTCATAAAATCACTTATCTAATCGCACGTGTCTGGAGACTGAGGTAAGCCGCACTTCGTTAGAACAGCTACGAGTAGGATAAATCTTTACGTTGATGTTTGTTATCGTTCGAAAACGAAACAGACAAACTGCGCGCACAGAAAACGATTGCATAGGCCGATATATTATACTATCGCAAACTCTATCGCAAATTTTCTGCAGAATGTGCCAGTGAAAGAATTCGGAAAATACGTTGAGAATTGACATCGATGCAGTCGAAGTGGTTCTACTTTTTGAGACAAGCACGGTGCAGTTACACATGCACATTACACTAAAGCTAAAATGCCAAACGAAATCTGCATTGAATTATGCAATAAAGCACTAAATAGAAAAATTTCATGGCAGTAGTCAAATCAGTGATTATTAGTCCTATAACATTGAATAACACGAAGCGTTAGGTTTTGAAGACTCATTGTGTTCGACTTACTGATTCGCCGTAATACTCGTAATTTGCAATAGTACTTTTGTCTGTTCTTTTCAAATCTTTTGCACTTAATGTCTCATCTCTGTAGTAGGCCTACCCTCGATAGGCCTAAATGTAAAAATGGTGTACACATTTTGTGCTATGGCGATTTGTGAAGTTAAAGTTAAATGCGATAAAACGAAACAAAATTAAAAACTGCACGCGATATACTTAACACGGCGGCAACCTCGTAAGACACTGGCGAGATAGTAAGCCTAAAACTGTTTTCGGTTTTGGTTGCTTTAGTTTTTTTGCTTGATAGCTAAGTATTTTAAGTTTTAAGTTTAAAACTTTAGTTTTTGCATATTAAAACGTCCGCGTGTGCGACAAGCTAAACCAAAACTGAAACAAAACTGGGAAAAATTGCATACGACGAATCTAAAACTTAAAACAGAGCTATCTGCATATTTTTTCTGTCTGTCAAAAAACTGAGCGGAAATGTGGGATAATGAAGCCCATATTACTGTTTTAGGTTTTGAATTTGTTTTCATTTTTATCGCACGTCGTGACAACATCCGGGCGCAGCCTACATTTGCAGTCGGGTGTAGTAGGATAAGCCAACTTTTATTGCGCAGCCGCAGCAGCCGCAGCAGAACATTTCGCTCATGATGGCGTTGCGAGCGAAGAGCGCTCGCCGTTCACTATGCGTAATCGCGCGGTAGGCTTAGCGCGTAACGCAGTCAACCTTTTTTTCCGAGAAAACGTCGTTCTACAGTTCATGCTGAGCGATGAGTGGTGCGCTGCGTGGGATGTGCTGAGGCCGTCGCGCCGGTAACTTGCCTTCTCTCTGCCTCCCTCTAGCTCCCCCTTTGCCGAGAAACTGTGTTACTGAGTCAGCGCTTCTGCAGGGCTTTAAGACACCAGCGATGCAGCCGACTGACTTAGTTTGCAAAACGGCATGAATAGAGAAGCAGTTTAGCCGTAAATGGTATGGCGTCAATATATATTTTTT
>Ga0209454_1004139_pt1 | contig 10718 bp, 6 predicted proteins | sample WorMetHERISLAND1_2_FD_187400 | JGI IMG/M metagenome (GOLD analysis project Ga0209454, IMG submission 187400) | Marine gutless worms symbiont microbial communities from Max Planck institute for Marine Microbiology, Germany - Olavius geniculatus... | ecosystem: Host-associated > Annelida >...
ATGTATAATAATGACTCCCATATAATAACAAATCCCCAGTCATTATTATTTTTTATTTACCTATGAACATTACACAGAATAAACGAGGACATATACTGAATAAGCAGCAACAACGATTTTTAAAGAAAAACCTTTTATTGGTCACACAAGAAGTTAATATTATACTAGGGGAGTGTAAACTATACATACACAGTGTCCGGTAAAAAAACTGACCCCCTAGACATCATGCAATAAAAATATCAACTAGAAAGCAATCATAGCTCGCAGGTACCTCCGCCAAGGCAATGCTATTCGCTAGGTGGCGTCACCGTCTTCTCTTTGCCAGCGGTTCCCGTATTCTCCCTTTAACGCAATGGTAACGAAAATTTTAAAGTGATCCAGAATCTAAGATTCCTGCCGGATTGCCCCCAAAATTGAATCACCTGTAGTTTATGCCATGTCCGACATATCCTCAAAATTTCAGAAAAATCCGTCCATAACTTTTTGAGTTATCTTGCTAACACACAGACAAACAAACAGACAAACAGACAAAGTCTGGCAAAAACATAACCTCCTTGGCGGAGGTAGATATAAACGAATTTGAATAAGCTTTCGTACACTTAATTCCCAATAAAGTCTTGAAGCGACTGCTAAATTTCGTTGAAAAATATTATTTCTTACCAAAATGGTTAATTGTTGAATATCGATAACAAAATATATCAGTTACCTATATGGTCTTACATAAGCGAATGTTAATGTTTTTTGACGTTGAATGGTCTGTCTGTTTGGTCAGTTTATTGGTGTGTTGGCTTACGCACAAACGGCACAAGGAGTACGAATTTCGAGCACTGAAGGCTGTAGTCTACCGAAGCACATTTATTCTATTCGCAGTCGTCGACAGAACTAATAATGGCGTAATATTGCGCGGGTCGGCAGTATATCGTGTGCATGCCATCATGGCGCACGCGCGAAAGATGCCGTGGTATGAACTTGTCGCTGACCGACGTCGATAATTATTGTGTTCATGCATTGGATACGCCAGGCCGGATCTGTCTCCACGATGAGAGAGAAAACTAATCAGCCGGCGGCCATAAGGTCGAACACAATCGCCCATCACGCACAGCAGATACATGAAGCACGTTCTACATGCTGTCTCCGAACTGCAGCAGTCCACTTTCCTTAGTCCGTAACTCAACCAAACTAAGACGAATTTTAAATATGTTATAGCTAAACGTGAAATATACGTTCAGCTGCTAAACGTACATATAATTTCCCAGTTTAGTTGATTTTTTGTTGCTCCATCGAGTACTTATATCTCGGAACGAAAATTGATGCACTTACCTGACTCTGTGGTGTTCTTCTGCAATCATTAGTAAGTAAGTAAGTAAATTTAATTTTTAAAGCGCACAATGTCAACGAGAAACTTACTGAATCTGAGGCGCTGAGGTAAGGAGTGAGGCGGGCCACTAAACATGGCTAGACAATGATGGCGTTCAGTATAGCAATAATGCAACTCCGTATAAACACCTTAATCTTTCGAAAGGCTATTGCGCGACAAGATTAATAAAGACAGGTTTTTAAAAGAGCAAAAACACTCACCGGGCTGTTTGCGGGACACAGTGTATATCACGTTAAGAGACGGGGCAAGATGTGACGTCGTCCGAGTGTCGTAGGTTACGACATCATGTTTTTGCTGCCAGATAAAGAGACTTGCCCTCAAGACTGGCGGCATGGCGAAGAGCCGAGATATCGGACAACGCTTTTTCGGCGTATCGCATCTTGTCTCTTCGGGCGATAGAATGAGAATGGCCGTATATGTAATGCATTCTGAAGTGCATTCGCTCGCGTCTGACGTCGGGATAGACTGGCACATCGGAACTCGGAAACGTTGGGTGCTAGAACTGTTGTGGAGGGCGCCGACGGCGTCAATAGGCGGACGAAACATCGATGTTGCTGCTGTTAACTCGCCTACTTACGAGCAGTTAACTTAAACTGTAGACACGTTTGATGTTGTGAAACGGCTTCGGGTGTAGCAATTTGAACGCCGATCGCTAACTATTGAGTACTCTGGTCAGCTGATGTTCGGTTTCGATTAATGTATTATGCCTACCTCACTACGAAAGACACGCTACCCAAGGAACCATTCACGGTGTCCGTCCGTACGCAGATTGCAGTTTTTTTTACTCTAAGACTCATCTCATCAAACCAAGTGCATTTTATCATAAAACATCGCATATTTCGATTTACAAACAAAATAAATAGTTCTCATGTGTTCTTCTATTAATCATTATTCTGAAAAATTGGCATTATTGCACGGTTTGTCTACCAATATGTCTACTAGCAATGGCGTATGCTTTTGATTTTAAAGTTGCTTGTCATGTCTTTCCATTCTCGGCCACTCGCTGAGTAGGCCTATACCTTTGTTTCTGCCGGACAAACGCTGTCTCGACGTTATCAATCCGTCACTGTCGTAATCTCCAATGAGACAGCTGCCGCCTCGCCAGGAACTAAAGCTGAGCTGCAACGAAATATAGTTGTAATTATAAACCGAGTGGCTGCGGCTGTACGAGTACTATACGCGTGATGAATATCGTAGGCCAGACCGGCTAGCATTCTTCATACTGCCGGGCAGAACGTTGCAAAATAAGCAAGAACTTTTTATATAGAATTGCACGTATGCAGCAAAAACGGTTAAACTGTTTAAATAGAACCGCATGTCGGGATTCTTTGCCCAAATAGCACTGATGTCTCTTGCTTTGGTTCCAGTGAAACGTGCCCGAGTTTGTCAGACGTACATAACCGATGCTTGCAGCACTGCCGCTCAGTGGCGTAGACATGGGGGAGGGATCCCAGCTCCCCCAATCTCAAATTTTTGTTAAAAATAAATATTAGAGACTAAGAAAAAATCATTACAATGCTGCCATCAGATTATATACTTTAATGCTATAATTGCACCAAATTTGATTTCGCCTGTGGCTTCGACCCACACTCGGCTGGGAGAGGGGCTGACAACGCTCCCCAGACTCTCTAACTGGAATTTAGGGGTCCTACTTCTAACGGGAGAGAAAAGAGGAGGGGAAGGGGACAGGAAACGGGAAAAGAGACTAGAAGAAAAGACAGGGGGTGAAAAAGAGAGGAGAAGGAGGGGAGGAGAAGGGAGAAGAAGCCCCCAATTTACATTTTGGCTACGCCATTGCTGCCGCTTAATAATATAGCAACATTTTGTTTATTGGAATTTTCACAGGACAGTGACAGGGTAAGTGGTTGTCACTGCATTATGTGGGGGACAGGTTCCTATTCCGATAGTTGTTATTCCGATATCCACTACTCCGACAAACGCTACATCACGGCACGCCTGCAGTTGGTGCGAATGACGTAACGGTTTGGGTCCGCCGTAGCCACAGATGCAATTTATCTCTGTTTCTAACCCTAAGCAAATTTTTGTTACATTATGTCGTTACGTTGCGTTATGTCGGTTGGTAGGTCCATAGATAGTGTCTGAGTAGGAAATGGCCCTCCCCCCATTGCGTGTGACCAGCAAGTGTAAAAGTTACCGGTGTCACGACCTCTGAGGTGAATTACACGTGGTCGGCGTGAGATTGGTTGCAGCAGCAAGAGCAGTTAATGCGGATGGAGGACAGACAGAGCGAATGCGTCGAGTTGCGTGCACGGTTCATCTGCGTCGATGCAAGCGTGTGCTGACGGCGACTGCGCGCCACACCATCATTGCAGAAGCACACCTCACGTATATAGCGCGCCAGCAGGCACGAACGCAACCAACGGCCTGTGATTTCACTCGCAGCCGCGGCGCTGGTCGAAATGAACACTTCCAGGAGCAGAGAGGGAACCGTGGCGTAAGTGGGTGATAGAGCCGCCGGCTGCTGTCAGGGAGAGGTCAGCGCGAAGGCCGCCGGTGCCGTGCGCTCCGAGCTGTTAATTAACAACACGGACAGTGATGGCAGTGGTAGACCGAGCAGACAGCGTGGGAATCTGTTGGTCCATGCACGCACACCGCCTGACTTTACCTGCGAGACTGTGTATCTCCATCCGTTGTTCGAGGCCGACCGTCCGTCCGTCGGTCTGGCGAGTTATGGCGCGGCTTGGATTGATGATTCGTGACGTAACGCGTGCTGCTGCCAGTCTGCAGTACTTCGCGCCACCACGTATGTCATCACTACCACTGCTACTGCTGTCCGTCTGTCTGTTTCTCCTCTTCGCCTGCGCCCGATGCCGACAAAATGTTTTCTCGCTCGCCTTCCAACTTGAAGACGTTGATCTCTCCGTTCGCACGTTTGCGACTGCGAGGCAAAAGCGTGCCGCAACCGGTGAAAATTTGACCGAAACGCCCGAAAACTGAGTGGAGTGGCCGGAGAGCCTGCGAAACTCTGTGCGATAGTTCCGGGTTCAAATTGCTTGAATTCTTGTCGGAATGCCATTCCAGGCTTCTTAAAAGCGTTCGGGTACTCCTCGACCTTCGCACGATACCAAGTCCACTAATATTGTTTGGCGTGCACACTGCAGCTTCTTATTTGTGCTAAACTTTATAAGGTGTTTACACGATCCAGCAAACGTCCAGCAAACTTTCAGCAAATATATTCAAAATGCACGCGCTAATGCTGGACGTTTGCTGAATCGTGTAAACACCCTGTTAGGCCTAGTCGTTTTTAGTTCGGTTGGACATATTTGTGAAGCTTGCTAATTAAGCTAGAGTGGCCTTCTGTTTGATTGATTGGCATAGGACTAAGACAATATGGGATTAACCCGTTGAACGCTACTAAGCGTCTGTGTCGTCATTATTTGTTAATTTATCTATTTTATTATGAGTCAGAAAAAGCGCGTGAAAAATTTTCTTGTAGATACACTTGCCGTGATTAGCAGTGAAGCTGTGGTCTACAGTTGTATTACGAGTCGCGGCAGATTTAGCCATTTTACGCTCGATTAAAAAACCGAATATGTTTTGCTGGAGCGTCGAGTTGCTCTCTGCGTTCGTTAGGCGTGTGTCCGTTACAGCTGCTGTCACGGCGGACCACGATGTTTCGTCGTTTGGATTCAACCGAGAGATATTTACGCGCGTAATTACCGACGACGTGAACGCACGTACTAATGGCCGACGCTCACACCGCAGCCGACGCACAGCACGCACGGAACTGGAAGCTGCCTTGGACGCCGCTGGAACAACAACACCAAAGTGACGGACGGACGGACGGACGTAGCGGCCGACTAACGACTGGCTTCTGCCACCCGGGAGGGATTTAGACGCACGGACCGAGCGGAGCTCGTATTGATTGGGAAGGACGGATTGCTGGGGACTGCGAGTGAGTGAAGCAACCGCAGCTATAGCCGTTCGTATGACGCCTCCTTGTACGGTCTCGGTCGCGTGCTACACGTCTCTTGCTTTTGACGACTTTCGCTATATTCGCGTATCGTTATTGATCTGATCTGATGCGCTAAGATGCGCCCGCGGGATACAGCTTAGACCTGCATCACTACGACGTCGCCCGTGCATTCTATAAGCTTATTGGCGGTGCAGTTTTAAACTGCGTTACGCAGAAACCGTGCGACGAACTTGATAGCGCAGGGGGGGGCGATGAATTTGCAAGAAAAGGAATTTAGAGGAAACGGAATTAGCAAGGAACGAGGTGGAATTTGCAACGAATGGACTTTGCAAAAAATGCGTATGCCTATAGCCTAACTTGATTATGTTGTGTCTATCACATTTCTGCAGGCGGCAATATTTGGCCTGCTATATCTTCATATATCATGCGAAAGTGATTGCATTTTGTTTGTAACATTGGAGATTAAGGTTAATTTAATTTTAATGAGGCATACAGAGGTTTATAAATGCAGAGGTAAACTTTACGCATGCCAAAACCAACTGTATTTTTAGCACAACATCAAAAAAGGTGTCAGGTATTTGAATTGTCGGTACAGTAATTTTTGTTCTCAAGTTGATACATTAACGGTGTTGAAAAATATAATCTTTATTTGCAAGACTGTTTCCTTGCAAATTCTATTTCTTGGATTTTATTTTTCTTTCAAATTCTATTCCTTGCATTTTCCGTTCCTTGCAAATTCCGCACTATACCAAAATCAACCGTTTTTCTTCCATTTCTCTTTCCTTGCAAATTTTATTTTTTTATTTTTGCAAAATGAGGCAACCCAGCACAGCGTAGTAATGAAGGCTTTTGCATAAAAAGCCACCGAAACTTGCAAAATTGCCCTGTTTATTTTAAACATTTGATTTTTACTCCGCGCACGTTACGTTCCTCACATAGCGAAGAAAACTATATTATGAGATCAGTGTAATAGTGACGACCGACCAACGACCGACTGACCTTGCCTTCCTGGAAGAGCCTTCCTGGAAGAACTTCAAATGACCATATCTCAGCAACCGATCATTCGATCCACTTCCGGTTTGGTTCTAGCATGGGGTTGTCGGGGTCGGCCAATTTAACAGAGCCATATTCACGTCCAACTGACCCCTGTTGCCATGGCAACAAAATTTGGGACAAAGTGGGCTATAAATCGGTTTTTGTAAGAAACATGTCTTGGATTTTTAGTTGCAGTTGTAGCAGTAGTAATAGAGTAGTAGTAGTAGTAGTATCGGCGTTTAGTGAAATACGTATACATTAGACTGGTTACAATCTAAAGAACTTTTTTGTTGATTTGATCTGGTGCGGACGTCAGCTTGAAGTCAGCACGGGCTGTGTGAGACAGTGTGCGATCGATCCGTTGTCGAATCAGTGAATAGCATGGCCGTGAATCTGCCGTATACGTGTAAGTGCTTGTACGTGACGTTTTCGTGTTAGCAGGCAACGACCCGCCAACGTCACCGCGCCAACACTGCGTGCGTGCTTGCTCACAGCGAGCATAATAGACGCGTTGGCCCGTGTTCGCAGCTCACTGCTTAGCTTACCTCCGCGTAATCGGAAGGCGCATGCACGAGGCCTGTGCGCCTCGAATCATCACGTCCGAGCAGCGTAATTACGCAGACGATTGATGCAGCAGCTGGTGCTCTGTGGCGTCTGGCGTTGCCATGGCGACGTAATTGGTCACCGCTGCAGAGATAAGGCATCACAGTCGACAATACCGCTCCGCGTCATGTGACTCGCTCGAATCATTCTAGCGCTGCAACAAGACTCGTCCGTCATTTAGCGATCGACGAACAACGCGCACGAGCTATACACCAATTGTGATGTACGACCGATATTTGTCTGCTATTATTTACGAAAATACCGCATGCGGGCAATGTGTTTCATGTCTGTAAAAGCGCCCGATATAAAAGCGCGGAAATAATATGCATGAACTAATGTATTACCTACCGTATAGGCGCTTCTGTCTGTTTATAGGTGGTTTTCGACTTTTCCTTGCTTCTGCGTCGTGCGTGCGTGCGTACGTGCATTTCGCTGGTTCAGCATGGTTACACGAAATCTGCTTTCCAGTGGAAATATCTCACTCAGGTCGTGTCCGTGAAACGACCCCTGACATTTTCCACCAAGTTACAGAGTCTGCCTTGTACGGACTATACCATACGCTCAGCTGCCAAGATTGCAGGCATCAACCAGATAGCGCAGATTTGCTTCCATGGGCCCGCCATATCGAACTGTAACAGCCTGCCATCTTCTCTACATGACGGTAGCCTATGATACGTCCAGGAGGAAGTAAGTTTAATTGGGCGTACATCTGCGATCAAACTAAAACTAATTCGAAACAAAGTTGTACAATTCGCGCGAGTGCGATTTTGCTGGCATCGCATTGCCGTCGACGCTTAGAGCTCTCGGTCGCCTGTCGTCGGCAGTAACGCCGTTCCGTTGCGCGGCGCAATCCATCGGATCGACCACCGCGGTCCGAGTGCACGGATTATGTGGCCTGAAACGTGACCAGAATCAATCGCACTACTATTTAATCATTCTCCGACTATCGCGGTAGCTGCAAGCACGCCGTCTGCCTGTGACATATGACGCGTGACGTCTTTTGCAAGTGCTTTTTGCTGACGGCGCGATGACGGCCTACAGCTTATTTAGAGACGATCACGATATTATAGGCCTAAGTCGCATGCCGAGCGAAAAGCGACAACGACAGCAACAACAGTAACAACGACAATGTCGACGTCGTATTGAAATCTCAGCACAGTCGCGTCGGCACCGCACGCGGTCGGCGATTGCGTCGTAAATTTGTCGTTTATTACAGCCGGACCGCTGTCTGAACATTCGCATGTCAGTACACGCATATAGGCATCGCCGGTAGGCCAAGTCAGCGCCTGAAGTGCGCTAATGAAATGATACCGTTGCGAAAACAAGGCGACTGAAATCGCGAGACCTGACATCGCGAGAATGGACAACGTGGCACCAGATTGCAAAGATGGGAATCGCGAGACCTGTTTTACTGTTCGGTTATCTTATTGTAGCGTTTTAGTGTTTTACGATGCTTCTGACAACGTGAAATGACGCTAAATGACTATTCCATGTAATCTGTAGTCGCATTGAATGAACACGCGTTTAGTTACGAAAATAACAGCACAAAGAATAAACAGTGACACCCGTTTAGTTAGAAAAATAATTATCAGCAAAACAGCACAATACATCAGTATTATATAAAATAAAACCTTTCAGCAGTAAAACGCTAAACGTCTCCATCGTACGCTGTCTACGAGAATATACGCATAACCATAGGCCGGACTGACAGTACTGTCTATGCTCGCTGATGAAGGGACCCTCTTTGCTCAACTTCTGATCTTGACAGGACTACGTTATGTTATTGGTGGGAGATGACGTAGTCTAACATTGAGCAGACCCAGCTAATTAACTCAGGCAGCAACTGGGCAGCAATTTGCTGTATTTCAGTAGCTGCCGTGGTGTTGGAAGCGAGCACGTCGCTTCGCATTTGTATAGAATAAAGAGGGATTTAATCGGAGCTATATCACAGGCTGCACGGTAGCGCAGCACTGTTGTAAGGGTGACCAGCCGTTTCAATGGGAAACTGCAAAATTTGATACAGTGTTGAATGTGCCTTATAGCAGCTTAACCCCCAAACATTCTATAGCCCGTTACCTTGGAGCTAAATAGTACCCCATAGCTACCATAACTAATAATCTGGTGCCGCGTTGTGAGGTCTCGCGATTTCAGCGCCCCCGCGAAAACTTCCATTAGTTGAACACGTCGTTCGACACATGATGCGCGTTGCAGGTTTCAGAAGATAACACGCAACTCGGGCATCTGTATGTAGTGTGTACGCTTCATCACAGCCTAGAGTGTAAATGCGAGTATAACGAGGCATACACTCCGGACCATAGATGTAAAAAACATTTTTATGTTTTTTAAATAAAAGTTTAAAAAGGTGTTTTTTGTTTTTTTTTATTTTTTATGTTTTGGATTTTATATGTTTTAAAAATATTTTAACGTGTTTTGTGCTTTTTAATGTCGTGTTTTTTGTTCTTGTTAAAACATAAACGTACCAAATTACAAAAATGTTTTTTTTCATGAACAAATTGCGTTCAGCTGTCTTTGATTTGTACATTCAGTACATTCCGGTTTTTAGTCTTTACAAATGGTAGGTTTTTGTTTTTAATTATTTGAGTTAGATATTTTTGGCGTGTATAATGGCGAAAAAAGTAGCGATTGGAAACATCTGCAGTTTAATGTTTTTATGCATGTTTTTATAATTTTTTAATAAAAATTTTGAAAAACATGTTTTTCTATTTGCAAATTAATGTTTTTAACATCTATGCTCTAGACCGTGTTGAAACGTGCTTATTTCATGATCATGATCGACGGCGTGCTCTGCGTGAACGTGTGTGTGATAAACAGATGTGGGACGCGTTTCAATCGTCACGCTTGAGTGGAGCGAGATTACGCTCGCGTTTATAGCACTGCAGACACTGTAATAAGATACATGAGGACTTGGTTCAAAAATAGTTCATAAAATTATTATCAAAAATTAAACAAACATCTGCTTCATACAATTTTTTTATCTGTCCCATTGCTATAGCATAGCATGGGACAGATTATAAAATCACTTGTCATTCTGTCAGTCTGTCTGTAAACACTCTTACGGCCGCAATTTTGATTCGATTTTGATGGAATTTTGCACAGTGATTCGGGGCCCGAAAAGTAAGATCGAGTTTGTTTGGGATAAAAATCCGATAATTCCTTCCTTTATTTTACCCCAAATTTTTAAAAATTTGCATTACGGCCCATGGAGATTTAAAAGCGGTATAACTCGGTCCCCGTAAAAAATAATTGTGCGCTGTTTGCACCTTCCCTCCCCCCCTATTTTCGGGCCCGCGCTATCCGATGTTGTAATTAAAATTTTTCCCTGCTGACCCTTGTTGCCATGGCAACGAATTTTGGGACAACATTGATTACAACTCGGCCCCGTGAAAGATAATTGCGCCCTGTTTGCACCTATATACTCCCTTTATACGCAGCTGCTAGGCTGTATAGCGTGGCAATGGGACAGATACTACCTCGTTTCACAGAACGTATTTCTAATTTTAAAATATAACTAAAGAGAACGGAGATTGTAAACACAGCTAAACGCCATAATGTGTTTTTTATTACAAACTTGGCTGCAAAAACCGAATAGCCATACATTTTTGACCACGAGAAATCGTTGCAAAAACGTCTTATTTATTCATATTGTTTGAATTGCTGGGGGTTGGGGGGTTGAACCCCCAACTGTTTTTTCAACTCCCTAACACACTGTCAAATTATGTTCTGGGGGTCAGCTATATACTATAT
>Ga0209454_1004141_pt1 | contig 10716 bp, 5 predicted proteins | sample WorMetHERISLAND1_2_FD_187400 | JGI IMG/M metagenome (GOLD analysis project Ga0209454, IMG submission 187400) | Marine gutless worms symbiont microbial communities from Max Planck institute for Marine Microbiology, Germany - Olavius geniculatus... | ecosystem: Host-associated > Annelida >...
AATTAGAGACATCATAAGCAGCACCACTCTTATAAACCGGTGTCACAATAGCACGCCGCCACATATCGGGTACTTGTCCCACTGACATGAACGCATTGTGAATGTGCCGATATAGGCGTTAAGTCACATCACAATATCACAGTCACATTTCTGACCGCTACTAGATGGATTTTAGACACATCTTGCAACTTGTGAGTGATTTATTTAGAACAGGCTTTCAAATATAGTTGTGTGTTGATTGTTCATTGCTTATTATACTTTGGCATACTCGATGGTTAAGCAGCAGGTTTTTTTTTAGAAATGTGATGTACGTTTTTAGAACTCACATAGAACCGAACCGAACTGAAAACACAACATATTAAAACCGAACTAGAACCGAACTCTTACTTTTTGTAACTGCAAAGAACGCGAACCAAATCGAACCCTTGTGTTTGGTAAAACTCGAACAGAACCGAACCCTAGGGTTTTTTTTCCATCTATACTAAATAGGCATAGTGTAGGCTTGACACGAATTTTCTGGGCACAATGTACAGGGTGGGCGAAAAAACTGGCACCATTTTTGTACACCTTATAACTTCGACAAATATTCACCGATTTTCAAAATTGTTTCGGGTTTAGAATCAGGAGAAAATTCATAATAACACTATCAGTATAGATCCCACCACAACTCAAGTGTGTCGCCACATTACCTTGTGTCTTATAAAATTACCACGACATGAAGTTTTGCTTTCAAGGCCAAGACCTGTGTTCTAAAACATTTTGCTTGCTTGTAGGTATAGCCTACATTTATTTTGCATGTGCCCAGTGAAATCATTGCTGGCGTCATTGGCATTCGGTCAGTATTTTTGAAAAGTTTAATTCTTTATAAAAAAAACATAAAGAATTTTGTGACTAGGCCCTGGGAGTGGGCAAACTGTCGTCGCAGCGTTGCGCTGATCGTGCCAATGGTCAGTGGCGTCGCCGGATTGAGCACGTCGTCCAGCAGCAAGGCGGACATATTGAACATTTGATGTAAAAACTGCAGGATGTGACAGATACTTTAGACAATAATTAAGATATCAAACTTAAAACACATTGTTTTTTGTTTTTAATTTCTTAAAAAGTGTTGTTTCGGAAGGCATCTTTTTTCAATCGTTGCTTTCAAGACACTGACATTTCACACGGTAGTGTAGCGACACACTTTTTGAGGTGTGGTGGGACATGTAGTAACAGTATTATTACAATTTTTTTGCTGATACTAACAGTGAGAAAAAGTTTAAAAATTGGTTAATATTTGGTGAAGTTATAAGGCATACAAAAATGGTGCCAGTTTTTTTGGCCCACCCTGAAGATTCAGGTCTGCTTGGCGGCATGCGGGCTTATTATGAAATGTAGGTCATTTGATAGAAAGTAAAAAAAATCAGATTTCCATCGTTAACAGCTGTTTTTAAAACACTGATCGATCGAATGCTGCTAATGATTGAGAAGGATTGATCACGTCAGCTTCCAAGTTCCAATCATTAAAGCACTCGCGATATTGATTATCGATCAACGAAATGCTGCATTCACCCAATAGCTGCTGCAGCTGCAAGATTAGTACGCAATAGATGCATGATATTCTGATTGCCGAATAGCCGGCTACTATTTTCGCCTCTACGAGGTTAAGACCAGAGACAGAAAATAACAATCGTCGAAAAGCCGAATAATGTATGGATGCGCTACAGTGAAATGAACAAGGAACAAACACTGAAATCGCTTGTTTGTATTCGCCAGATATTACAGCACTGAACTGAGAAAATTAAAGTTAATTGTGAAAGGTTAAGGTGATGTATACATGTAGCTCTTTATAGGAAACCTATCTCGGAGCTACGAAGCGTCACCTGCCATATGGGATCACACAGTGTTACCTACCACCCGACACAGGTGAGCGCGCCCCGCCGTAACCCCAGCCAGATAGGCCGGTACGCAAGAAATGACTGTTTGGCCAAGATTTGCAGTTGCGTGCATGTTTTGCCTGGGGATTCACGACCCCCAAATATCTCATGCTTTTGGTGGATCAGAGGTCCATCTAACTGTGTCATTGGACTCAACACGTGCCGAAATACTTAAGCAGATAACACGAATGTGACTGACAGACGACAGACAGACAGACCACGCTACATAGAAATGTGTATAGAGCAAGAGCCGCTGAGATTTCGCCTAAAAATTCTCCGCGTAGGCCCTGCAATGTGATTTAGTTTAGCTGCCGACAGCGCCGCTCAATTATCTGTGGTTTCAGCGTACGCGCTGATCGTATCGTCTTCTTACAGAACACCTTCCATGACCTTTGACCTTTGAACTGCTTCAGCTTCCTGGTCCCTGTCTATTCTATTTCCCTACTCCCCGACCTTCCTAATCCCTCTCCCTTTCCCACGCTGGTGGTGGTCGAACGTTGCAGGAGTTATGGATAGCGCGATGGAGTTAGGGGATTAGCAGAACGCCATTTGCAGTCGACTTTGAACGTAGCAGCATCTATGAAGTATTCGTAAGTTCATTAACCCTCGGAGTAACTCTGTGGTCATTTTTGTCTGGTTTGGTGCCTACGCGATAATGTGAGTTAAGTGTCCAGCATCACTGCTATAAATAGCAACACGAACTGCTTTAGCAGTTATTGAACGATGTATATCTGTAGGCATATTCCGGCCCGTTATTAGTGATCTGTTTTTTTTTCTGGGTGATACCAAATCGTTCCATTCTGTACATCATAGTTAAGTTATCAGTAAGTTTCTGAAGCACTTCTTGGTGAAAATCCGCCGCCATGCCTCGCATTATCACCAGGTAACGTTTTCCTGGCCCCTAGCCGCGGGAGTTATCGACGGCCATAACGGAGATGTGCAATGCCCTTATTCGATACCAATTCGATACTATTGGACACGATACGATGCGATACGTGGGGAAATTAACCAAAGTAAACCTATGGTTTGTCGAACAAAACTGAACTGAAAATTAACAACTAAAATTAAAAATTCATAAACTTAACTATGAGAGAAACTGGACGAGCAAGAACAAGATGTAAAAATTATGAATAAATGTTGATAAAATTCTGTAGATGACTTGAGCATGGTCGACAAAAGAAGTGGTGAGAATTTATTGGCGATCTGGATTCGTGTGGAGTTTAAATCTTTGCTTTTTAGAAGATAGCGGGCGTGTCATTTATGTTGGTCATTCTCAGAACTATTGTCAGCAACGAGTTCAGATCTCTGATCACTTCTATAGGCTTAGTTAATATCATCATTTATTGTCATCATCATCATTCATAATCATCATTACAGTGCAACTAGTAAGCATAGGAAGTGTTACGGAATAATTATCCAGGGCTGGCTGTAGTTAAGAATGGGTTGCTGTGTTTGTCTGAGATTTATTTCCATCTAAAAACTTTTATGCACTTTTTGCTCATTTGTGCGTGGACTAGCGTATTCAATTTGCGTTTTGATCGAGTGTTTTACCGCCTTAGTTATTATTATTACTATTTCATCTTATTTATTAACTTAATTTTATTATACTTATTTAATTTTTGCCATTTTTTTATTTTGTTTTCTTTTTGACTTACGCTTCGTACGTACGAACGCTAATAACAAGAACTAAATAATGTTTTTGAATAGACTCATAGGTTAAAACAGCAACATATTAAGTTAAGTAGATTCGTCGATAATACAATTTTAAAAAAATGCTGTTGACGTCTCGGCAACCGCTGTTGCCTTTTTCGAAGAACTAAATATGTTTGAAGCACACGTGCGACTGGAATCGATTCGATATATCGATTCACAGCAACTGCCCAGCACTAGGCCGTGGACTGACCAGCGGCGTGGGTGGTGACCAACTGAGTTGACCCACTGCTGCAGTGTCTGCAGTCCGTGCATGGTTGTTCCTCGCAGCAAAGCACTCGGCAGACTGGGCTGCTATCGTTAGTCGTCTGCATGTTGTGCTCCACGCTGACAGATAACTGGATGATGGATCACTCGACAGAAACTAGTGCTTAAAAGTTAAAACCAGGTATGCGCATAAGCTTATATGCTGCTCCTTTGTGCGCTGCTACGCTACAGTAACCCTGTAATATATAGGCCTCTGGATTTTACTTACATTATATTAATATGCTACCGAATACATGACGAAATACCTGGTACAGGTAATTTTATATAAATAGTAGCGATGATTTGCAAGTTTCGTGCACTGCTCGAGTTTGTGCTGATAGCAGACATTTTGAGCGCTGAAATGTTAAAAATAATCTGCGTAGACGTAATAATAGTTTATTTATTCATCACAAAGGTAGACAAACAAACAGACAGACAGACAGACTAACATACACACAAAAGACAGTAAAATAAACAAGCAATTCGCATAAACTAACGTCACATACAAGAGATAATATGTTAACTGTCTACTAACATAAAAGTCGCAAACCAGCCATGGCGCTAAACCGAGAAAAAAATAATCCGTCTAATTGCGCTGTGAGGCAGATTAACATCCACAAAACAAAACATTATATTTGGAATTGAACAACTTTTGCTGTAATGTTGAACTAGCGATTGCAATCCCGGGATCCCGAATCCCGGGATCCCGGCCGTTTTCGCCAATCCCGAATCCCGGGATTGGCGGCGTCCCAATCCCGGGATTACGGGATTACAAAATTAGTTAAAATCGTACTTTTTCGCGTGTTAAATGACAGAAATAAGAATTTTAGCCGTCTGGTGAACAAAATATTTATGTGCGCTATAGTCACACTCTTTGCTGTGCACTGTAATTCGGATTTCGACAGTCATTATCACTCCCTACAGTTCGGATATACCTTCTGTATGGGCCTATAGCCTACTATATCGATCATATGCACGAAATAAGTTAATTAAGAATATTAAAATGACGACCAATCTGTGAGCCTAATCTCGAAACGGGATCCCGGGATTACAAATTTCTTAATCTCGGATCTCGGGATTGAAAATTCAATCTCGGGATTGCAATCACTATGTTGATCATTCAATTAATGTACATTGTACAGAACTGTGCGATGTATGACGGTGGACTTGCGGCGCAGTAGAAAATCCGCATTTCGTATGACAACAAGAAATCACAACGTGCCTTGCGTGTGGGACAAATATAAAATATTACATAGGCCTAAGGACCCGTCCACATGTGCAACGTGTTGCTGAAATAAGCGACTTGTTGCTAGCAAGAAAGCGCGAGAACGCCCTAAACGATCGACTTTTTTCTAGGAACATACCATTTGCTGAGTTTCATTAATATATAATACAAGAGTTTCTCCCGAGAATGAAGCCTTAGGCCTAATGGCCACTGGCCAAATGAAACAACCTGAAAGAGATTAAAGACAAGACAGGGACTACTAGATAATGTGCTATAGAATAAAGGTCTCCTTGGTTCAAGATCTCGTCCATTAGTCTCGACACTGTCCGCCAGGTGGCTCTGAAGCATCATCGTATCAGGTATGCGATAGGCCTATACCTGACTGAACAGACAGACATCAAAGTCATCACTCAGTATAGGAGTTGACGCGCGCGGGCGGGCGCAGCAACGGCTGCTGAAGCTGTACAGGTAATTAATGCCCGCATTTACCGCAGCAGACAGCCAGACAGGTATAGACGGACTGACAGACAATGTATCAGAGGCTCGTCATTCTTGATCAATGTTGAGTGATAGGCCTATGATAGGATTGATTGATCGTACAGGAATATCTGACAAAAACTGTGAAAAATATTCACAAACTGGATAACTGCCGATCGAGACATAGATGCATTAATTATCGTTGTCGAGATTCGTGTGAAAATATAGGCATAATTCTGCGTGGCGCATCTGCGTGCCATTTGTACTGTTTGGAAAGTGGCTTACGGTTTCTAAACTTCCCGCGGCATTTAAGTCTGCATATGCAGTAACTGAATGACACTCGACTGCTCGGTACGCTGTGTTAACGATTTCCGGGAATGTGCGCGAGACCTTTCAAACCGAGACCGGTGCGCCTACATTTCGAGATGGACTTGAGATCGAGATGTCCAGACCTAAACCACATCTCTGATGAATTCTGTCAGCTGCAGCGAGATTGCAGACTACTTTGGTCAGCCCTGTACTGTACAGCACCGTATACCAGTGCATCTAGTCAGAGATGCTTGAGGTATAGCGTCTGTTGGTGATGAAGGTTGCGGATGGCACCTTACGACGCTCGTAACAGCTGGCATGTTTTGGCAATCGTCTTCCTGCTGCTGCTGCTGCTGTTGCCACCTCACGATTAGAGAAGTTGTAAAATCGATCCGTAGGCGGCCGACCGTTATGACTAGAATAGAGTTCGGCTAAGTTTAGGTTGTATTCGATTTGCTTCACTAAAATCAAATTAATTATAGTAATGGTTGAGCTGGTGATTATGCCCTACACAATAAAGTAACTAGTAGTGACCTATAGGGTCTACTCGAGACGCAAAGCTTGGATTGAACCAAGAAGTATCATTAGATCGTGCATATTTGAAATAGCGACAACAGTCTATTCACTCATTTATTCAAATAGCAGACAACGCGTTGTTATACAATCGTGACTTACACAAGTCGAAGAAAAATTGTCAGAAACAGTGTCATCATAGTTAGGACATTTTCATAATTAAGTTTCTGACTTGACTTTGCGGACCGACGATCATTTAGGGAGTTAGTAGTTGTGGTTTCGTTCGCTTACAATGAGTGTAGTGCTGCTCGCGCCGGTGATATTCGAATCGAAGCAGAGTCCTTGATATTTAATCGCAGACGACCCATCACTAGTTCCACGTGCGACATAAGATGCTAGCGAGCTTTCACAAACCTGAGACGGCGTCCGTGCCTGCGAGAGGTTACAGGAAGCAACGTCGATTCTTGCAAGACCAGCGTTTCAATCATAGGGCCTACACTCGCTCATAATGAGTGACATGTGGGGAAACACGCCTGCACTTTACAGCCCGCGGTTGTCGTTACGAAACTTAACGACCTTCTCTGTCGCTCTGAAAATGACGTACGATTTCATCTTCAAGTGTTTTCGTCTAGGCCTATGCGTCTGCTTGCGCATAAACGTCTGCTGCATCCTCGGCTTGCATTTTGTCGAAACTTTTATCTTTTTACGTCTTTGTGCATTGGATCTGTAGGATTTCGGTTAAATTGCGCGTCGGTTTGGTTAAGATTTTGGGGTCACGCGTCGCTGCGTCGTCTATTGCAGCGAGTGTTTCTAAAAATTCTAATTGCAGACGCGATGTCAAGTTGCGTCTGTAAGATCGTCCAGACGCATTTTTGTATTATAAAAAATATAGACGTTTATGAATAGATATTTATTTTACAACTGAATAATATCTAGAACGTCGCCAGACGATACAGTGGACTTAATGGCATGGAAGCACCGTTGTTCCAAGGAGTAAGTAAACGAGAAGAGTAAATGAGTTTTTGACGTGTTTTTGTCGCTGCTGTTCCCGTCAATGTAACATTCCCACTGTCTTATCTTGTATTGCCGCTAGCGTTTAAATTAAACCATTTTGTGGCCCATAAACCCTACATTGTACAGGAGACGGGGCGTATAGTCGTCGTTAGATGTTTCCATGCGGACATGTAACGAGTTAATGTGCTACAATATATAGGCCTAGTAAAAGAAATCAGAAAGGACACTTGTAAGCAACCAACCGGGCTTTGCTGTCATTGTTGGTGACCAGGCCGTCTGCTCATTCATGGCGTATTTAGGGGGCCGGTTTGTCGTGGCCCCCGGCCCTCGTCGCTGAAAATTTGCACAGCTTTGCTTCCCGAAACATCAGTATTTATGTATCAGTCTCAGTTAACAGCAAGAAGAAGCCCAGCTGTTGCTAGGATAGCCCACCGTCACTTATAGCTTGAAACATTCCATTGAAAATTGCAGCCAAATTGTTGCAGATAGAGACATGGTTACTATTGACAGCCGATAGGAAGTTGCCAGCACCCTATCCGACCTTCTACGACTTACCGTTTAGCACAATACTGCACGATTGGCATACCATAGTGCGTTATGACTTTTCAAGGTCATCCAAGGTCAATGATTTTCATGTCATTTGAAAAGTGAAAGCCAATATGCGTCTTCCTATTAGTGATCAACAGCAACCTAGGCCCTATCTCTCACCGTTTAGCCACAATACATCCATGACGGACGGAGGGACGAACAGACGACAGACGACAACCATACCATTAGCTCGACCGTTACTTAAGTACGGCCGGCTAAAAAGGAATCATGAGAATTTTATTTCCCAAACCCCCTGATCTTTTTCCTTAAGTTCTAAATACGCCAGTGTGGTCGTCGTATTTGATATTGGTCTTGTCATTTTCAAAGGCATTCTCTGCGCATTGAGTACCAGTGAAAGTTCGGACGTAAACATGCAGACACACTCCGCGATGCACTATAGCCTTATCGTATCCGTTGTCTGGTTTAGGGAAACGGAGATGAGCGCCGTTCTGTGAGCTTTATGAGCTTTATGACTAGGGAAGAACTTTACATTTTACGGTTATCGTGTTTCGACGTTGTTTGACTACCGTGCGACAACAGATGCGGTGACCGTCAGGTCATGGCTCCTTCATCTGTCGAACCTATTGGTTTTCCAGACGCCAGCCAACGACTCGACGCGATCCAAGCACAGGCAAAACCCCCACGAATAAAATTCTTCATGTCAGTGGAACACGTATTATTACTAGAGGGGGTTCGGTCACAAGGGTTTTTTGACGTAAAGGGTTTATCATGGGATGTCTCGAGACTCAATGATGGACACACGACTTCACTTTGCTTGTCTATAACCTACTCCTGTCCTGACAGTCGGCAGTCAACTAACGCCACAGCATAAGTAACGCTTCACAAGTGTGGTGACAGATTGTCTGATGCATGTTGATGACTGACGAATATATTGCTTGTCGCACACACGACACTCTCGTCTTGCCGGCAAGCTTTTCGTCACTGACTTCACAGATATTTTCTATAACTTTCGTTACCTTACGTCACTACATATACTCGTAAAATAATCTCGTGTGTCGTAGATAACTGTTCTATTAGTTTTTTTTTGCTACGCATAACCATAAAAGTCCGGCCATAGTGCGTTTTGGTGCCATTTATTTTACAAACAATTTACTGCATAGTCGCATGTTTTTCAACAGGGTAGGCAGGCACTGGAATATGGTTTAATGATAAGGATTGACAATGAGAGGGGAGAACGAACACTTTAAGTATTTGATGCCTCGATCAAAACGAACGGTTCATTAGGAGCGTAAGTTAATGAGCGTCTAGTGAACTAAGTAGAGCCAGGTATTTATGGATGCCTCGGGTGAGACCGCGAGATCTAAGCTGTAACGATGCCATTAACACACCTGTAATACCGGTAATGGTGTGTCTCGCTAGTTTTTTAACGCGCCGACCGTCACTACAGCTATGCTGTGGGCGTATGTGGCACGATTTGTCGTTTGTCTGTCGTCGTCTGTAACGCATGTACTGTGGCTAAACGGTAGGTCATAAGAGTAAATTTTTACGCGAATAATTAGCTCTGCGTTTTAAACCACAGGCATGCAAAATTTCAGCAATTTAGTGTAAAAAAATAATATTTGCAAATTCGGGGTTGATTGAAAGGTCAGATAAGATAAAAAAATCATTGACCTTGGATACCCTTGAAGATCAGTACTGCAATATAAGCTGTAGCGCGTTTACTCTATCGACAGCTAGGCTTTTTTTGTTTACGTTGTGCTCGCCTCACCTACAACTTCGACACGTGGCAACCTCTAAGTAAGCGTTATGGCTCTAAACTTTTTTTGTTATTTGGCCAATTTCGCCATTTTTTCAGTTGAACGCCTTTTCCCGGTTGTCGATATCTTAGTTCATTCTGGATACATTCGCTATCAAAAGTTGTCCGAAATCGCGCCGAGTTCTCAGCAGACATAATACTGCAGAAAATTTGCAACAAGAGCGTCATAATTTACCAAATAAGGTACCGTAGCGCAGATACAGTCAAAAGACTGGGCTAACTCTATGCATCCTTGTTGGAAATCCAGTATAGCATGGGCCCCTATATCTGAAAAATTACGAACACCTGTCAGCATATCGAAGTTACAGGTAAGCATTCTCTAATACTCCGTTTACACGATCGAGCAAACATCGAGCTACCTCGACGAGCTATGGTAGTTAGCATGCTAATTAGGAGGGCGGACGGGTTGTAATTGGAAGGCCTATATAACACGTGATCAGCTGTGGGCTAAGTTTAGACCTACATTTGAACCAGGGGCAGGGTTCCATCAGGCCTGCTCGATGTTTGGTCGATGTTTGCTCGATCGTGTAAACGGGGTATAAATGAGAACTTTTTAAACGCAGTAGGCCTATGCATGTGTATGTGTATTAATCGATGACGTCGTGGGTTAGAAACGTTGGGGGCAGAAAGTTATAATTTTTTGACAAACACTGCAATTTTCCGACATAGGAGATTATAGGTGCTCAAAGTTTTAACTTTGCCCTTTAATGTCTCAAAAACTGAAGTTTTCAGTCACAAATTTTGCATTTTTGGACGAAATTTTTTGCGACAAAAAGAAAATTTTCCGACAGCCAAAAATTCAGGATGGGCCATTGCCCTTTCGCCTTCCCCACTACAGTGGTAGTAGTGGTAGTAAACTCGCTGTGGGTGGTCTATATGTACTTACGAATTGACCTGCTGAGGTCACCAGTTGCAGGACAATATATATATATATATATATATAT
>Ga0209454_1004142_pt1 | contig 10714 bp, 10 predicted proteins | sample WorMetHERISLAND1_2_FD_187400 | JGI IMG/M metagenome (GOLD analysis project Ga0209454, IMG submission 187400) | Marine gutless worms symbiont microbial communities from Max Planck institute for Marine Microbiology, Germany - Olavius geniculatus... | ecosystem: Host-associated > Annelida >...
GAAGTTGATATTTCATTGAAGACTGAAGAGTGGACTGAAGATAGAGCTGCACCAACCGGTTATTTTCTGACCGGTTAACCACTTAACGTCAGATTCGATTATAGTTATTTACAATGAACTGGTTATTTACTTGACGTCATCGGTCACGTAACCATTGGACTCGGCACATGTGGTTTCCTATTGCTGGTCTATTGGAACCAAGCGTCTATCTTGCACAGTTACGGAGATATAGCGTTTCAAAGATAATGGGGTCACGAGTTTGACTTTTTGGGGTCACGTGACGTCATCGGTCACGTGACCATTCGACTCAGCATATGTGGTTTTCTATTGGTGGTCCATTAGAACCATGCGTCTATCTTGCACCGTTACGGAGATATATAGCCTCAAAGTTGCATTTGCTGTTAAAGGCCAAAAGTTCACTGCGCATGCTCCGTGTCACGTGACCTGTGGGTAGGGGGTCCAAAATGACCACATATTTGGAATTCCCGAGGCCATATTGCCTATTCACTATACAACTTTTATGGGCCTAAGATGACGATTAGGGGTCGTTTATAGGCGAAATTTTTATACAGGAGCGTTTTTGGCCGAAAATTTCCAAGTGCGTTTTTTGCCCAATTTTCGACTTTGGGGGATTTTTCAGGAATTAGATATTAACTTCGAATTTTCTACCCCTAAAAAGGCACACCCTTGCGTGAGACCGCGTCGTTTGAGCTATCGTGCGTAAAAATCCGCCGACCGGTCTGACCGTCTGACCGTCTGACCTGTAGGTCGGTCAACAACAAAAAGGTATATATATCGGAGAAAAGTTTTCGTTATATTTCACCCATTTGCCGAGAAGCCCCCAATGGACGGATTTGCACGAAATTTTGCACAGGGGGTCGTCTCGCGGACGTAATCACGTGTTTCAAATTTTGTTTCGGATCTGCGCGGGGTCGAATTTTGCCATTCTCCCTTTACCCCATAACTTACCGGTCGCCATTAACAGGGCTGTGCTACTGCACGTCTGTGAGGCTGTGATGTCAGTTTGCCAGTGTACGTTTTATAGTTGACATTTGACATTTGAGATGAAGATCCTCTCGAGGAACGAGACGAGGTGGGGGCGCTCGCGAAAAATGAGGATACTCGCGATAAACAACGCATGGTTGAAATGAGACGACCAGTAAAAGAAAGAAAAAGAAACTTTTAATGTTGGTATGCCGGACTAACCTGGCCACGATTGAAAGCACACATTTTATTAATAAAACTATTGAAAAAAACATATAAGTGGCGATGGCGACACTCGCCACAATACAAAATATATAAAATACATAAATACAAAAAATACGGTGTGCTATTCGATGCTTCTGAAGTTCTGAGCCCAAGAACCAACGTCTACATTTAGCATGTAAACAAGTAGCCAATATAAAAATGCTGTTGCCGACGAAATGTAAAGTAACGCACTTGATATTTAATTTCGAATATTGCTCACATCACCAATCTCCGTATTTACATAGAATATTTAACAGAGTAAATGACGACATTTTTGTTTTGTTTTGGAAAAATGAATTAAAAGAGTAGTTTGATAACGTTAGCTTATTCTAGACGGGCATTAGGGATTGTTATGTTTTGCATGTAGTTTTTAGAACGAGATTTTTAAAATAAGAACGCTGTCGTTTTATGAAAAATTTATGGAGTCGATGTCGGCGAGTCCTTCCTGTCCGGTAAGTTATGGGGTGTTAGTTCTGATTGTCAGTATGTATGACAGAGCAGCTGGGTTACTTCGATCCTGGAAACTGAGACAATGCCACCGGCTATGGGTAACAAGCGGATGTGCGGATGTAGCAACGGGTAAAGGGCGGATAAAATCTGCGGATGCTAAGTGCGGATGTGTGGGTAAAAGACAAATGTGGGGATAACAGTTGTCACGCACATTACCACAAAAATTTACCTGTCATGAAAGTTGTTGAGTTTTTTCAATCATTCGCTCCATAATTAACTGCTGACGCTTTACAGGCTGCGTTCGTTTGAAGTCTGCCGCTGTGAATTTCTTCACAGTTTACACTCTGCAGAGGCCTAAACAATAGCCTAATTCCTGATCACAAATTCGTCTGGACATTTACTCAGAAAACAATGATCTGCTTTGTCACTTGACGACAGCAATGTAAAACTGGCTTAAAATCAGTGAACATATGAAATATATTATTTATTTATGTGCCCTGTAGTGTTCCTAGAGTGTCTTGTGGTTTTCTTCCAGACTTTGAAAATTAGTTCTTAATGTTTTCTGCTAGTCATTTAAGTGTCCTTTTGGCATCCTTCAGTTTCAGGCAGTCTGCCAGTTCATTTTGGGTGTGGTAAACAATGGAAGTCAGATATAAGTGTGTTTGTGCTTCATAGTCAAGTCGCTTTATCTGACAGATTTTTACCAGCACTAGCAGTGTATTTTAATGCTGTTTTATGTGCTTGCAATGGCATAAAATCTTTTGGTACTGTACTAGAATCATTTTGCTTTATGTGTTATTTTCAGCTGAGCTAATGGTTTTGTTGTGTTTTTTTAGAATATGAGTGCATTTATTGAGAGGCCGGTTGAAGTGTCAAAAGCAGAATGGCTTGAAAGCCTTCAGCGGTTACAAGTCTCACGTACTGACATGAATCGACTTGTAATGAATTATCTCGTAACAGGTACAGTGCATATTATACTGCAGCCAGTCATGCATTGTAAATGACAGCACTGTAAAATAATGTTATTCACGTTATTTACTAATGAAAGATTATTAAGAATATTACAAAATTGTTTAAGAGAAAAGTTTGTAGTTTATTGTGGTGTAAAATAACTAGCTTCTGCATCGTCTTGTCATGTTTCTAGACATTGTGATGATAATGCATCACTGATGTTACTGGTACATAAAATACTTCAGAGGGTAGTGATTTCTGTTTAGGACTGTCCATTTCAACATTGCATTTTATACAAACTGTGTAAATTTGATATACATTATAATGTTCTTCCAGCACTGTGGGTAACTATCAGGGTTGAAACCCTTGACCAGATACCCAAAAAATTTTTTTGGTAAATGCACACAAAAACTGCTAAAAACCCACCCAATAAACCCACTCCATACTTAATCCAACTTTAGTTTCCTGCTTCGTATATAAAGAACTATTTCATTATTGCTAAGTTTTTGAAGTACTTGAACCTAAAAAATTGCAAATATTGGTATATTTTATGATGTGTGGAGCAAACAGAAACTCATATGAATAAACCAACTGAAGACCTGCAGAAATCTCAAAATTCGTAAATTTGGACTTTTTTCAAAGACAGAAGAACAAAAAAACTGAAAAAGCTCCAAAAAAACTCATGAGTTTGGGCTATTTGAAGAAAATCCAGGTTTTTGCATCCCTGCTGAGTAAGTGATTAATGAAATTTGTGCATTGTTTGGCAGAGGGTTTCAAGGAGGCAGCAGACAAGTTCCGTGTCGAGTCAGGCATAGAGCCATGCAGCGATCTGTCGATGCTCGATGACAGAATTAAAGTACGCGAGGCCGTGCTGAGTGGGAATATACAGTCAGCAATTGGACTCGTCAATGACCTCTACCCAGAGCTATTGGATAATGATCGACTGCTCTGCTTTCACTTACAGGTAGATTAGAGCAGTCGACTTTTATCTATTTTGCCATTGAATTTAACACTATGGATTAAAGAATGATTTCTGTGTTCTGAGGCCATTGAAATAGGCTTGTGCCTCTGTCGCACGGGCGCATGATACAATGTTATACGGACTCATAGCTCGACAGCGAAAGTGCGTAGAAAAACTAAAATTGGTGCAAAGGGCTTTTCATAGCTGTAGAACTCTCTGATATTTTCTTGATACATTTTGTGATGTTTCAATGAAACGTAGTAGAAGTGAAATAAGACAGCACTAGAAATCCTCCGCATTTGCCTCAAATGTGAAGCTCACAATAAACAGTGTTCCCTGGCAAGCTTCCCTCTGACATTTCTCTCAGAGTTTTGGTCAGTCTTCTAACTTTTTCCTGTTATCTGTCAAATTCCTAGACATTTTGAAATTTACCATCTTTTGCAGTTTACCCTCCCTAATCACAGTGTCTTCTATTGATAGTTTAGTGAGGTGCATTGCACAAGTTTTGCTACGTCATTCAGTGTAGCCTACGTAATAATGTGCATGCGATTCGATACAGATTTTCACTTGAAAACTGACAGAGTATCTCTCACTTTGGTCTAGCACATAAACAGAAAGGACTGTCATGATGTGAAATGTCTGCAGTGCTGATGCCTGATGTATTGGTGTGTCTGCATGCTGTACTGCAGCAACAGCATCTGATCGAGCTGATCCGTAGCAAGGACGTCGTTGGTGCATTGGACTTTGCCCAGACTCATCTGGCTGAGAAGAGTGAGTACTGTGCAGACATCAGGGGTCAGCTGGAACAGACTCTGGCATTGCTTGCATTTGAAGAGCCAGAGTCCTCACCATTTGGCGAGCTGATGCATCTGTCACAGCGGCAAAAGGTTTGATACTGAGCAATTATCAGGGTTCCTACAGGTCAGGAAAAACTGGAAAATGTCAGGGAATTTGTGTTGTCAGGGAAAGTTTTGGAAATGTCAGGGAAAAATGTTATTTTTGGAAAGTCAGGGAAAATGATCTTGGATCATGCAGACTACAGATAACTGTGATTTTTTTGCATCTCCAAATATTAAAAAGCTGGTAAGTTTGCGATTTCCATTGAATATTCAAAAGCTAGATGCGTTTCAGCTTCAGGGGGTAACCTCCCAACCAGAGCCTCTGTCATTTGCATATTGCTCTATTAGTACCATTTCATTACGGTACTTAATACCATTTATGACATTTGTACAATAGGGTTATTGTTTTGATAATGTCAGGGAAATTGTCATTCCGTGACTGGAAAAGTCATGGAATTTTGCTACAGAAGATCTGTAGGAACCCAGATTATGATTTATGCACACAGAATGATGCCCCGTATCCATGGTATAGCTGTGTAAACTGGTGTCTGGTGGCTGAGGACCAAGGAAACTGGAGATCAGAGGTGCTTTGTGAGCTTTATGGCTTGAGTTGGACTTGTACACTTACAATATGTTTGATGGTGGTTTAAGTTTATGGTGTGTGTAACTCTTAATAAAAACCTGTATTGCACAGGACCTCTGTCATTTGGCTCGATGCAAAGAAGGTAAAATTCCCATGACTGACGGACTTAGCATGTGGCACACTCGAAGATCCCAAATGATGCGAAACATCTGACTGTATCACCCAGCTGGTGGTTGTAATCAGATATGATAGTGGTGCAATTTTCAACAGTTTTTTTACCTGCCGTCTCACAGCCTGATGAACAGGTCTTACCTTAACCGCAGCAAGGCAGGCTGGTACTTGATTTACCTACCCCAGGGGGATGGAAGGCTGAGTAAGAGTTGACGTGGGCGGTTGGTTTTTATATCAAGAGATGATGATTTGCCTGTCTCCATACAGTTACCCATCCAGGATTCAGTTAGTTACTGGGCTTGGCATAGAGCAACTTTGTTGATCACGATTAAATTGCAGTATTTGTGTTCACAGTCTAAAGTTAGGAGCTTGATTGGGTTACTGCAACTTAAGAAGAGATTGCTTAAGATTGGTTGATTGTTGTTGACTGATGATTGATGTTAGCCAATGAATGGCAGATTTGACATTATTGTTTGCTAGTTTCTTTTTATGTTTTACCTCTATGCTTTTTTTGCTGTTATTTTCTGCTTTATGGCCAGCTGTCAGCTTTCTTTGGACCTTACTGTAGAGCTTATGCAGTATATATTATATTATTTGTAACCCTTATTGCAACTAAAGATGTAGGGCCTGGCCTGTATGTATGTGTAATGTGATTCAGGTTGCATGTGAGCTGAATGCTGCACTGCTTGCCGCTGACAACCGAGAGTCGAGTCCGAAGCTTGTCGGCTTGCTCAAGCTACTGCTGTGGGCGCAGGATGAGCTCGATACAAAGAAGGTGAAATTCCCACGACTGACGGACTTAGCACGTGGCACACTCGAAGATCCCAAGTGATACGAAACATCTGATTGTAACGCCCAGCTGGCAGCTGTAGTCAGACATTATAGTGGTGCAATTTTCAGCGGTTTTTTTACAGGAAGGTTACTGTTCTACAGTGCCGCAGCACTGATAAGGTTGCTGAATGCTACAGACCCCTTACTCTTTCTTCAATTTGGAAAATGTCTTTGAATGTCCTGAAATAAACATATTTGTTCCAAAATCTTGCAGAATTAAAAAAATATTCATTTACTAGTATTTCTGGTATTCCAATGTATTTGTAAGATTTGCCCTGCCATTATATTGTTATAGTTGTCATTGCCTTCAGTTAAAGTAGAAATGTGTTATTAGCTTTTTCTTTTCGTTTACCTGTACTTGCTGGATCATCTGAAATTTTGGAAAATGTGTTTAAATGTCTTCAATTTCATGAGTTTTTGGTGTGCTGAAAAAAAATTAAAAGTGGTTGGCCTGATATTACCCCTTTAATAGCAAACATGTGGTGGATGTTAATGTGCAAATAAAGCCTGCATCCTGTTTGGATTATGTGTAAAATTATATAATAAAACGGAAATCCAAATATTTGATTTGATTGTCGAAGAGGTGTGTGTTTTTCAGCTTTCAACATTGATCTACTCAGTTTGTTTAATTTAGACATCATTGTCGGTCTATATGGAAAAAAGGGTAGAAAAAAATGATTTTATTAGTGAGGAAACATGCTGTGTTTGGTGACAGCAATATTATTCCGATTTGACTTTGTACTCGTATTATGTATATGTAAGTCTGGCACTTGGTTCATTCGGTAATAGTGTGATATTAGCTTGAATGTGGGAACTGTTTTCAGTAAACTAGTGTGATAAAAGTTGGATTCACTTTGTTGGGAAAATTTGGCAGCTGCCTTTGTTGAGTTGATGGCTGTCACGGGATGCAGTGCAGATATGGAGCGTATTTACTGATTCTTTGTTTATCGAGGGTAGAATAGCAAAAACATCCTATCTGCTGTCGATGACATTTCAGGAAAATTGAAAACAATTTACTATACAGTGCATTTTTCAGACTTTACCCCAGAGTTCTCGCTGTTTTTGTAAAGTTTGTTAATAAAAACACCTCAATTTGTTTGCTATATTTCATTATGTAGTGAAATACATGTAAATATTTAAGTAGCATTTTGAAGAACTTTGTAGGCTATAGTTGGGACGTTTTGCCATGATCAACTACAGACATGTTTTGCTATTCTGCCCTCATTGTGTACTTTATAATGTAAGTTTGTTTTCTGTATATCTCTGGACATCTTTTGAGATTGATGACGTGCGATATTCATCCTGCAGTTGACATTATCGGTGCATGTAGATTGCATTGTGAATGTATAGTATGATGTCCATTTTTGCCGTGTGCAGAAATTGTATAGCGTAAGTAGTGAATGCGCTATTAAATAGCAGTGACAGTACTTTTTGTACTTACACAGTCTGGCCTATGTTGAAGAATGGTTGCAATTTCATGCACAACACTTCTTGTTCTAGCTTTGTTGGTGTACGTTGGCAGCCACATGTGCTTGCATAAACCCTCACGGAAGATCTGCATGTACATACTGACATTGTGCAGTGCTACTTTCAGTGTTGTGGAATTAATTTAGGTTTGGCCAGGCCCCTTCCTAGTGGAGAATATCCTGCAATGGTGACAGCAGGTTTTAGCAGGCCTGATAAAACTAAAAAATAATTGCAAATGTGTTGGTTTGATATAATTTTGGCGATGACTGTGAGATATGTATATTTGTGAAGTAAATTTGTGAAGTGTTGTCTTTTTTCAGTGCTTAAGGAAGTTCGATAACTGCACTGATGTCCCCGGTGTGCAGTTATTGAACTTCCTTAAGCACAGAAAAAAGACAATTCATCATTTAGTAAAGTGTACTGTTTTCCTGTCTCCATGGCATTGAATGCATTAGGTACTGTGTATTGTGAAATCATGGATCGTTTTTTTTTTACTTCAGCGATTTGGTATTGAAAAAAAATATAACCACAGGACCCAAGCAGGATCATAGTAGCATAGCAGGACTTATAGCAGCTCAAAACCGATAGGCATATATGCAAGGTTTCTGTGGTGTAATCTTTCGGCTTATTTCACAAAATCAATTGAACAGTTCACTTAATTCAGACAGCGTGGTCCATATGATGGTTGCTTTTGGTTAGTATATCAAAATGCACGTATAAGTAATAACATAAATGCAGTACATTATTGGTTTATTAAAAGCTTCATTCAGAATGCACAGCACACACAGATTAAGTTACTGTTAGATGTTAAAAATTGAATGAAACGTTACATTTACACAAAACTGTAAATTCTAGTATGAATTTTTGTGCAGAAGATAGTGTAACATCTGATGTCATTTCCAACAGCAAGTAGAAGGTGATAACATTTTGTACTTTGCTCTTTGAAGTAACTTAACAAAAAAGAAAAGGCTTTAAGTAAGATGTACGCCTCAAATGCAGACGTGGTTTTTCACAGCAAATTTGAAACTTGCATTATTTTTTTCAAAGTAAACTTACCAAAGTAAATTTTGATGACTTTTCAACTTCACTAATAAAAAACTAAAATAAAATTTTGATCAAAATGGCTGAGCTCTGGTTGTTGAATGACCGTCCTGAAATCTAAAATATCACAGGTATATTTTATTATTCCAATAGCGAGATTACCGTTAGATCACACAAAGTTACAGTATTAACACATGCAGTGGATTGTATACAGTTCAGAAATGAGCAATATAATATACAAATCTGAGCCTAAAAACATGCAGGGCAACGAACCAATCAATACAATTAATGATGTATACAATATTAAAATAACCTAGAAGCTAGACATACACACAGCTAATAACACATCACTAATGCATAATTACCTGACACTGCATGGAAATTAATCAGGTGATCCAATACAAATAAAATATACGATTAAATTAAATCATCCTCGGTGACATTGCATAATACCAATACCAATAAGCCCTGCTTACAAGGACAATTCACAATATACACTGTATATACATAAAATACATGTCCAGAGAAAAAGATCATTCACTGGCCACTACTAAATTTCACAGAAGATTTGGTACTTTTGCCAGCATTTTGAAGCATGCCCTTTAATTTTTTTTTTAAAACTTTGTTGTAAAAAGGTTTTTTTACGCGCGATAGCGTGTAAATGCTTCGTTCCTTTTAGGTATTGTCAAACCGCTCGTCTGTCTGTTTGTCTGTATGTTTGTGTGTCCGTCACACTAAACTACTAAATTTCACAGAAGATTTGGTACTTTTGCCAGCTCACTGCACGCCATATCCACCAGATAATTCAAGCAGTTATTGCAAATGAATATAGGTGCCAACTGACAGTAAGCATTCCGTCTGATGTTCTAGACATCGAAGATGAGAATGGGGACTGGAAGGTCTGGGGGATCATTGCAGTTACCCTGGTGTGGTCTGGGGCAGAGCCCCAACTGCCAACACATTTTGGTGAAATTATCTGAAAAGAGTTGCAGCAGCAACAATTTTTTGCTACTGGTATTCTAGTGCATATGCAGACAAGTGCAAGAGTTATAAAAACTACTTCCAAACTGTTATAAATGAAAATCATATGCAGTTGATTATGAATATTATTTGAAGCTGGAGCAAAATAATACATTTGTCCCAGATGTGCCATATGTACACCATGGACCATAAAAACGTGACACTTTACTTTGGTCCATATCTTCACCAATTATTGACAGATTTAAAAAATTTTTTCACTGTCACGCTCTGCAGACAATTTGCAATAATGTGATTATTATATATCTCACCACACCATAAATGCGTCTCTACATTACCTTGTGAAATATGAATGAAATATGCATGTATAACAATGATAACAAACATTTTGGTGAAATTGAAAAAAAACACCAGATCAACATTGCGGTGAACGATCTGTGTAACACTATGGATCATTCACCGCAATGTTGGTCTGAAGTGTTTTTCTTCATTTACTTAAATGTTATTATCATTAGGTTTTCTTACATTTATGTTTCACAAGGTAGTGTAAAGACGCATTTGTGGTGTGGTGGGATATATAATAATCACATTATTGCAAATTGTCCGCAAAGTGTGTCAGTGAAAGAATTGTGATTGAAATTTGATTGTTGGCAAAATTTTACATGAACAATGCATCATCTATTGGCAATCAAAATGCCACTTAAATCTATCTACACAAACAATAGTTACAGCGGCTTTTGTGAGGTCACCTCAAAATGTGAAGTGTCCAGTATTAGGCAATGTTTGTTTTGTACTGACAGTTCCACGGCTTGCTGGGAAATTTCACGATAAACTTTTTAGCACCATACCCTTTCTTTAACCTCAACAGTTTAATTAAAACATGATCATCTGCAGAAAACACCATTTTGTTATTGTTTATATTATTTTGATTGCATTAACAAATGTCACTTCTGCTTGAGCAACTGCAGTATGTAACACCATATTGGTAACGGAGATATTTTGTCACCAATATTCAACATTTAATAACTTTTGTAAGAAATGATATTTTTCAACAAAATTTGGCAATCGTGTCAGGAATTTATTGGGTGTATTAAGTGTATGAAACTTTATTCAAATTTCTTCAGATTTGACATTTTTATTGCACAATGTCTTGGGGGTCAGTTTTCACCGGACACAGTGTACATAGTATTAGTA
>Ga0209454_1004143_pt1 | contig 10713 bp, 7 predicted proteins | sample WorMetHERISLAND1_2_FD_187400 | JGI IMG/M metagenome (GOLD analysis project Ga0209454, IMG submission 187400) | Marine gutless worms symbiont microbial communities from Max Planck institute for Marine Microbiology, Germany - Olavius geniculatus... | ecosystem: Host-associated > Annelida >...
TCAATGATCCTAGAGTAGACATTTGTTCTATTATCTTTCATTGTATATATTAATAACTGACTTTGTTTGTCTGATTTTATTATTAATTTTGTTCTCATATACATTCTGATATTAACGTGCATTAACGTGAGTTAGTATTAACGTGAGTTAGCTATTCTACGCGTGTGTTATGGGTTGAAGCGTTTTTTTATTGATGACCAAATAAATCAACTCCAGGCGCCAATCAACAGGGCTCGAGCTGCTGTGAGATGAAGCATTAAACAATAGACAAGACGATGACGACGCCCGTTCTTACAATTTTAGGTTTAGCTTGTTTTTTTTGTATTTTATGTTTTGTGTTTCTGTAAAGGTTAAACTTACCGTTCCATTATTATGTGTTTATGTGCATTTTGCCTGAAAAGGACGTCCCCGAAATGACCTATACTGTGTCGGGTGGGACGTTAAACCCTACTCACTCACTCACGCCGGTGACGACTTCCGTACTGTTGGAGAAACATGACGTCAATTTCACGAGACAGACGAGCCAAGTGGACGAGCCTTGTGGAACTGCCGCAACACCAGCCCGGCATCATCAGAACCAGTCCTTGTAAACTCGACCATGCCGATTTAGCCGCCGATATTCTTCTGCGGAACAATTTGACCCCCGAGTCCACACAGCGTGTCGCCATTCGTCTACTAGCAGATTTCGCAGTTAGTGTTTTACACAGTGATGGTCAGCTTATATACACGAGTGCAGTATTTTACTAACGATCGTACAATAGCGTATAGCTTTTGCATATTTCTGGCACATACCTCTTTGTAATGCTATAGCAAACAGGTTGTATAGAATCACCGATACATCTATTTTGGTACCGTACCCACAATCTTGACTATGTAGCCTATAGCCTACTCAGATTATTTTGCACGAATCTCCGTTTCACGTGGTTTTGTAAAACTAGAGATAATGCTATCGGGAATCTTTTTTTGTATTTTTTATCATATTTATACCGCATACATTTTATAGGTCATGTATACCAAAGGCTCGTGCAAATACACGGTTTCGTTAATTTGCTATTACACTTTCATACAATTTGAATTTCGTGTTCTTGTGACGACGAGGCCTGTTGCCTACTGAATCATAACTCTGCGTGTGAATGATGGGCCATGCATATTTATGTAGGATATAGGCCTAGACTGAATCACTTAGACTTCGTATAAAACTGTAGTTGTTGTATACACCTACTATTTCTTAATCAGAACAACGCGTAAGTTTACGTGAATATAGCAGTTTTTGACGCAAAAATCATTTCTCATTGTTTCTGGCAGTTAGAAGGTCGTGACACCCCCGAAGCTTTTCAGTGGCACTGTCGATGAGCGACGCCGTATTGCCCAGCAGAGCCCACCCACGCAGTCATTTTTGGCTATAGGCGCAAGCTTCACGATCTCTTGAGCAGGACGCGACTTAGACGCTGAGCCGATTGTGTTTATATTTGCGTACGCTACACGGCACCGTGACGCTAACATCCATGCGAAGATGCTATGAGCTTGTTGCAAATTTCGGCTTAATTGTTCTGGCCATTTTTTCTCAGTCTTTGTAGTTTGTACAGTGTCCGGGACTCCGCGCAACGATGGCTTTTATTGTGACGCTGCGTTACTTTGGACACTACCGGGGTATAATCGGTCATGTTACTTAACTTACATCAGCCGGTTTGAGTTTCTGAGCAGCAGTGAAGCAACTTGCTGGCGCGAGGTGATACGGGGCCTTCATGTAGTTTACGGTGGCGAGCTGCGTAGACTCCTTAGACCAGCGGCGTTGCGGCCGGGGGGAGAAGTTAGAGGGGTCGGGGCAAGAATTTTTTGGCTGTCGGAAAATTGCTGGAAAATGTTCTTTCTGCCGGAATTTTTTGTCCAAAAACGTCAAATTTGGGGCTGAGACCCCCCCCGTTTGGGTAGAATTCAGGGGTAAAAATTGATATTTTGAGCACTCGTAATCTCGTCTGTGGGAAATTCGCAGTGCATGTCGGGAAATTGCAACTTCCTACCCGGCCTACTTGTTTAACGCACGACGCCGCTGCACGAGAGACCTACTGCTTTTGTGGACTGTGGAAGCATCAACCGTGATCGACCTCACCTAACTTGCAGCAGTTGGTCAGTCTGGCAATACAACACAATACAACGCGATTTAGAGTGAAAAATGCCCATGACACCGCAGTCACTTTACATTCAACCGTGAAAAAGAGCAGGAGAACTTAGTAAGTCTTGAGTTTCGTCCTAATGTTCGCAGACACTCTGAAGACGTCACTTCCGGTAGCAGACTGTTCCAAGTTCTTGTTGCGGCGACGGGGAACGCTCGGTCTCCGATCGTGGAGAAACGTGTCAGTGGTACAGCCAGTGCCGAGGTCGATGATTGACGAGCGCAGGCGTTGTCGACCAGGAAGTCCATCGACAGGCTGTAGAGCGTCAGCCAGGTCGGCCGGTGTCACACTAAAATGTCTCCTCCGTGAAAAATCCGCCCGGTGAGAGATAATCACGGAATTGATATGTCTCCCCCTTATTAAAATATCGCCGGCTCCATAAAAAGTCTCCCCATTATAGGATCGCTCCTAGAAAAGTCTTCCCCGGACGACAATTTACCGGTAAAAATCCGTCCCGCCCGGGCGGCCGCCGGGCGCGGCGGATTTTTGTTGGTTAATTATCGGCCTGGGGAGACTTTTCTGCGGGGCGATCCTATAACGGGACAACGGCGCGAGTCCATGGATGCACTGGTAGACGAGCACGGCCAGTGGTCAGTATGTCCAGTGTGAGTGGTCACTCGGCAGTACTGACCGGCGCGTGACCTCGGTAGCTGGCATTGCGAGCACTGAACGTAGACGTAGCCTGTTCGTACGCAGAACCAGAGTCGCTGTCCTATACAGAATACAACAACAATATCGGCATTAAATTACTTCTTACCTTACTTATTTTCATGCCGAATGTGTAGGCCAACTCTTTTCATGTGTAATGCAATTTAACGAACAACTTCGTCAGAATTTCACCGACAAACATTTAGTTTGCCTCAAACATCTGCGTCATGCAATTGAGGTCCATAAAGAGTGTCGTATAGTAAAACCTTTAAAAATGATCTCAAATCATATGCTGTCAAACAGCCTGTCCATGAAGTTCTTTGCAGCCACATAAAACTAGAAAAAAATACGGCGGTCCACTGCCGACATACGTCCCGTCCACTTACACATACACCAACCCTAATAACCCGTTTACACGATCACGCAATCATCAAGCAAACATCGAGCAATTAGAGCACAGGTCGTGCACTTGTGTTTTGAATGCATTTGCTGAATGTTTGCTTGATGATTGCTGCTTGATCGTGTGAACAGGGTATAACACTAACGTTCGAGCCGTTCGACTTTTTGAAACATGGCACAGCGTATAATCATGTACGTACTTCTAGGGAACGTTATTGCCCATTTAGTTCTTCGTACTTTTTTATTTTCGAGTTAGGAGCTCGTACAGGACAAAACAAATGGCGGGACAGACGGACCAACAGACGGACGGACGGAGAAGAAGCGTAATGCGGCCTACTCGGACGGCCGCGCTTCGTCATCACCTTTTCGAAGAGATCGTTGACGGGGTGGTCGTTGTCTGCCGCCAGCCAGTGGTCGGTGTGTGGAGGGAACGCGCCAATGAAGACATTGTGATCTCTATGGTCCAGGATGCGTGCCGATGACGGAGGCTGACTTCTCGTGTACGTTATACAGACACCGTCCATGTCGACGCCGCCGGACGAGGACGCTCTCTTCAACCGCTTCCCTCCGCCTGGCTGCAACTCAGCAGCATCACATTAAACATCATTAAAGTTCTTTTACGGTTTTCTTCACTTTCCAGATCTTATCATTATGTCACACATTCGCGTCTGAAAATAGTTGAGGAATAACCTGCAACATATTTATACAATAACAAAATGGACTAGGACAAAATAAAGGTTTAAAACAATGACAATAGAGTGAATTATGTCTACTCTAGAGTTTCTAACATCGACAGAGTCGACTACATTATTGAACTTCTGACATTATTTGCAGACTTCTTATGCTTGTCGTTTTAAAGTTTTAGTTACAGTTTTCTTTTCTTTACTTTCAGCTATATATCCAATCTAAATTAGATTACACTTGCTTCCAGGCACTTTCAAGCATACTTTTTTACTACACACTACCTTTCTGCAAGTTGTGGGCCTAGACAAGTGCAGCTACATGTAGACTTACCGAATATCAGCTGGATAACACGGCCGACGCTCTGGTATGCACGTCACTGCTAGTCTGCTATGCTATTCGTAGTCGGCAGCAAGTAATACCCCGTTTACACGATCGAGCAAACATCGGGCTAGCTCGACGAGCTATGGTAATTAGCATGCTAATTAAGAGGGCGGGTGGGTTGTAATTGGAAGGCCTATATAACACGTGATCAGCTGTGGGCTATGCCTAGGCCTACATTTGAGCCAGGGGCGGGGTTCCATCAGGCCTGCTTGATGTTTGTTCGATGCTTGCTCGACGTCTGCTCGACGTTTGCTCGATCGTGTAAACGGGGTATAACAAACGTTTTCGACTTTCATGCTTTAACGAATTCCACAGAGTAGCCAATCACTAATGCGTGGTTGTTCACTTAGCTTCATTGTACCACAGACTAAACTGGTTCATTGTTAGCATATCCGTTATTAAAGTTGAAAACTGTCGTCCTTTAGGGGCCTATGTAGGACTATTTAACGCTAACTTTTCGACCTTTATGCACGCACTGCGGCACGAAGTGAAAACTGAATTTGGACACATTAGTACCATGTCGTCGACAATATAGTAATGAGTTCCTTTAACCGACAATTTGACAAGGAAAAGTAATATTCAGTGAGCCAATATTGAGAAAGTAGGCTAACGAAATAGTGACGAACAGAAAGAAAAACAAGCAGATTATACCTTGATGTCAACAATAATGTCCCTGTTTTTGCTATATCTCGCCGTGCTTGGGTCATAGTAACTACACAACATGAACATAACATAATCTGTAGAATCAATGGAATTAAGTTCTAAGTATGGCATGTTGCCAAATTTATTAAAATAAACCATATACTAAATAGCACTGTACGAAATGAGAGGCTAACAAAGTAACGTTTTTGTTAAATGCTGGTCAGTGAATTTAAAAGAAAACTTTTTTTTACAAAATTCGTGCAATTTCAGTCTTTGTTAAATAATCAAAACCGCGTGCAAGCTCCATAAGCAACCTGTTGCGATACTGTGAATAACATATGGACACGTCAAGAACCGGGTTTTGCTAATTCCTGCGACGAGTAATTGTGAGACTTGAGAGCGAAAATAAGCTTTGGTCTTTGGGTCTGCAGCATCCCGTCTTCGATATGAAGGTTTATCATCTCAAGTCAATTTACAGCGATCATGCATACAGTTTTCGAGAACTTACTGCCTACGGATGCTACTTACTTTTACGTATCCGGTAGGCCTACTCTTTTCTGTCAAAATCCGGAAATGTCGGTCTTGGTCTTGGGACTTTGTTCACACGCTGCTATCACTAATCGCTTCTTCAACGCTTGCAAAGTCAAAGTCGCAGCCAAAACATTTCATGACTTATAGGCTACCCCGGTTTACACGATCAAGCTGGCTCGACGAGCTGGCTATATGTTAGCTAGACGAGCCAGCTCGGTGTTTGCTCGATGCTTTCTTGATCGTGTAAACGGGGTATTACTTTTGTCGCCTATCTCTCAGCACAGTGTCTGGAGTGTTATAACTGCCCATAATCTCAGTCTACTCAAACGTGACGACTGAAACGTGGATCGGATCTGTGACTTACAGCACCCGTTCTCAGGCAGAACACGCCCTCGATCACGGCCATGAAATAAGTAGGCCTACGTTTCAACACGGTTTACAGTGTGCTATGCCTCTCTACACTCGCATAATACACTGTAAACCGTGTTGAAACCTATATACATATAGCGACTACTAGAAATTTGGAGCAACGCCTAATGTGAGGTCGCCCGGCGCCCTAGTCCGATTGCGGAAGTCGCGGTCCACGGCTGCTCATATTTATTCGACAAACCGTCGATGGTGTAATGCCCCTCCTTTCAAAACCCCTCAACGGATCGCTAAAATTTGGCACCAATTAGGTTTAGGCAGAAGATAAAGTAGCATCACCCACTGTAGACCGCGTTGAAAGCTATACCCAGATGTCGAAGTCGTCATTACCTGCGTGAACTTTTGATCCGCCTGCAGATGATGACGACGACGCAGATGATAACAGCGAGTAGAATGACGACGCCAGCTGCAGCAGCTCCAGCGATCCACGCCACTGACAGCGACATCCAGCCGCCAGCCTCTGTACCAGCCGCATCAGCACTAGTCACTGATGTCCCCCATGTCCAACCATCACCTGATCACAGGCAGAACACAGCCGTCATTTTACTCCAATGGATTACCTACGTTTAACGGCATTTTTGAGCTTTTTGGAAACTGCAGGCTAATCAGTAAACGTTGTCGTTCCTATCACCAATATCACTATTAATATTATTAATATCATCAAACGTGTCCCAGATTATTTTTTCAAACTCAAACCACATGATATATTTCTTAGTTTTTGGCACACTTAGATATACATGAAGAAAAAGCTCGGAGCAGGCGTCACCGTTGTTTTCGTGGAAGCAATCTGGACTAAAACTGAACATACCCTTGCACAAACAGGGAAGCAGCAATTTCTATGAATGGTGAACCAAAAAAAGCGCACAGAAGAGATCTTATTTGGCAAAAGGTTGACTGAAAACTGTCTGATTTACAATTTACAATTTTCAACAGAAATAACAAACAGTTTTTTTACATATGACGGTTTTTGATCAACGTTTCGCTGAGATATCACACACAAGGTAGTAAGTGGGTGAGTAAGTAAGAGATTGCAAGTGCGCTGGTTTTGAGATAGTATGGAAGAACGCTCAAGCTAATTCCGACTGTGCGTTTATGATCCACCCGCTTGTAGTATTATACATGCGTGACTCACTGCTGTAGGGTACGTTGGTGACGGCTGTGAAGCCAACGTCGTCGCCGCCAGTGATAAATAGTCGCGTTGTGGTCGCCCCCGCGTCAGAGACAAATGATTCAAAAGTTCCCGGCGTCATCAACGTAGTCGTATCACGTGACATCATCGACCGTGTTGTTGTTGCTGCTGCTGACGTTGTTGAGCTAATGACGTCAGCGCTCGTCCCGGAATACGGCGTCATCGGAGGAGCTGTATCGGTGCTGCCTAGCATCTTAGATGTTGTAGCGACGACCGGGACATCATTTTGCGTCGACAGACGGTCGTCGATGCTGCTAAACGTGGTGATTGTTTGAAGACTCCAACTGCTGGAGGAAGTCTGGGCGGCAGCAGGACCGTAAACACCGGTCGTGACCGCCGTGGTATCGTGTTGCGCCGGCGGTTTCGGCGAATGCGTCGACGTCAAGTGTGATGTCTTATCATTAGAAGACCACGATGACGTCGACAATGACGTAAACAGCAAGTCGTTTATTATCGGTGTCGTCGTCGCTGCGGCTGTTGTGTTCGAATTATCACGAGGTGACCGATCAACGCCTGCCGTTTCCGTACCGACGGTGGCATTGCCTGCAACGACAATCGCGACTTTTTACTGGGTTAAATTCGTGTACGACTTCATATTCATAAGCTTCTATTGGCCTATGGCTTTACACTGGCGCTGCTCTATACGAGTTTGACAGTGTTACCGATTTTATGTGCAGTGTAGCCTATATACGCACCGCTTTTATTCTTTCACTGTTTTTATTTCTGTTTAATTTGTATCTTTTCGCTCTGTGTACTAGTGTAAGTAAATATCGCCAAATTATATTTCTACCAGTCTCTTGTCATTAGTATGAAAATAGAAATATTAAGCTCAACGTTCAACAGTAGGCTAGACTATCGGGTTTTCGGGTGCTTTACCATTACGAGACGGGACCAGGCTGATTATAGCTCCTGCTAGGCAGGGTAGCTAGGCCGATAGCTATTCTCTGGCGCTTGCGATATTGCTACAAACATCGCAGCATGCCACAGCGACTACCGCGGACAGATTTAACCTTGCACGAGGCTTGGCAGTCTAGCCGTTGTTATTGCCATTATTTTCCAAGTCGCATAGTACGTATCAGGTGCGCTGTGTGTATGACATGTATGTATACCTAGTAGATCGTCACCGGAGCAGCGTTGTGGTCGGTCACCGATCATCGTTGTCCAACAGAACAGCACAGCCACGTGAAACATCGGCCAACAGCCATTGCACGACATTGTCAACTCGATTCACTCCTTCCTCCACAGGCTTCTGATGTCAGAGGTTCTTCTAAACTAACGTCTGACTACGTTGCATACGTTCGTAATAATTTTTGTCTACCAGCTGATGACGATCGGGCCTGCATTCAGACCACTTCCGGGTGAAGTAATCACGCTGTTGCTATAGGCATACTCGTTTCACGGTCTTAAGTGTCGCCGACATTCACATCGTCATCAATTCAGCGTGAAATCGCCGCGAAGCACATAAAACGTCATCAGTGTCTAACAGAACAGCTAGACCGGCAACACATCCTATAGGTCCTAGCCTACATTGTACATCCTGATTGTCAAGCCCTGTCTGGTGTGTGTAGGCCTACGCAGCACGCTTGCGGTACGGTTGCTCCGCATGGGCCCACGTCGGACGGTACCTCGGGCCCGATTTGCGTGCTTTCCGGGCAGAGGGGCCAGCGTTGGGCCTGCCGGTAGCCGATCGTCTGGTGTTGTATTCGACATCCGCCTATAGCCACTAAGCCTGCCATACCATTCGTTATAGTGACGTGAGCTGTCGGTCATTGTGTCAACTTGTTTACAGCACAATGCTCTGCTGCGTGCTTCAGACGCTGGCATGCTGCAGATTCCGCCTAATTGACACTCGCGATTAGTACTTTTTGACACTTCTGTGTACGTTATGGCATTCGTCTTTTCCAGCAAGCTCGTGATAGGCTAAATAGGTTTAACTTACACCAGCGCAAATTAACTCAGTGCCTGAATTATTTTATGATTTAGGCCGACCGTCAAAGTATAGGTTTTGGGGACGCTAAGCATGAACAGGTTTTAATAAATTCACGGGTTTTAAACGGGTTTTAATAACGTCCAGCTTCTTTAAATTGCTGCCGATGTCACGTTGTTATGCGGCCGTTGTTCGAGAACACCGCGCATTACGCAATACGCATTGCACCCTGTCCGTCTGTCTGTAGCATACGCCATAAATTCCGTTTACTATCTTTCGTTGTTCCACAGTTGAAAGGTCAAAAGTCAAGGTCGTGAAATCAGCAACAGCAAGCTTCTTTAGGCCTACATGGCAGAAACAGAAAGTCGCCGTTCGACAGCATAGACCCCTAAATTAATCTCATAAACACGCCTACCTTGCTTACTGTCAGAAGAAGAACTTTCTCAGCTTTTTATCGTTAGTAGCTAATGATAAAAACTTGTATTGCAATTATTGTCATAAACTAAGGTCCTATGCTTCACACAATCGAGGTGACTTTAATTTAGTCGCACTTCAGATGATCGATTTTGCTTCTGACTTTATTCCCTCTGACTTTCTTGGCCGAAAGTTGCTTTGACTTCTTCCCGTTTAACTTCAGCATCCAGGTAGCAAAAATGCAACAAAAATGCGGAGACAATATTTCGTTATTAAGAAAGTAGGCCTGTGTGTTATTCTGAGAAATAGGTGATGACGATGGCAGTACTAGAGATGAAGGAATCGAATTTTAGTCTTAGAAATTGTCCCGTACGTGCCACCCCGTACACTGGATCAAAGATGTTCCGAAACGTTTTCGGGAAAGATTATTCTCAGCGTGATTTGCGATTAAAATTTTTAGCTGTGTCTGTAAAAATTTCACTTCTGTAATTCTGAATACTTTTTCTGGGTATACAGCTTAAGCCACTGGCACCTGAACACAATTTGAAACGAATAGCCTACAACAAAACAATGGAATTGCACTCACTGATATGGGCTAGACCTACAGGCATAGACTGTGCACTGTTGCACTTCACAACTGGCTGCCAGCCGATAACACAGCACCCTTCAGGCCTGTTCTCCATGACGCTGAACGCTAATCAACCTGCACTTGGGCCTGTATACGGTGTCGAAAATTAGTTCTGGTTTACGCTAGTGGCCGGTGATTAAGTTTGCTACTATTCGAGCTGGGTCATAAACACGAAAACATGTCATGATTATGAATCTCTTAAAGACTAAAGAAATAGTTTTTTTAGACCATCTGCTCGCTCATTCTTACCATCATGTTTGATAGGAATTGAACGTGTGGTGTCTGCTTAGCTTCTTGGTGTCACATTTTGTAGTAACTTAAAATTTGATGAACATGTTAAAAACATTTCAACTATCTGTTCTCAGCGTTGCTATTTGTTGAAGTGTTTAAAAGCGCAAGGTCTTCCTGCCAAGCAAATGAATGTTGCTTTTTCTGCTATTGTCGTGTCTTGTATCATCTATGCTTTGCCTGCCTGGGGCGGATTTCTTAGTAATGATTTAACAGCTAAACTTGAAGCTTTTTTCAAAAAAGCTTTCCGCTGGGGCTACAGCTGTGATTTGAGACGTTTGTCTGTTTTATTGCATGAGGCAGATGAGCACCTATTTCATAAAATGGTTAATAATAAGGATCACTGTATTCACCAGTTATTACCTCCGGAAAAGATTTTACC
>Ga0209454_1004145_pt1 | contig 10710 bp, 6 predicted proteins | sample WorMetHERISLAND1_2_FD_187400 | JGI IMG/M metagenome (GOLD analysis project Ga0209454, IMG submission 187400) | Marine gutless worms symbiont microbial communities from Max Planck institute for Marine Microbiology, Germany - Olavius geniculatus... | ecosystem: Host-associated > Annelida >...
AGACCCGAGACGCATCGGTCCGAGATCAAGACGAGACCGAGATGTTGAGGATTTTATCCGAGACTGAGATGAGACGTTAGTACGTCTCAAGACTGAGACGTCCCGACCGAGACCACATCCCTGATTTTTCACGCGTGGAACGCTTGTTTTCTCCTAAACATTCCCTGAAAATTTTGCGGAAATCTGAACAGTGAACATTTTCTACGGAGATATAAAAGAAAACCTGAGTGGGTTATTTTTTCTGAACACAGTGTATATGTTGTTCACGCAGTATGATATGTGCTGGTGTTAGGTATACACTCAAAGAATCTTGTGGCAATACTACACCTGCTTGTGACGTTAGCTCGTTTTTACCGAGCTCCCATTAGACTGCCCGAAAATGTCATCATTAACGTCATCGTTGTTCAGGTAAGTTTAGCAGTCTGCATACACCTGTTGAAGTGTTGATAGTGGTCATTTTTATGTGTGGTTCTTGCTTAGACTCACCTGGACTAATTACACATTGGTAGGCGGGTTGAACAAAAGTCAAAGGTAGTAGTAGTCGACTAGTAACAGCACTGGTGGTATCAGTATTCTTATCTGCTGATTGATAAAAATGATAAATCTCAAGTTAAGAGTTTTGGTATATCTAGTTTGTGTGGCTCGGTAGTCTAATGGTAACGTGCCGGACTTGTAAACCTGAGGTCACTCAGGGGCGCAGGTTCGACTCCGCACTGGGACACTGCCGGGTAACGACCTTAGGCAAGTTGTTCCCGCACATGCCCCTGTCACCAGGCAGTATAATTTGGTACCAGCTTCACGGTTTCGACGTAAACAGGCACACCGCGCGATACACTGGCCCCGTATCCGTGGTCTTGCAGTGTAAAAACTGGTGTCTGGTTGAGGGCCAAGGAAACGGAGATCAGCGCCGCCCCATAGGCCTTAAGGCTCGGGAAAGGACTTTACTTTCTTTACAGTTTGTGACTAGAAACTGTTGTTCTTTAGTAGCAAACCTATAATTAAGTACCGTACCATTATGGATGGACTGAGTTAGCAGACATGTGTTTAAACATAGTGTTCAGCATGTCCACACTTCACTGCAGTACTTGAGGCTAATCATTTCTAAAACTGTCTGATTGCTTGGTCCTTATACTGCATATTTGTGCCTCTCTGTATAGATCAGATAACTGATGCACCTGCAGGTATCTGATTTGTCAGCCAAGTGATGAATTACATGTCATGAATTGCTTTTATACTCATTAGAAGACACTTCCTGACGATGTGGATTTCTGACTGTATTACTAACTGCTTTGTGTGAGCTCGGTAGTGTCAACAAACATATCACTTGTGATATTTTGAAGTTTATTTTTGTACAAAGATAACTATTCTTGAAACAAATTAGCCTATTCTACTTTGACTGATTTCATTTTTAGCTGGTTCAGAAGTCCAGTATGGTTAATGTAAAATGTGCACTTCGCCATATTTAGGTGCTGGATATTTGGTTATGGTACTATTGTCAAGTATTGAATCAGATCACTTTCAGACTATTTTTAATTAGAGTTATTGCTGTGAACAGAAGCGTGAAAACATGCTACAGTCAAAGACAGTTGCCCGTGAGATCACGAAGACAAATGAGTAAGTCATTGCTGTTATAGTGCATTAGTTTTGCCATGAAGTTGCTGCTTGTGGTGGGATATGTAATAATCACGCTATTGCAAAATGCTGAGTGTGCCAATGAAAGAATTTTAAAAATTGATCAATAATTGGCACAGATATAGACAAAAGTAAAGTGCCACATTTTTTATGGCCCATGTTGTATATGTCAATCTCTACTATGGCTGTGTGATGGTTGTTTTGTTTAATGAAATAAATTCTTCAATTGGTCAAATAATTGATTGCTAATTTTTCACTGCTTTTCTGCTGTTCTTAGGTAAGACAAATGTCATTTATCTTGTGCAGAATACTGACAGCACTCTCAGTAGATATTTGTCGTAGCATGTAATAAGTTTAGTCTAGTTTTGTGTTGTTGTGTTAGCTTCTCATCAGCTAGTATCCGTTTTTGTAATGAAGTAACTTTGTCGATGCTTGTAGGGACATTGGTGGTCGATTTGGTACGTAAAAATGCTTGATTATTTGGAAAGTAATTCCATGTGTTAAAATGTTAACATAGCAAAGTTGTCATCATTATTTGTAGACAACTAGAACTCTGTCATCTGCCATTTTTGACTAGTCTGCTGTGCTAAAAGTAACAATTTGTAAGATAATTTCTGACATGCTGTGCATTTTCTATCTTTCACTTTCTAATTTTACTACTTTTTAAGAATTGCATTGCATAGAAGTTGAGAATATTTAACAAACTGGCGTCATTAGTGCAGAAAACTGAACGTAAATAATATAAAGAATTTGTGAATTTTACTAAATTTGAATTACTATTTTTTGGTTGACTAATCCAATAAATGCTGTGAATCATTGCTTAGCTTGGGTATCTGTTATGATATTGACTGTGCATGTTTGCCCGCAGAGCGAGATGCCTTTGACACACTGTTTGATCATGCACCAGACAAGCTGAATATTGTCAAACGGGTTTGTACTTTGTTTCTTTCATTAACGCTTTATGCTAATTTATTTCAGGAAGATTTTTTTAAACTTCACTGTTAACTTTTGTGCAGTTGTGTCAAATATGAAAACAACTATAAATTGTTAGCATTTAGTCACTTGTTGTTTTGCATCATTCAGGGCCGGTTTCTGGATCTTAACTGGCTGGTCAAGTTAGTGTTAACTGACAGATTTGCATAACTTACGTTTCCCGTTACACTAACCAACGGTTATAATGGCCAAAAATTTTCGGCCAGTTAGCTAACCGTCGATTGTAGTTATTGTATTTAATGCAACTTTTGTACCATTTTGCAAGCAGTTAATTTAAGAATGTGATACGATAGAAAGATTTTACCGTATAGGAAGGTCTTCAAAATGCTCGAGGAGACATTTGCTGCTACGAATTTTACTACAAAATCCATTCATGAATGGACAAAATGGTCGTTCGCAATCGGTTGGCTTTCTCGTGGGCTGGTTGACATGTGCTTGTGCTCATTAATATTCATGACACCCGCCTGCGCTAGGTAGAAGTGATTAGCGCCGTGCGCATCGTTGCTAATTGTCCACAAAATGCATCAATGAAAGAATTTTGAAAATCGGTTAATATTTGGCGAAGATATGGACAATCACAAAGTGGGACATTTTTTGGGACACATTGTAGAGAAAATCAACTGGCACGTCAGAAACATAGCATAGTCTTACTGATCTGCAAAGTCTAGTACTGTGTGATGGATGATGATATAGCTCTGTTGTGTTGTGTTGTGTCGTTTTTGTCAACACAGTCGCTGATCAACTTTGTCAATAAGCATTTGAACAAGATCAATCTTGAGGTCACAGATCTTGACACACAGGTGTGCTGTTTTATTTTTCTGACGTTCTTATTTATATGCTTTTGCAAACTGATGTCCTAGTGAGCGCTTCAGCTATGTGTACTTGGTCTGTACAATATTAGTTGTACTTCTTTTCTCTCACTTGTGGTGTTTTACAGTGTTTGTATGTTCATGAAGAAACCATGGTTACATGAACTGCTTACATGAACAGCAACTATCAAAAACCACGGCTTGTTAAAATTTTACTTACTGTATTTGATCATAATGGATCAGTTGATTGTACTGGATCAGAGTTGTAACAGTAGAAACATTTAACGTTTGAATCTGTACCTTATTCGCTGGCTCCTGTGGCTGATTTGCAGTTTCATGATGGAGTGTATCTGGTCCTGCTGATGGGCCTACTTGAAGGATATTTTGTGCCACTGTATCATTTTCATCTCACTCCAACCAGTAATGAGCAGAAGGTAGATTTGAACTCTTACCTGTTTGTGTGTTGCATGTGATTATGTGGCCATCCACATTACAAGTCCTGTCCATCCATCAGTGCTGCAAGACATCCTAATATGAAACATTTAGGAAAACCGAAATTTGAGTGTTTCCCAGGGCTAGAGTAATCAATGTCCAATTTTCGGTTCAGGTGGTCAAAGGTCAAGGTCACTGGTCCTCAAAAACGTGTCGAAAATGGTGCATATCTTGTGTGCAAACATGGTGTGCATAAGCACGTTCTAACCTACTTTAATGTGAATGCTGATGACATTAGGAAATGTAAAAGTGGACTTTTGGTTGAAGCTCATAATAATTAAGTGTAGTACATATATAGCTGGTCCATCAGTGTGGAAGAGCACTGAAGAATATGTATGGATTGGCTGGCGGCCTCGTGAAAGGCGGGCCGCTAGCCACACATACTGCAGTGTGTCGTCGTGCAGGGACTTGGATGCTGACAGGCGGATGGACGACTAGACAGTGCTTACAGTTTAACTTTGTAGAATTTAATACAACTTTTGCTAAATTATAAAGACCAGCGTTTGTCTTTCAGTTCCATATATTATTATACAATTTAACTTAAATAATATACACAACTTTAAACCTTATGAATACATTACTGGTTATTGAGCAGTTCACTAGCCAGCTAAAGGTGGACTGAAGGAGAGGTATCTGCACAGCTACAATGCATCAGTGTGGCTTTCGTAACTTTTTTGTTATGAGACTGCATGAAACACAAACAAATACTGTTTGAACTGAACTGATGGCTGCGTTTTATGTCGGCAGTGTGACCAGAGGACCTTTGGTTTGTGTGTCTTATTATTTTAGACTAGATGCATTGGTTAGTACTTCATTGTATTGCTGCGTTTTCAGGTTCACAATGTTTCATTTTCCTTCGACCTTATGGAAGATGCTGGATTGAGCAAGCCGAAGGCTCGACCTGAAGGTCAGTTACAATTTTGAAGCTTTAGACTTTGATTGCTATGCTATCGTTGTAAGAAACATTTTAAAAATTTTATTTTGTGCTCTGCAGTGATTGATTTGTTGTCATTGGATGTAAGAGGCAACCTGTGGTGTATTTGCGTGCACTATTAACACTGCTGCTATATCTAAGTGTTTGTGAGTTAGCGGTGATGGTGTGAAAGTAGGACATGGCATATATTGTCTTAATCAGATGTGTAAGCATGCTGCAAATGCAAGTGGAAAAGTTTAATATGTCAAGTTGACATTGTTTCAGTACAAGTCGGGACTTTGTTGGAAACCAAGGCATTCCAGGGCACTTGTTTTAACAGAAGCTGTAGTATTTGCTGTATTAGAAGTTTTCTTTTTCATTCATTAGTCAAAACTTTGAATAGAAGCTGTGTCCCGAATAAATGCCAGATCCCAGATATAGGCCGGGGAATGGATCAAGGCACTAATGGAAGCTGGGTCCCGGTTACAAGCTGTGTCCCAGCCACAGGCCAGTATGACTAGGATACTGGTATATGTGATATATAGGAGAAACAGTTTTCTGATTCTTTTGAAAATAATGGTAAAGGACCGGTAGGCGCCAGGGTTCAAGGTAACTTGTAATTATTGAAGCTGGGTCCCAGATGAATGCAGGGTCCTGGATATAGGCCGGGGGTCAAGGCAACTTGTACTAATAGAGGATATTCAAGGTTTTACGGTGCAATGTTTATGACAAGAGTTAACTGTTGGTTGTATTGTGCTGCTGTTTTAGACATTGTGAATCTCGACATCAAGTCAACGCTACGTGTCCTGTACAATCTCTTCACAAAGTACAAGAATATCAGCTAAAGGGTACCACTGACTTTTGCTCCAACGTATCCCAACAGGAGATGCTAATTGTATATACAATTCAATATAATATATGGCGTTAATTCGAGAAGTTGCTACATTGTAGCACACGATGGTGCTGAAATAGTTGCAGTTACCTCACTGTTTGGTGAAGTGACAGTACTTTGTGTTTACATTTATGGTCGCGAGCTGTTGGCACACGAGTGTGAAAGCAACTTGCCTTGATAGCATTGTTATAGTTTCTGTGCCTTGCTGCTGAACTGTGTACGTATGTGTGCTGTTTGTTAATTTAATCTTGCCGCTGCTTGTAATATCACTCGTGTAAGTTTTCTGGAGCACATTGCTGCGTTCAAGAAATGTAGGCAGTCGATGTTTAGCAGATTGTAATCGACATAAACAATGTATTTCTTTCTGTTGTTTTTATGTCTTTGATCACGTGTTTGTCATTGTTGTTGTTGTGTTATACTATTGTAATTATAGGATTTATTGGGTGCTGTGTGCTATCCACCCATTTTAAGTTTTTTTGTCAGGCCGCAGTGCGATAGTTTTGGCTTTGTCGGACTTAACTCTTGTCTGTCACATCCATCATGTACTGTAAGAACGTTTGTGCTGGACTGTGCATATATATCTGTTACAAATCACACTCAGTGTCTTTTAGAAAGCTGTTTTGTAAGCTTAGATCTTGATGTTTGTCAGTTCGTTTTAACAGCTTCATTTTACACATTTTTGTGTCTAGCATTTGATTGTCATTATGTACTGGTGTTCTTACTATAGCAGACACAGCAGGAGTGCTTCACTGACATTGATTACGGACTCATGTTAACAGAAAGCTGTAGAAACCTTGGCTACCTTCAGACGTCACTTAAAGACCCACTACTTTCAGTCAGCCTTTTCTGCCACCTAGCGTCCATCATCCTATGCGCCCTGATTCTTTCTGAGACTTTGGCGCTTTATAAATCGTTTACTTACTTACTTACTTACTTACTACATGCGCCGTGCGGCAAAAAAAAACGCCGAAGCCAATTGTAGATGCCGAGCGCTATTTCATAGCGTCGTTCAATGACTGATTCTAGAGCGTTCTGTCGATGGCGATCTCTAAGTCCGACGCGCGGACATTTCTCCTTCTCAGAACTGCAATTGCTGGCCGACGGAAGCTAATTTTCTCGATAGAACGTCCAGTGTCTTTTACGACATTTGCAGGTCAGCGAAAGGTGAAATGAAATCGCAAGTATGTACGATTGTTCGCTCGTTCGGACAGACGCACATCTAACGGCAATATCGACAAGTCTATTTACGATCGGTCGAAGCACAGCGGCGACTATCGGACACAATCTTGGCGAGTCGTCGATGGAACGGAACGTCCATGCTGGCGCCTATTGCAATGTGAAAGTGCCGGGGTCCGGCGGCGATGTCGCTATACCGTTTCGCTATGGCAGCTCTTCGCTATAGCGGACCCAAACCCATTTTTTCTCGGTGGATATTAGTGAATCGTTGTGGTAATTTATAAATTTTACGTTCTCGTATCTTCAATGGCCATTTTATTGCAAATTGCCCGATGTCTGTTGAGTGTGAAAAAGAGAGAAAAATGTTGAATCTTGGGTAACATCTAGAGAAAATATGGACAATAATTTAGTGCCATGTCTTTTGATTCACGGTGTAAAGTACGACGGAATACGTAGGCCTATACGTATTTCTCAAAAATTTAGAACACGTAGGATGCGCATGCCCGAGATCTGATACGGTATGCACTATTCTGCAATTGTATTAAATGTTATAAACGAGTTCTACCGGCTGGTTTACACTGCGTTGGGTCGGTATATATACGTACCTAGCGTGCAGTCGTATCGGTTCATCTGCGGCTGATGCAGCAGCTGAACGGTAGTCAAGAGAAGGCGCGAAGCTTCGTCACCGCACGGCTCCACGGCGGCGTCGTAAAGGCAGCTAAGGAGCGTCCGCGTCACACTACAGCCACACCATAACATAACCACAGTATCTCACCATCACCATCATCATCGTCGTCGTCAGCAGCAGCAGCAAGATAAAAAAAGAAGCACACTTTTAAAAGAAGTCCATAGCTCATCGGAGACGCTGAAAACGCGGGAGTGGAAAACGTGGCACCAGAATGCAGAAAAGTGTTGTGTGTATAGGCATACATATGAGTTGTGTGCTCTTCGTAGGAAACCATTTCAAAGCTACACGGAGCGTCACCTGCCATATGGAATCATGCAGTGTTACCTGCCACCTGACACAAATCAACACGTCCCGCCTTAACCCCAGCCAGAAACGCCGGTACTCGATTTATCTACCCCGAGGGGATGAAGGGCTGAGATGTCCTCATTGGTTGGTTATATACCGAGATAGGCTTACTTTATCTGTTCGCAGACAGTTACCCATCCAAGTACTAGCCATCTAATAGCGACCCAACCGGGAATCGAACCTAAAATATGTTCATCGTATGTCCAGCACCTTTCCGTTTCATCATCAAGCTTCTTTCAACCATCAGAGACGACACACAGCACTATCAGTGGCTACATAAAAATTTTTTTAAAAAAATCTGCAAAACAAGTCGCGCATCATATTGTGAAGACAAGCTGCGGTTGTGCGCGAGAATGAGCGCTCGGAAAGCACAACCATCTGCCGAGACTGGTGCTGCTGCTACATGGCAAATATAACCGAAACACTTGAAAAGCTAAATGAAAAAATATTACATCCATCAATAATAGGCCTAATGTTCCGAAAGTCAACACCTTTGTGAACTGTCGAACTGTTCGCGAACTAAAGCCACTAGTCTTATTATCAAAAAGCCACGAAACTGATGTAAAAACGGCGAGTTGTGATCAACGATCGACGTACCGACACAGCGCGTCGCCAGTCGGCGCGTGGAGGTCTTTTTCCATGTGGAACGTCTTGTTGCAGACGCGAACTGCCGACTGAACTTGTGGACGCGTGTAGCACGCGTCGTTCTAGCGCAGAAACTCTGCAGCCGCACAGCCGTTCATCATCACAACTCGACCGGATGTTAATCAGCAAACATGGTTTATTGAACCGAACGCAGATAAAGGAGTAAGCACAGTTTCAAACAACGAATCGGTTCAAACAACACGGTCACTGAAATAGCAATGCATGCAGCGATGCAGAGAAAACGATTATGAATTTGACAGTAGCAAACAAAAAAGCTGTGCTGTTGCTAGACCACGCCATGCGCAAATAATCATAATTTGTTATTTTTTGCGATTTATTTATAGTAATCATACATAATGTTTCTAGTTAACCAACGATGTGCACGTAAACTACAAGGTGGGTTAAAAAACTGGCACAATGTTTTATACGCTAATAACTTGATCAAATATTAACCGATTTTTAAAATTCTTTTACTGTCAGAATCCAGAAAAACATTTGTAGTAACAATATCACTAACGATAAAACCACTTCTCAAGTGTGTCGCTACACTACCTAGTGAAATATCAGCATATTGAAAGCAACAACTAAAAACAAGACAATATCTGTAACAACACATTGCGAAAAACTAACAACAGGTAACAACTTGTTTATTGTCTCAGTTATTGTTTATCGTAACTGTCACATCTCACAGTTTTCACATCAAAATGTTCAATATGTCCGCCTCGCAGCGGGACGACGCACTCAAGCCGGTGACACCACGGTCAACCAAATGGTGCGACAGTTTGCCCCACTCAGTGATGATCGCCTGCATCAGCTGGCTGATTGCTGTGAATTGTCGACGTTGATAAACCATTTGTTGAAGGCGCCCCCAAACAGCATAATCGACCGGATTTAAGTTCGGGTTGTTTGGAGGAAAGAGGCCAGGCTTGATCAACGTTGATCATGCAATAGGCCAGTGTCGTCGCCGGCTTGAATGCAATGTCTGACATTTCACAAGGTAGTGTAGCGACACAAACGAGGTTTGATGGGATCTTTAATAACAGTGTTACTATAAACTTTCCCGAGATTCCGACGGTGAAAAAGTTTGAAAATCGGTTAATATTTAATAACGTTATTAGTATATGAAGACATTGTGCCTTTTTTGGCCTACCTTGTATATTTATCAGAACCCTAACTTTCATCGGCATAACTCTGCATACACGTGTCATTTCTAGACTTCTCAATCAAAATTTTTTCGAATCGTATAATCTCGTATAAAACTGATCGACCGCGACTTTTTGTAATAGGCCTAACTTCAGCATTCAGTTACACGCGGTATTTTTCTTACGGCGGTGTACAACGCAGCTCTCGTATCTTAGTCGAACAGCTACCAGATAATAATTAAATGATACGCACACTGTAAGCCTCTAGCAAAAGTACAGAAGTCATCTGTATGCTGCTTTATGTGACGGTGACTTAGGTGGGGCAATTTCGCCAGGTAAGAACAGAACAGAAGCAGCTGTCGGGAGTTCGGTTTCCGGACAGAAGGTGTAAGTCGCTGACAATGCCAGCAGGAGTACAATAGAATGCAGCATTGACGGACTTCTGACAGACGAAATACGACGCAAGACTGACTAACTGACGAGATTTCTCTTCGACACACGCGATTTCTCCGTTCTTGCCATGGCAGCAGACTAGTCCAACAATGGGCGTGGTTATCAAAATAACAAAAGTTACAAAGACCTAGACCACAAGCGCTCGGAGACCGCAAATCTCCGCCGAGTCTGTGAGATTACGAACAGTGACGCGAGTAGCGTGCATCTTTTAAAAATTTCCCGATCTCTGACAGTATTCCGGATCACGACCGAAATCTAACCCGTTGTTTCTTGGAACTCCCGCACCAATCTAGAAATCTTCACCAAAATCCGCTTACAACGTTTGAATAATCTTAGGAATAATAAACACAAACACACTGCAATGAGAATATTATGAATAAAGACCTGAATCGATACGACCAGGCAACTGCAGCGGCTGGCTGAAACGTCTTAAAACGTAATTTGAATATCGTGAACGCACGAACGTACGAGGCTATTATTGTGCCTTCGGCTATTTCTAGTACGGCACATGTATAATTCTAGGTGAGGAG
>Ga0209454_1004147_pt1 | contig 10710 bp, 9 predicted proteins | sample WorMetHERISLAND1_2_FD_187400 | JGI IMG/M metagenome (GOLD analysis project Ga0209454, IMG submission 187400) | Marine gutless worms symbiont microbial communities from Max Planck institute for Marine Microbiology, Germany - Olavius geniculatus... | ecosystem: Host-associated > Annelida >...
CGTCACGGTGAACGTGGCATTAAAACCAAAGTCCGTGTAAAGTTGGCCGCCAAGATGCTGGTGGTGGCCTGGACCATGCTTAAAAACAATGAACCTTTTGATGCCAGACGCTTGTTGGGTGAGTCCGATCAACAACGTTGAGACCTGGATTTCGGGCGGGACAATCAAGGACCATCCAACATCACTTTGGCATAAGGTGTCCGGTGAAGCGGAGATGGGCTATGCTGGAGAGCAACCTATCGAGGAATAGCCGGATGTGGGTAGCATTGAATAATGCGCCAGGGAAGATGTGGCTAAGCCCGCATCTTCCCTTCCTACCCATTTATTCAAGCTTTCCCTCTTATGCCTTAAAAACCCAATAAAATAGACCGAGCGACCTGTCGAGTCGTAGCCGAAGGCGAAGGCTGAAGCGACTACCGCTTTTACATATTCGGCGAGAGAGCTCGTTGACGGACGTTGGGGCTTTAAACCTCGTGGGGGACAATACCGGGCCTCTCTTCCGAACTTAAGAATCTGGATAAGGAATGATTGGGCCGATCCGCGTGTTCGGATCATGCCGGATAAACGTTAGTTTATCCTGAGCTTGCCGAAGGGATCAGATCGCAAGTTCGCCGACGGAAGAGAAACGCCGATCCTTGAACACTTATAGCATACGTGCGCCCTTTTTATGGGGACTTCCCTATCTATCTGATTTTATGTATTTATTTTTTTTATTGACATAAGGAATATAGAATGTCCCCATTATTCCCCCCATTACTCCCCAAGCGGCCTTTTTATTGCCCGAGTGAAAGACCGACGTTCCAGAACATTTCATCCTGATCTTGTCGATGGGTTTATCTGGAGCAGGTTTATGATTGCAGAGCACAAAGAAAAACATCTGGCGGCCTTTTTGCCGCCTGAGTGACATGCTGGTTTTCTGGATCTGAATTTTTTCAAGTCGGGATAACAAATGTAGTCAGTTGCTGGGTGCAGTGAAGGGCAATTTGATTAAACGAAAGGATTTACACTTATCGCAGCATTGGGGAAGACTACTGGACTGGGGCACAACGTTAGGAGGCTTTACCTGATCGTCTATGATACTGGATCGGCAGTACTATTGAATTCGATTTTTGTAATGTTCTGGATCTCTATGGAGATTCGCCACTGCGGTGATGAGAATTTCTGAAGGCTCTACTATGTAAAGAAGGGCATAGGGAAAGCCTTTTAGGATGCAACGTCTTGTTCGATCGCTTATTTTTGTCCATGCCTCTGGCATACATTTAATTCGGTCTATAGCTGAAGCTACTTCTTGAAAAAAGCGAAAGCCTAATCCTGGCAACTGGTGATCGTAGTACCTTACAGCTTCATCCAATTCTTTATTTGCGGGAGATACGAACCGAACTTTCAACCTTCATATCCCTTTTTGATTTCATCCCAATCAAACGCTTTGAGCTCTCCTCTTTTATAGGCTTCATATCGAGCTTCAGATTCAGCAACCCAACTTTTTTCAATATCCAAATCAGGTCTGTCAAGGCTATGCAAAATCGCTTCAACTAACCGAATTCGTTCTACCGGTTGAAGTTCTATCGCCTTTTTTGCTAGTTGATCTATAGTTTCCATGATATATCTTTCTTCGATTATTTCTGGCAGTTAGATCGATTTCATATTTCAGTATTTAAGACAGTCTAATATCATATTTTGATATTGTAAAGAACTGGTTTCAATTAAATGAACTCAGACAGCCGCTTCAACGAATACATCCCCTCCAACCCCTTGATCGGTTTGGGCTTTTTTTCGTGTTTTGAATAAAATAGATGTCTAAACCGTTGATAATGTTCAGCCACGAACGCCTTTGATCCGATAATGCCCGAATCCGTAAAATAGCGCGTGCGGTGCCGGAACCGGCTGATGCGACTGATTTCAAAGCCCTTTTTGTGTTCCTTGGCAACCACTTTTTCGTCGATGACCTGCGCTTGCATCTTGTCCGGGCGGTTCAACGCCCCGGCTTCATACACATACCGACGATATCGTCTGATCCGCTCCTTTTTGCTTCTGACGTTGAACTCTTTGAGGCCAAAGTCGGTGGACAGAAACCGATCTTTGTTTTCGGTCTGAATGTGATATCCAAGCGAACTCCACCGGTAATCTTCGGGACGGTCGACAATGCCGGCCCGCAGGGGATTCAGATCGATATATGCCAGGCAGTTGACCAGCGTTTCACCTTTGTCAACAATCACGCTTTTGAAGCGGTCTCCCCAAAAATAGCCCCGGCGGTTGTGACGCCGGTTGTAGTACCGGGCAAAACCAACCTTGATTTCCCGCACAAACTCAGAAAGGCTGGACAGCTTTTCACGCCAATAGGGGAGTTGGCCTTCGGCAAACTCCCGGCTCTCGCCAAAAAAAGCTTCAAACCGCTTCTGAATTTCTACATCCGTAAATTGGTCTTCCGGGATCATTTTCACCAGCAAATGAAAATGATTGCCCATCAAGCAAAAGCCCAATATTTCGGTAAAATACAGCGCTGAAAACCGTTTAATCAGATCCAGCATAAAATCCTTTTCAACATCTTTCAGCGGAAAACCATCTAAAGCTGTGCGGGACATAACATGATAAACGGCTTTTTGATCAGCAATGATCATTCGTGAGGTTCTTGGCATAATTAACCTCCTTTTTCTATTTTTTCCCCGAATCCTTAAATCGATTTATATCAAACAATTAATGCTGTCAAGTATAATTTACCTGTCCCTAATTCATACTCAGATCCTAATCTTGGAGGGCTCAAGTTATCGCAAGAGGACAAACATAGCTGAGTAATCAAAAATAAGGGCACCAAAAGCAGCTCCCTTCATCTGCAGTACTCTTGGGGCTTTGCCAAAAGCCTTAACGCACAGTTGCGACCTTATCAAGCAGTGGTAAATATCTTCACCGGTGATTTTGGTAAACTCTTAGACCGGCGATTCCATATAGATGCAGCGATGTTTCCAAAACAATGGGGATCAGCGCGGGAACGGTAAGCAAAGCGGCCAATTTCGGCAGTAAATTATCAGGGATTGGTAAAATTTAAAAACTGATATTGGATACCTGACCTCTGAGAAGGTCTTTTAAAGAACTAAATTGTCAAAATAGATAAATGGAATGTCCCCATTATTCCTCCGGCAACAAAAATCCAGTTGTTTGCTTCAACTCTATCCTGTTGACCACCAAAATTGTATTCGCTGCTATCGCTCCAAAAGGTGAACCACAAATAATTATCCATCACAGCAAATTGATAATTATGTTCGTCCCCTCTCTCTCCAAGAATTGTATATTGCTGACCCAAATCAGATGAAACTTCATATGGATAAATCCAAGCTGCAAATGTAAGATTAAATCGCCAGGTTAATAACTCCTTTCTCTCTAATTAATAATAACAAGTTTAAGGACCTTCATCTTGAAATTCTGCCAGAGCAACGTTCCAGGTGAACCGTCAACGTCGTTGAGGAAACGCCGGTTTCCTGAGTGCTTATGGCTTGATCCAGAAGGTCACGGAAATTGTTTCCGGCAACATCCTCAAGCTCGGGGTTTGCAACAATATATAGTTCTTCATAGATCCAAGGCTCTTCTGGGATAAAGATCCAAGAGCTTTCACCTTCACCAACATGGATCATTCCAATAACGAGTTGCCCATCTCCAGTCTTAACGTGGATGTCTTTGTTCAAAAGGTAACGATCGAAAGGCCGATCAAACTTGATCTTCAAAGGCTCTCTCGTGCCAAGGCATGGTGGCGTGGCTTGCCAAAACTTCACATCAGGCCGCTTTCTCAATGCTTCACCCACTCTGAATCTTTTAGAAAATGCAGGTAAAAAGAATGAGCCATCGGCAGACGGCCAGCCCCCATCAACCGAAAGGGTATATTGCTGCCCCGCAAGCAAAGCCGGTCCGAGTTCCTGATTGGTTGCAACGCCACGCTTGATACGACCGGGATCCATCAGAACTGTAAGCCGCGTTCTGTTCTCGTTCCATAGCTCCTGCTTGAATCTCATGAAAGCAGCTTTATCGGCTATGCCTTCGGTGTCACGAAGTTTAATATAGTCAAACGCGACATGTGGTGACATTGGTACTGAGAAGTGGAAATAGAACCGCAGAACATTTTCAGGCAGGATATTGCCGCTTGGGAAGGTATCCGTGACTCGCGCCTCTATTCTCGAGGTTTCATAGGGAATGGTGAATTCGACAAGCTTCTCATCCTTTCTCGGGAACCGAGCGAACGCAACATAGTCTTGTCCGGCGACAAAACTGAATGCCGGCGTGAACGTTAGGGAGTTGTTTTCAAACTTGTAGCGACCGGCGACAGGCGTTCGACCTTGACAACACAGATCAATTGATCCAACAAAGACCTGCAGCACTTCGGTTGCTTTTACGTCCTCCCAATCAACAGTGCCTTCCGAGAAGCGGATCACAACTGGATCGGATCCATGTTGAGGCACCGAAAAGCCGTTTTCATCTGCGTGTGCAATGGAATTTACCATTATCACAAGTATGAGGATCACAAGCATCTTGGTGATCCTGACGATAGTATTGCGTTCCATACTTTAGTCCTTCGGCCTTGCAACTGCGGGATCGTATTGTGGAAAGTCAGATTCTGCGAACAGATTGTGAATCCGGTTCGGGAAGAAGGTTGGGTTGGTGTCTAGGTTCAAATTTCCAGTATAAGCATCACGAGTAATTGAGACAAAGAAATTGTCGCCCACCAAATCCATATGAAGCGGCACACCTTCAAACATGACTGCTTTTCCTACCGGTCCAAATGGCATGACAGGATGCATGTCGAGTTTGGGGCCGCGTTTAAAGTCCACATGGGTAACAACCTTCGCACCATTCAGCCCTTTCACAGGAATGACCTGAGGGGAGCGACTATTGCTCGTAACAAATAGCATTGTCTGATCCTTTACCTGAAATGGGATCATATCGAGAGGCTGACCATTGCCATAATCGATAATAGTTTTGGCTGATATTTTTGCACCATCCTTAATGTCCGTCAACGGGACGAGAACAATGGGGCTACAAGTATAAGCGGCAACCAACTGAGCCTTGCCGTCAATCGTCTGAACAGACATTGCACGGATAGGTGCTCGGCTTTCATATTGATCGTGGGTAATATGGTACATCTCGACATTTGTAATGCTTTGCTTGCCATCGAAGGGATAAGAAATTCGGCGTAGTGACGATAGGAAGTTGTCATGTGCCACACCGGCGACAAACAGTTCTCCGTTGTAATATTCCATATCCATGATTGCCAGCGATCGAAGCGAGACAACACCTTTTGCGACATCTCTAGGCAAGGGTGGCCATGACATTGCTCCACGTACCTGAAAGGTTGCATCCGAATCAGGAAATTCCTTAAGTTCCTGCTTCTGGTAAGCAAGTGACGATATGTCTAGCAAACTGATCTGCTGATTTTGCGAGACTTTTATAATCGCAGGCTGTGAAGCAAAGTTCCCAATTCGCGTGACCGAGATATATATTTCATTGGATACAGGGTGCACCGCCATGTCATTGATCTCCACCGCCCCGGCACCTACGCCTAGCAACTCGGCAATCTTTGTATCAATATTGCCAATTGAACTGGGTGAAATTTTAACCGTGGATTTCTCCGCTGGAACTTTAAACGCATATACGGCACCATTATAATTGTCACCAACAAAGAGTGTTCCGTCATCCGCAAATTCAAGTGAACCAGCGAACTTGATGTCCAACGAAGATTTTTTAGGTTTATTAGGGTTTTTTGCATAAGCACCTGTGGTTATGCAACCCCCGATTAGCAGCGTCGCTGCAAGCATGTAGGCAAAAATGATTTGTTTCATTTTTGGTTTCATTTTTTTCTCCCTTATGCTACTGTGCATCAAAGGAACATTGATGAAAATACCTTAATTTTGTACTGGCCAGTACAAAAAAAATAGGTATTGAATGAGACAAGTCAAGAGAAATGATACTTTATGGTAGAAAAAAATAAGCACCGAGGGCCCGGCAGACCGAGAAAATTTGATTCAGGTCACGTATTGGACAAGGTGATCGACGTGTTCTGGGAGTTGGGATACGATGCGTCGGATACCGAGACTCTCTCCAAACGCACGGGTTTAACTAAGACAAGCCTTTATAATGCTTTTGGACCAAAAGAGGATCTCTTAGTGGCTGCACTTAATCGATACCGGCTAACCCGATGGAATAAGTCACTTGATGCCATGGCTAAAGCAGGTACCCCAAGCGAAGGGATTCGAGATTACTTCCTGAACCTAGCACAAAACGTGGCTGGGCATGATCATCCGCCCGGCTGTCTCCTATCGTCTGTTGCCATGCCACTCTGTGATCGATTACCAAAGGTCGCAGCGGTCTTGGAAAGTGCGCCTAAAGAAAGCCATGCACGTATGACTGCCTACTTCGTTAAGCAAAAGGACGAGGGTAAGCTACACCAAAACTTTGACCACGCCGCAGCAATCGACCTGATCCAAGACCTGAGCGCCGCTATGATCATGCAAGCAAGCGCTGGAGCCCCCTTGAACGCACTTAAGAACAAGGCTATCCGTAACACAGAGCTCGTCTTGTTCGAAGGCAAAGGAAACTCCCAACAGGTTTAAATATATCGATCTTCCAAACGATCTACAGGTACAACCTGTATGAGCTTCTGTAAAAAAAAGAAAAGATAAGATAAGAAGTTGCTTTTCCGGAGCGGATGATTCGAAAATGGTCAATTGTGTATCGGCATCAGTTGCAGCCCAACATATTGAGGCGTCAATTAAACGGATTCAATAGCCAACCTGGTAACGGAAGCGGGCTTTAATTGTCAATAGTGATTTTTTTAGGTGCAGTTGAAATTTTAGGCAAATTTGGACATAGCTCACCGCTTTGCCCGGTACTGGATTTGTTAAAGGTAGGTCTCTATCGGATAATCAACGTCGATTATGTAATCATCCACGCTGGGCGATGAAGATTTATCAAAGATGATGACGGACTCGGTGGGCGGGCTGTTGGCTCGCGGAGGCGGTTTGCTCTTAACATCCCATAAATCCAGATGCTGAAGGATTTTTTTCACAATCAGATCATCCTCGATGGATGAAATTATTCTCATAGATCCGAGGCACTTAGGACACAATAATGGATTAACATGATAAATTTTTTGAATTAAACGTGCCCAATTTTTTCGAAACGCCTGAGGGGATTTATCTGAATCAACTAATGCCGGGACTTGATCATCGGTGCCGGCCTTTTTACGTAAGCCACGCGACTTGTTCGAGTAAAAACCGTAATATCTGACCATCTGTTCGCCCTTATTGGGGATGTGGGACACCAGTTGGGCGAGCCAATCCAGGGCATCGAATGTTTTCGTGGATGTTCCATCCTTACTTTGATAAACGACTTTTGACACGCCATCTGATGAATCATTAGCCGCAATATAGCTCATGCGCTCTTGAGAAAAAGAGGCCCGGATGATGTAGCGCGCCAGGTTTTCCAGGCCCTCTTCATTGTGCGGCCAAATGGCTTTACCACAGTATGCGTTGAATCCGCTGTGGCGCCAATTCATCATATTCTCGATGATGACCTCCGCAATTTTGCCTTCGGCTTTGAGCATTTTGAACACTTCATGGCGAAATAGCTCTTCAAGATCACGAGTATTGGGCGGTGGGCATACTATGAAGGCGCCATCGTTGTAAAAAAGACAATCTGTTTGCCGCTGACTTTTTTGTATTCACCAAGCGCGAACAACGCCGGCAGTAATTGAATACTGGGGTGGGACATCAATGGCGTCGATCCCTCCCACTAGGGGAGGGAAGATTATCTCCTCCCCCTTGATGGGCCGGGTGGGGTGAATTAGAATTGATAAATACCCTTTCCTTATTTTTGTATATAGGCCCGTTCGAATCCTTCGTTGATTGCTGAGCTTGATTCATATATCCGGATTCTATCTGAAAATTATTCAGATTCTGTCCCGACCGGTACCAGGGTGATGTCGCCGGTGGCAACAACGTATTGCCTAAAATTATATCCGCTGCTTTTTCAGCGATCATCATCACCGGCGCGTAGATATTGCCGTTTGTCACATAGGGCATTACAGAGGCATCAACCACTCGAAGGTTATCGATTCCATGGACCTTCAGCGTATCCGGTGAGACGACAGACATGGGATCGGTTCCCATTTTACAGGTGCAGGACGGGTGAAGTTCAGTAGACAAATAGTTGAACCGCAGGGCCGGGTGTTGTTTGGGATCCTTTGAAACAATCATCACCGTTCCCATGGCATCCGAATTCACCGGGCCGATGTGCACCTGATACCCATGGCCGCCCTCAGGTGAAGTGCCATCGTAACGGATGGCCACCGGCAGGAAATGGAACTGGATATTGGGATAATCCACGGTTTCATTGCTGCGAATAAACCCACCCGCCTCGAAATGGTTGGTTGCGGCATCTCCTTTGCGCTGAAATAGCCACTGGAAGCCAACCTTCGGTTTGTTGTACCACAATAGCGCCGGATACACTGAAACCGGCTTTTTGCAGGCATACTGTACATAAACTTCCAAATGATCCTGCATGTTTTCGCCTACGCCGGGAAGGTCATTAATCACATCAATGCCCAAAGCACTGAGATCCTGGGCGTTGCCAACGCCGGAAAGTTGCAGCAACTGTGGCGTGTTGATGGCCCCGCTGCAGCAGATAATTTCTCCGGCATAGGCTTTGTGGGATTTTTTACCCTTAATATATTCGACGCCTACGGCTTTTTTGCCCTCAAATAGAATACGACTGGTGAGAGCTCGACAGACAACTTTCAAATTGCGCCGGCCTTTGACCGGATGGAGATAAGCCCGCGCAGCGCTCAGACGGCGTCCCCGATTGATGTTGCGGTCAAAGCGGCCAAAGCCCTCTTGCCGATAGCCATTGACATCAGGGGTTAGGGGATATCCCGCCTCTTGGATTGCCTCGAAAAAGGCTTTGAATAACGGATTTTGGCAGGGACCGGTTTCCAAGGCCAGTGGGCCGGTAAAGCCGTGGTATTCATCAGCTCCGATAAGCCGGGTTTCAGCACGTTTGAAATACGGCAAATTGTGGGCATAATCCCAGTTTTGCATTCCTTCATCGGAAGCCCATTTTTCATAGTCCATGGGATTACCGCGAATGTATATCATGCCGTTGATGCTGCTGGATCCGCCCAATACCTTACCTCTTCCGTGATATACTCGCCTGTCGTTCATGAAAGGTTCGGGTTCGGATTGATAACACCAATCATAGCGCTTATTTCCTAATGGAATGGTAAGGCCGGCCGGCATGTGAATGAAAATATCCCAGATATAGTCGGGCCGCCCGGCCTCCAAAACCAGAACGTTTTGGTCGGGGTTGGTGCTCAAGCGATTGGCCAAAGCGCAACCAGCTGACCCACCCCCCACGATAATAAAATCATATCTGCTTCCTACCATCTTTTCACCTCATGGAGTTCAATGTTTACATGCAGCCCATCCACAGGTATCTGCGTGTCGGCTATATCAGCAAATCAATGTATGGATGGTTTCATTGCCACTATAATAATGATCCATTGTGAGATAATGATTAGGAATGCTAAATTGATTGCCTTACTTAATGTAATATGTAGTCTTACTTCTTTGCCATTGATGATGGCTCGCGGAATTCAGAAATGATCAAACTTAGTCCACAGATTTCGCAGATTACAATGAATATGTAGTGGAAATTGCGAAATTTGCCGGGTTTAATTCCCCGTCCCGCTTCAGTTCAGCGGGACTGCGTTTGGATAAAATTTATTATACGCTGATACCCAGCGGCTTGCCGCGGGGCAGTTCATTAATTGAAGTTGCGTTCCTGGCGTGTTTCCTGTATCCAATTTATATATGACAAATTATCGGCTAATTTGTTTTCCATCGGCATATCTAAATAGAGGACAAATCAATGAAGATAACAGTATGCGAACTCAGAAATGAAATGAGTATATTGGAACAGGAATGGCAAAACCTAGTATCCCAGGTAGAATCAGAGGGCAGTGATTTAGTGCTGCTGCCTGAAATGCCATTTTATCCCTGGATTGCTCAAACTAATCAGGTTGACGCCGAAGTATGGCAAGCATCAGTTGAAATGCATGACCGTTGGATGTCACGTTTAATCGAGTTGACGCCTGCGATTGTGATGAGTTCTTACGGCTTGGGGGTCGGGCCACCGCAAGATATTGACTATTCAGTTTTTACCTCGCAGATATAGTTGCTTTTGAGGTCTATATCCTCGTTTTCGACCCCAAAAAGGGTCTTATAGGATTAAAGATTCTCCCCTAGTTTGTAGCCCTTACCGGCCTCTATGATATGTCGCCCTCTGGTTCGAACCCTCAAACGTGCTTTCACATTTTCAATAAAAGCCATCCCAACGGCTAAACTGCCAGTCCATAGCTTTTCCCGACCTGATACAGCCACTGGGTAACCAGGAATAAAATGTCCTTTTGCCCGCGCCATACTTCTCACGTAAAAACAGCATTTTTGCCCTTAAAAAGCTTAATATAGGCCCGTCTCAAGGGGCAAAAAATGTAACTATCCGTCCCATTTCAGCTACTTCCCGTGGCCCGACCCTCAGGGACTCGCACCTCGTAAAGCCCGCATAGATGCCCCCGGTGCACTGCATCACATCATTATCCGTGGAATCGAGCGCAAAGCGATCTTTAAAGACACCACGGACCGGGAAAATTTTTTTGAGCGCTTTGGTCACGTT
>Ga0209454_1004148_pt1 | contig 10710 bp, 5 predicted proteins | sample WorMetHERISLAND1_2_FD_187400 | JGI IMG/M metagenome (GOLD analysis project Ga0209454, IMG submission 187400) | Marine gutless worms symbiont microbial communities from Max Planck institute for Marine Microbiology, Germany - Olavius geniculatus... | ecosystem: Host-associated > Annelida >...
GGGTCACATCCTACGTCTGCCTGAAAACAGACCAGCCTACAAGGCCATGAATTGGTTACCTGTCAACGGCAAACGTAGACCAGGAAGACCAACGAAGACCTGGAGGGCAACATTCAAAGAAGACCTTCAAGATATGGGGCTTACCTGGATGGGTGCAAAGAGATCTGCCAGTGACAGACCGAAATAGAGCAAGCTCGTCGCCCGATGTTCCGGCAGGAACTGGAGGAACTAAGGTCTAAGGTAAGTGTACAGATGGAAGTATGAGAAATGTGTTTGGTGTGTGGACTAACAGGAGATCAACAGTCGTAAGTGTACAACAAGTGGTACGTACGAGTGCGGAGCGTGCACTTGTAACGAGGGCCGCTACGGACGTCACTGTGAGTGTGACGGCTCTACACTCAGCAGCGATGACTATGATGCTGCTTGCAAGGAGTAAGTGACTTTTGACTGCATGTTCCGATTTTCTATTGCATTTTTAATTTTTTTATTTAGCTGATTGTTTTTGTGATGTACCTAATTTTAGTTCATTACATGGTTCTGCGATATACCATTAGAATTCGTTTGGTGTTGTTGTTTTTTGCTTATAGTCTAGTCGTCTTTTCTGTTGCTTGTTGTGTACTTTCTTGCAAACTCTATGAATTATATGGTTACCGATCCAGTGAATTGCTTTATTTCTGTTTCGGTCTGACTTGGATAAAATTGGTTGGTTAAACATAAATTGTCAGTAATAGTTGGCCGTATTTCACTACGAGATAATGTTAATCAGCATACATTTGCACATTTGGTTGTTTTTGGGTCCATCAGTTCGTGTCCAGGATTAGGTCTTTTAGAAAGAATATCTGCGCATTGCTGCATGGATACATTGTTATTAAGACAAGCCTGTGGTGGTAATTCTGTGTCTAGGACAAACGACAGTCTGCCGTGCGGAGGTCCGGCGAAGGGCCAATGCGTGTGTGGCAAATGTGAGTGTAACCCAGTGCTAGTGACGGGTGATACTTCCAAACGCTACCGTGGCAAATACTGCCAGTGCAACGACTACAGCTGTGACCACTATGAGAAGATGATCTGTGGAGGTGGGTGTGTGTTTTGTTGTTATTATCTCCGCCAAGGTGAACATTGGTGGAGATTAAACGATTGCTCATTCTGACTGTCTGTGCACATGATGACTCGTAATGCGCCATATCTCCATAACGGTGCGAGATAGACGCATGGTCACAATGGACCACCCATAGGAAATGCGCCACCGTGAGTTGAACGGTCACGTGACCGATGACATCACGTGACCTCAAAAAGTCTAGGTCGTGACCCCATCATCTTTGATAGTGCCATATCTCCGTTATGGTGCATGATAGATGCGTAGTCACAATGGGCCACTCGTAGGAAAGCAGTCTGAACTGTAAGACATTGAAAACACTACTAAACATGCTTAACTGCTCATTGATTGGAGCTATTATTAGTGTTGTTGCCGTGGCAATGAAATTTGATATAAAATTCGCTATTACTGGGCTTGTACAAAAGTTATCTCGGAGATCTTTGTGTAGTAGTAGTAGTAATAGTGGTAGTTGTCATCATTGTTGTAATGTTTAAATTACTTCACTTGGCGGAGATATGCACTCTCATGAGCGCCTTCTAGTTTTATCAAGTTTTCTGTGTTGAATTGGCCAGATGGCAGCACTAAATTCGTTGTTATAATACTGCTGGTGCAATGATTATGTTAGTTCTGTCCATCGAAGCATTGATGCTTTTTGTGCATTAGCATGTTTAGTTGTTTATTTAGCCAACAGTCCTTTGGCACTTTGAAGAACCAAAGCATTGTTGGTTTGGCGACATGATGTCCATCCTATATGTTAAGTTTGGCACTCGGTGTTTGCTTTTTGGCGACCCAGTAACTCAGGAGAAGTTAGTTGCCTAAGCAAAAGTCAAAAGTTATGTTGACGTTGCATCTTTGATCACCTATCTGTTTTTGCGATTACTTTTGTCATGGTTCTAAAAACAAAGTTAAATTTATTTCATATTATTCATTTGACAGCTTGTCAAGAAGTTATTCACGGGAATGTCGTGATGTAAGACATTCTTTTACATCATCACATGTTTTGTACAATACGCCTAGTGATCTTTTGTTGTTATTGTTATTATTTACATGTTGGTAATGTCCCCCACACATAGTGTGACACGTAAGGTTTATTGGTTAAGTTATGGGTGTGTTGACCAGGTCCCAAGCGAGGTCGTTGTGATTGTGGCCAATGCGTCTGTAATGAGAACTATTCGGGCAAGGCCTGCTATTGTCTCATGAGCAACGAAACCTGTATTGCCAAGAATGGGGTCAGTTTTCCGTTGCGTTGTTGCTGATAACTGTGTTATTCTGTGACCGTCCTAATTGACTGCAATGCAGATTTTGTCCGTCTGCCCATTTCGTACAGGCTCTTAGCTATAATATGAAAAGGCATAGAAAACCAAAATTGGTATGGATATTCTTCATGCAAGATTAACTGGTGTGCCAATTTTCAGTTGAAAAGCACAACATCTCAGCACTGGGTGCACACATTTGTTCAGTCATTGGTGTTTTTGAAATATTGAGAACTTCATCTCTGTGGCTATGAGATTTTTGATGACGTTGACCATCTTCTTAGCATTTGAACTTATAAACCGAACCGCAGTTAGTGGATGCTGCTCTTGTGGATAATATTTTTTTGAGAATCGGTGAAATTTAGTGCTTTGTACTCAGAATTATGTAGTGGCAGTAATAGTAGTAGTAACAGTGTTTTAGTGCTATCATTGTTGCAGAGCCGTAGCAGGAGCTGATTCCAGTTTACTAAGTAATTAAGTAAGTAAGATTATTTTGTACTAACAAAATGATTGAGAACAGATGGCAGAATGTGTAGTGCTGTTGGAACGAATATGTCATTTGAAATCATTGTAGCTAGTATGCAAGTCACGTAAATCTAGCGGATTTTTGGGAACATTTTTTACAGCAGTAAACATTTGTACGTTATGTGTGTCAGAAACTGTGCAATGGTCTCGGAGAGTGCGTGTGTGGCAAGTGTGAGTGTACGCTTAAACCAAACCACAAAGGACCGACATGTGAAGATTGTCCGGTATGTTGTCAGTGTCGTTAGATTTCCAGCCTTCTACAGCAAGCAGACTGTGTGACTTTGTGGCGTAGCATTTAGGGCTTTCGGTGCATCATTGAAAGGTTGCAGGTTTGACATGTGGCTGGTTCACTACTGGGGAATGACTAAGCAAGTTCTCACATACCGTCTCCATGTCATCACCCTGTATAATTTGGTACTGGTCAAGGTGAGATGATGCTGCAAATGTGGAAAGGTAACTTCAGGCTTGGCAGAAGTAAAGGCAGCCTACTGTTTTTAATCAGTCTTGCAGGCAGACCAGAATGCAGATTTTTTTTCTGGAAATTTCTGGCAATTGAGATGATTTCAAATGCCTGTCATGATGTCATTGTATCTGCTATGTAATGATTTAATTGGTGTGACTGCTAAGCAGAATTTTTACAATTAAAATTTTGCTACTTGTTGAAAATTTAAAGATTGATCGTGTGCTTAATCACTAATTTCTGCAGTTTTGATTACTAAGTAGTATTGCATTTGAGGGAATTTGACGTAAGCCATGGTGTTGTGGTTGTAGATATGTGCGGGGAAGTGTGACGAGATCAAGGACTGTGTGCAGTGCGTTGGTTTCGGCACTGGTCCACTCAAGGATCAGATTGACCCAGTCACCGGCTTGTGCCCCGGCAAATGCAACGATACTCGCAAAGTTGACGAGCTTGACAGTAAGAATTGTTTGCATCTTTTGTGATTTAGTTAGTTTACTACATCATGTCTGATTATTCTTCATTGTTTCAGAAGCAGAATATTAGTAAGTAAGTAAGTAAGTGCATATTTAGAGTGCACAATGTCAGCCAGTGGCCGAATCTGAGTACTAGTGGTAATAATAATAGTAACAACAGCAGCAACAACAATTGCAGCTTCATGGATATCATGATGAAGTGACTACTGCTGTAACCGCATGTAGGTAATTGGCTCCGTCACTGAATGGCATATGCCTCAATCATGCCGGTCATAAATAGTACCTTTATCACCAAACCTCGATGTCAGTGTACCAATGAGAGTAGCAGCAGCACTGCAGCAGCGTTGGAACTTTGTGATTACTATGGTAGATCATTTATTGCCAAGATGCTGTTTGAGCAGTTGATACTGTTTAGGTCAACTCAGCCTTCCATCCCTCTGGGGTAGATAAAACAAGTACTGGCTCGGCTGGCTTGGATTAAGGCAGGCACGATCAGTTGTTAGGTGGCCGGTAAACACTGTGTGATCCCATATGGCGGGTTGTACTTTGTAGCTGATGGGCTCGTCAAGACAGCAGCTGATTGATAGATTCCACTAAGAGATATTTGTAGCGTTAGCTTGTTTTAACTTAGCTTGAATTGTTCTGGTGCTTTGAAAACAATTTTGCCTCGCCAGTGCTTGCTGCACGAGACTAATTGCTATCTACTGACATAGATATGGATGCTGATCATGTGTAAACCATTGACATTGTGTATTACATTATGCTGTGGTACAGCGGGCAGTGATTGGAAGCACTGTCCAGCAATGCGTGATGAGACCGACAACTGTGACATCTTCTACAGCTACCATTACAACCCCGACATCAAGACCGTCAATGTTCAGAAGACTAAACGTACGTCATCTTAGCCGCTATCAGTGCTTCCGTCAGTGGCGTAGCATTTATATTTATCCTGCAGCAACTTGTCCCTTGCGAATGCAGCCTGGCCTGGAGTGATAGAATTGTTGCAAACCAAAAGTTATATGATGGTGGCAGTGAGATCTGCGCAACGGCTTGAGTTATTCGGCCTGGTGCAGCCTGCTTATTTTACGGCACCTCGGTTCATTTCTTTGATGTTATACTGTGGTCTAGATTTCTGTTAAGTATTTTTGAAACTTGGGAGTTTTAGGCTTGTTTATTAATTAGCCTGTGGAATGAACAGAAATCCTACAAAACTGGTCTGGGTGCAAGCGCCTGCTAGGTTAACTTGTGTATTTGAATATGTTGAACTATGAATGTATACTTTGATCGGCTTAGCCCTGCCTATACATTTATCTGGTTGAAAATGCACATGCCCATACAAGCTCGCGTATGTATTTGCAATTATCATTGGCGTAATTGCTGACGTTATACTCATTGATAGTGCTGTAAAAAGGTTAAAAAAGGTAAAGATTGTCAATTTGTATAGCGCATCGTCGCGTATACACGCCTCTAATGCGATTTCGTCACTGACCAGAGCCGCCAGACGCTCAACCACTGCGTGCAGCCTGCAGACACAGGCTAGCGCACAGGCTAGCGCAGCGGCCAGGCTAGGCAGCCCCGGTCAGCTGTACTAAGGTCCCCACCTTCTGTAACCCATATAATGGGTTACTACTCATTTAACCGACCCCGTAGGGATGGCGGGCTGAGTTGGACTTGTTGGTTGACTGATAGCAGACGCTTTACCCACAAAGTGGTCACATGGCCATCCATCAGTCTAGCGCAGGATACTGAAAGTTCGCCGGCCAGGACCGACGTTCTAACCACTATGCTATGCTACCAGCTGTAGTTCTAGTAGTAGTCATAGCAGCTGTATTGGTGGCAGCAATAATACTAGTACTTAGTAATATGTTGTTGTGTCTTACGCAGGTTGTACCAAGCCGGTGAATGTTTTGGCAATTATCATCGGCGTAATTGTCGGCATCATACTGATCGGTCTTCTACTGCTGCTGATCTGGAAGCTGCTTGTCACAATTCACGACCGTCGAGAGTTTGCTCGTTTTGAGAAGGAGCGTGCCAATGCTCGCTGGGACATGGTAACGTCATTGGTTGTTTCTTCTGAATGAACTCGTAGCTTGAAACAGTGGCTAACAAGCCGTAGGCATTTGTTAATTTGCCACTTTTATACAAGTAGTCAGCAGAAATTGTTTGATAGAAGCAGTCAAAAAAAGCCATAATTTTGATGAATTGACATAGGACATGGTGCTGTTAGATTTTTGTCACGAGTACTTTTGCGTACTTTGTTTTTGCTTGCTGTTGGTGTTAGTTAAATCTGGTTGTCTACGCACCACGGGCAATATTGTGTTGTTTGTCTATTGCAGCAGCATAGCAAGTGTAGAGTTGTCAGTGATGTGAATCTAGTATTTTTGATAGCTTCATGTTATTAGCTGTTTTGCAATTAATGAGATCATTGCTTTAAAATTATCACAGTGCTTTGCGTCGTCGTGTTTAGTGACTTATGGAAATGGCTGGCTAGAAGTGGCAAAAATTTTCTTTTGGATGTCAGCTAGGTAGACCCTCAGAAGCAACCTCATTATTCACAAAAATTGGCCAGTTGTACCAAGCAAAGCGCCACTGCACTGTGTTTTAGTTTAGATCGCAGTGACAGATTCTCAATTGTTTATTTCTGAGTTTTTAAAAAAACCATTTTTGTGTGCATTGCAGGACGAAAATCCGATCTACAAGCAGGCAACGTCGACGTACAAGAACCCAACTTATGCCAACAAAAGTTAATGTGACTCCCGAAGCCTTCGCAGTGATTCTGTCATCTTCGGTTTATCCGCGCAGCATTTGTCAATGTTCAATATTTCAATCATGATGACTGTTTAGTTAGAAATCCCGGAAGGTGCAGAATGGGAAAAAATGTTAGAAGTGAGCAGTTTATGTTAGTTGCCATCGTGCTATGAACATTTGTGACAACAACGCTTCACTTCTGCTAAATTAGTTTTTTTGGGGGGGGAGCTGGGGCAACTTACTGAAAGAGTTTGGGAGTTTATAGTGCCTGTGCAGTGGGTCAATTGTTTTGCTCATCAAATTGCAGTGAACTGATTAAGGATTATCCAGTGGTAAGTGAATGCTTGTAGTGTCTAGTGTCCATTGTATACTGACTGACTGTATACTGGGACCGTATGCATAACAACGTCGTAACTTTACTTCCAAACTAAAATCAAATTTTGTCGTAGTCCTAAGTCGGTATGCATAACGACGACATGGCACTAGTCAGACGCCTACGTTCGAACTAACTAGTCGCTCCAGCAACCTGTCGTAAATATTTAGTCTGTCATTGTCAATGTAAACTAACGTTGCTATGGAGAATCTGCAATTACGTCATGCATTGTAAAGGACTTCTGGTGAGTCAATTACACTATTGAAACTAATTGCAGTATTAAAAGTTGCCGAATAAAATGTTTAGCATTAGATAAATTTCACTTATTCGCATCGCGCATTCTTACTTAGCCCATGGAGCTGTAACTAGGCTCGAGACTGCAGCAGACGAAAGTCAGGCCATATCTATTTTTAGCTGCAGGCCGGTTGAGGCAGATTGCGTTTAGCCAGGAAATTCCAGAGTCAAACTACCCGGCGTCAACTACGTCAGTAGTAGTTAGTTGCTCGCTACGACAGCGTTTTGCACGCCATCGAACGCAACTTTCTAGTTTGGAGGTAGTTAGTCGCGACGTAGACCTTACGTCCAAACTAATCTACGACGTTGTTATAAATACCACCCCTGGTTTGATAGTCACCACAGGTGTGTTGAAAATGTCACCCAACATCTGTATTTTAATCGTACTTTTAATTACTTCTATTGGGTAAATGTGAAGTTGCCTGCATTTCTTGGCATTGCCGTTATTATGATTAACATCAGTCGTGCAGCAGTGCTATCTGTAAACTGAGCTCACTATGATATTGTGGCATGTTTTAAACTTCTTTGTAATTTTAAACAACGTTGGCTTTGTTTATATTTAGTTCTGCTGTGTATTTAATAACTAACTAGTTATTAATGTTAGCTCAGCTGAGTTGAGCCAATGTGGTTCCTGCAATATGCTGTAAGACAAATTCCGAAAATAATTCAGTTCAGTTTGATTAGATATAAAAGTTATATAGTGCACTGTGGAGGCATTGTTGTTAGTACTTTGCAAAGAACGGAGTTTTTGAAATGATGTTTAAATTGTCTACAGAAATGCAAATGGGTAAGTTGTTTGAGACATTGTGCCATGGCGCATTAGTGTGCAGAGTAATGAACACCGTAGCTCAGTGACGTACAATGTTGCTGATGGAGTAGCTAATTTCTCACTGTTCAAAACTTAACTGTATTGAGTATACAATGTTATGCAAAAATCAGAAAATATCTAGTTTGTTTTGCTCTAAATCACTATGTATATTTGTTTGTTCGTTGAGTCTTGTTATTGTGGTGTTTACTTGTCGATTGACAAGACCACTTTTGTTCAACAGACATTAAGCATGGTTCACTCTATAAATTTTAAATTAATGTTTCTAGTTTTCTTACAGATGAAAAGTGAAATGTCATCTCTCATTTGCTTCAGTGTTCGGTACATTTAGTTGCTTAGTACTGCAAAAAAACTATTTATTACTGAGGTCTCTTGGTTTATGCTTTATGTATTTTAACGATCATTATTGTGTTTGTTACTGATTTTACCAGGTTGACCTCTAGGAATGTCTTAGGGCGCGTTGCACCAACGTCATTCATGATCTCCATTCAGCTGAATCTAGATCAAAAGTTGAAATAAGTTTACGCTGAATTACGTTGCACCACGTTGAACTCGGATCAGCTGATCCTATTCAGTTAAACAACCGTGGTTATACTGTGGACGACTGTCATTGGTCAGGCCACGCTTGACCTGTAGGCCAACTACAGTAACGTCACAGTCACACGCAATGCTTACGAAGCAGACTAGTACAGATTGGACGTAATTTGTTTAAATTTTAAGCTTCCCTGAAGTTATCACACAATTTTCGCATCAACAGTTGCATGATAAAGTTCCAAAGATACGCATTTTGTGTTCCAATAGATGTTCGTTAATTATTCTACGTCCATTGTCAAGATAATATGTTTACCGTAGCTACGGCATAGCAACGGCGCATTGGCACTTTAGAATGCTGTTTAATAATCAGTTAATTAATTTATCCAGCAAACAGGCCACAGAAAACAGATATAGCACAAATGTAACATATCTAGATCACAAGTATAGGCCTAATTGAATTTAACGTCTTATAAATTGATACGAATGAGTTTGTGTTACTGTGGTTAGGGTTCGATCATATGTTTACTGTAGCAGCGAGACATTGCCATCGAAAAATGCGATTTATTCATCTATTTGTTAATTTATCAAGCACAAAGAGAACATAAAACGAATATAGTAGAAGAAGAAGTTTTTTGGACAGGATAAGATTCAAATCGGACAATTTTTTGCAGCAATAGTATCACGGAATATATTTATTTCCTAGTGCGCATGCTTGACCGCGAGTTGAACCGAGATCCAAATTTGATCGGTGGTCAGATGGCAGTTCAGAATTGAACGAAGATCAATGCTTGAACCTCTAGTGCAACGCAATTTACAGCTGAACTAGGATCAAATTCAGATTTGACCCAGGTTCAAAGTTGAACGACGTTGGTGCAACGCACCCTTAGTAGTATTTTCGTTTGCTGCTGTCAGTTGGTGGTGATGCTCTAAGGTGACATGGTAGTTATTAAATCACAATGGAGAATTTTTACGTGCGAGATCTATCATGACAATAATGCGTATTAGCTATGGTAATTCTGTCCTGGTGTCTGTGAGAGAACCAAAATAGGGGGTTTTAGTGAATTTTTTGCAATTTCAGGCTGCGATGCACATTTCAGAAGTGAATTGAGCTGAAATGGCTGGAGATAGACCAAGACAACCTGCATATGAAAAAACCAAAAAATTCACTAAAACCCCCTATTTTGGGGGTTCAAGATCATTCAAGGTCATCGATGTTGACATTGCTAAGAAGCTCGTGGCCAGTGCTTGTTATGTTAGGCAGAATGTCATTTGTGGGGACCCCCTTCACTCAGTGGCATGAAATTTTGTCACGAAATAATAGAGACACTAAGCTATCATATGGTGAAAACCACACGTCAGCAATCGTCAGTGTTTCATAAACAATCCAGTAAGTATGGACGAAAGAGGAGCACCCACCTTAAAAAGGCATTATTCTCCCATTATTAGCTTGTCTAATGTGAAAATGGTTGCAGATAGACACAGACACAGTGAATTTTTTGCAATTTCAGGCTGCGACGCACATTTCAGAAGTGAATTGAGCTGAAATGGCTGGAGATAGACCAAGACAACCTGCATATCAAATTTTCAGCATTGAATGTAGATTTTAGCAATCCAAGTCCAGACCCTCTAGGTTCAAGGAGGCCTGTGCTTGCGGGTGTCAAAGATGGATACTTTTCTAAAAAGTGGTTATTTATCTGCTGTTGGCTCATCTAGCATGAAAATGGTTGCAGATAGGCACAAACATGCTGCGTAACATAACAAGCACTCGTTACAAGCTTTTTAGAATTTTCAGCATTGATGACCTTGAATGACCTTGAACCCTAAAATAGGTGTTTATAGTGATTGTTTGGTGATTTTTGGCTGCAGAAGAGTGAATTGCTACAAACTGGATGGAGATAGACCAAGAATACCTGCGAACAGGAACTGCTATAGGCTCTCGCGCATCTCATGAGCATTAGCTGAGAATTTTTGTTATAGTATTTGTATTAATGAATTTTTACTTGAAGTGTATTATTTACATCAGTTAGTATCCTTTTGTAGTTTAAGTGAAGTTTACATAGGTTATAAAGATATGGTGGTTCAAGTGTAATTACTGCCAGTGTATATTTCTGCTCTTGCCATCATAATTGAG
>Ga0209454_1004150_pt1 | contig 10709 bp, 7 predicted proteins | sample WorMetHERISLAND1_2_FD_187400 | JGI IMG/M metagenome (GOLD analysis project Ga0209454, IMG submission 187400) | Marine gutless worms symbiont microbial communities from Max Planck institute for Marine Microbiology, Germany - Olavius geniculatus... | ecosystem: Host-associated > Annelida >...
GCATAAGAGTATCTTAGGACATGTCGTAAATGAATTCACAAAATTTATCTTTAATGATCGTAACTTTTTTTCACAAAGGCGTTTTGTTGTCATGGTAACTATGGTCGTCTGCGAGCCGCTGACTAGTCAGTAAGTAAAAGCAGTCATTTAGAGTTAAATTTGCAATGTTTTAATTTAGAAATTTTTAATATTCTGACTACACAATTCCAAGTACATAGTGTTAATACAGGTGCTGATTTATTTTTTATTTGTTTAGATTTTTTATTTATTGCATGTTTTGAATTTACTTCATTTTTTATAGTTTATTAATATTTGCTAGTTTTTAGAGACAGTAGGCCTGTTAAAACCTGGACGAGGGTGGGTGGGATAGGTGAAGTATTTGAAGCATTTCTTGGCAGTGGCATGCTCGATCTGCTGCACTGTCTAGCGAATAGTAGAGATAAATGTGTTTTTTCGCACGCATTAGCTATTTACCCACTGAAGTAAATAGTTCTATAGAGCCTACAATGAAAGAAAACAGCCTGCACCAATCACCGACGGACAGTGGTAGATTATGCGTTTTATTTTGGTATTGTGGTACTATCAGGTATTGCAATAATTGAGTCATTATCATTAATTCATTTGTTGCACCGCAAAACAGTACACTGTATTATTTTTATTCTATGGTCATTGTCAAGATATGTGTTTACATGGCTATGGCATAGCAACGGTCCATTGCCAATGCAAAGTGCTGTTTATTTATCCATTAATTAATTTATCCAGCAAAAGACCATGCAAAACAGATATAGTACAAATGTGACATTTCTAGATTACGAGTATAACTGAATAAAAGGTCTTATAAATCGATACAAAAAAGTTTTTCTTGTTGGATGATGTTGGAATCGTATAACTTGGAATGTCATAAGACACCTAAAAAGTGATGGTAGGATTTTTGTCATAAAATTGTCGTAAGGTGTTTTGTGAATTTGGCCCCAGTATTTTTCAGTGCCACTCTGAAAGCAAACCACAAACTAAAAAGCTAAAAACTGCACTAATATTTTGGAATGTCCAGTAAAAATGTTAGGAATGCAGGTTTTTCTAAGAATGAACTACTAGCCTATAAGGAAGTATTTCATGAACATACCTTAAACACCACCTTGTTGTAGCGGTCCTGCAAGCCGGAACTGGGTTTTGGTCCACCATGCAAATACTCAACTGTGTAGGGAACATCTGTATGAGGTAATGTTCTCATAAAATATGTTTTATCAAATATCACCTACAAATATGTTAAACAGATATGGCAAGGCCGATAAGCTAGTAAGTATATTAAAGACATATCTGCTTCTTTCTTCATCCTGCCATAAATTTTCTGAAAGCAGACTTGATCAACACCCATTGTGGCTGACTTAATGACTATGGCCACATAATTATATTCATATATAAATATTTTGAGTAAATTCAGGCAAAAAACACATCAAATATAAACCAATATCGTTCACAACACTACATTTCAAATACAATGTAAAACATAGTACATTGTGTAACCTCTGCCCACAGATAGCAGGTTGTAAAAAAGCTAGATAATGACAGCTGCTAACTATAAATTTAGTTAAAAGGAACAAAAAAATCAGCTTTTTAAAAAATAAGATTACTTGAAATTATAAAATCACACTGCAAAAAACTAACTGTATATGGTAAACTAAAATTAACTTATTTTTTCATTAAGTTTCCCCGCAATGCACTAATAAAAGTAAAAAAATATTTGTGAAGTAAAATTAGAACTAAAAGTAAAATTAATCCTGCCAAACCAAAATATAAATTAAATTAATGATTATATTCTGAAACAAAATACTGCTCAATTCTACAAGCAGCCAAGCATGGTTAAGTGACATATGGTAAGCTCCAATGCTTAACTCTGTACACGTCTGTCACAGGTTATACGACACCTACTTGTTTCTGTAACTTATTCCCTCAGTCGGACGATGGTAAAAAGCAGATTGGCGAATGTGCAGATCTGCAGATGTTGTAACATGGTTAGGGCTAAAGTTGGATATATGGTTAAGATTAGGCTTAGGATTAAGGTTTAGGATAAGGTTGGGGTTAGGAATAAAGTTTGGAGATGGTTTAACTAATTAACTACAGCTTTATTACAACGTTTCCTGTTGCGACATTCGCAGATCCGCGCATCCGCAATACGCTTATTTACCCGCAGACGTGCAGTTTGTACATCACTATGCACATCAAATTGATCTATCCGTGTTTTGGCACATGTATCCAAATACATATATGAACACAGTACTTCCTCATTCTCACCTCAGTGAGGCCGGTTACATTAGTCAGAGGAGTTCTTGCACCGTGTCTGAAAAAAATTTGAACATTTTTCAGGGTCAAGTCTCCATTTGTGGGCGTGGCAACCGGCGGTGTGACATCTTGTCGAGAACGAAGAACATAGAAAGCAGCACCAGCAACGGCACCACCACCACATAAAGACAACAGTGTTGATGCTAATTTTCTTCGCAAACCCATAGCATGAATGTTGTCAAACGTCAAGTAAAAAAACTTATACAACAAACAAAAACACCAATGTCAACAATACAAATCATAAAATATTTATTAACGCTGTATTTCAAAATAACGTAACGTAAGTGACTTTCTGAAATCACCCACGCCCAAACACTAAGGGGGATCTACGCTTACGAGTTACGAGGCTAGAATAGCTCAATATTTTCGTGGGTCATTCCACTTACTTCACACTTCAGATTTATTAGACCACTTGTTCGGTCCGAAATCGGATGTTGGTGTATGCTTTTTAGCCAAGCCGAGCTGAGCCGACTCAGCCGAGCAGCCGATCGTACAGTACGTACTACGCGCGTGGTACGTCTGTATGACACGATCTGTCGTCTATCTGTTGCCTGTTTAAGTTACATAACCTAGATATTGTCGCGTGGCTATGCCTAAACGGTACGTTTTACCGAACAAGTAATTTGAGCAAAGATCACGTAACGCGCGACCACATCGGTGGCTTCGGCGCTGCCACCTGGGGAATCGGTGTATCATCGTCAAAGTCTGATATCCACACATGGATAATTCATAGATAGGCCTCTCCATATCAATGGCCATGCTTGTGACAGACAGACAAACGACTATAGACAGAATTACGGTAGCTAATAATTATACTCTAGCACAGTGCGTCGCACGTAAAAAAAGAGTTCACACAGATCTAAGCAATTTTCCGACGGACGTAGGCTACATATAGGCCTACGTGCAGTTGCAAATTTCGGACAAAGGATATTGTGGATGGTCAAAATTTTCTCTTTTTTATTTGTTTGTAAATTTCTTTAAAAAGAATAAAATGGAAATATGGAAATTTCTTGCCCCAAATTTTGTAATTGCTGCATAAAAAATTTCCGACAGAAACAAGTTTTTTTTCAACAGGCTAATTTTTTTGGCGGGGGTCAAAGGGGAATACACCACGACGCCACTGCTTAAATTAATTTGGTCAGAATCTAAAGTAGGCTTATTTCTTCTTTAGACCAATAGCCTCAGCAATATCCTATGCTTAATTGAGGCTTATTTTTGATCGGACAACATATTTTGACGAAATCCGATGATAATGGCGATGATGATGTTGATGATCGATGATGATGATGATCTGACCGTTCCAGGTTTCGGCGCATTCCGTCACTCACGAGCGAACAAATAATCTAACCTAAACAGTGGTGGATCCGAACTTTTGGAATAGGGAGCGGAAAAGTAGGGGATGGGGTTTGATTTTTAAAATTTTTCAAAATTTTATGCGAAAATAAAGTATTATGGTGCAAAATTTTCACTTGTATTATAAGATGCATCTAGTCCATAAACACCCCCTCCTGAGCCACTGATCTTAAACCATGCAGAGACTGCAATAATCTATTTGCCACTGCATACAAGTAACGTAATTCTGCTTGGCCTATTGTGATGCGCAGTGCTGACGACTACTGCCACTGGGATAGGCCTACACGTGCTTTGGCGTAATCGTGTTTGTCTCTTATACGTCGTGCACGTGTTTGCTGTAAGGCCTATATGCTATGCATGCTATGCATGTTAACGCTATGAATGGGATCGGAAGCATCTGGCACCACAGATCAAATTCGTGTACAGTCGTCAAATATATAGACTATATAAAGGTTATTTGTAATAGCACACGCGAGACTGGGACGACAGAAACGCTCGTGTCAATGTGATTATTTTGCCATCAGACACTGTGCACTGACAAGCGATGATCAATAGACCGATTTATTCATTCCTTTAATGAACACGCAACATGGCACCACAACCGCACTGCCTAATAGCAACAAGCCTACAATAAAAAGCGTACAAAACACAGATGCACAAACATAAAACATAACAAAAAACCTAGCCGTCGCTAGGAAAGGCTGACCGTACTACCACCTACGTTCAGAGGCCAACGTCTGACATCCGGTGACGGAGAGAATGCAATTACCTCCGATGTGATTATTACAGTTCCGTTAACGCTTAGGCTACGTTAACGCTGCTGTCAAATGCTACAATCAACGCCAGTATAACAGACGTCACGCGCGGTCATCTCAGCAAACGTTATATGCGAACCGGACCGGCCATGCAGGTGTCGTCCCCTGCAGTCGAAATAAAAATGTGAAAGGATAAACCCAAATCAGCTAATCTTAGACTGGCCTCCTCAACTAAGTCTATACGTCATCAACCAAAGTGAAATTTCTCCCGTTGCGTTTGTGCCAACTAACTTATGGCGTCACGCATCGACAAAGAGACACAAGAAGACTCGAAAATGTAACGCATCCACCGAGAAGTACGATGTATACGAAGGCACGACGTTCGGACTGGCGTGGGTGAGTGAAACTATACGGCTGTTTCAGAAGTTCGAAGGGGGCACTCGGCGGAAGTGGCCAGTAGCTTGGAGGGGTCATTGGAAGCGACGAAAACGGCGAGTAGACTGTCACAGCAGAGTTGAACGATGCGACAGCAACAGTCAACCTCGTCGCCCGTCAGCAGATCACAGGCAGATCTCAAGACCACCCGCCACGATTCACTGCACACACGCGCATGTTCTAGATAAATACACTGCTGTAACAGATAAGCGAGTACGCAGTACCAGCTTATACCACGCCAGACAGTGCAGCATCGTACTTAAATCCCGCTCTGATCACATAGACTACAAGCAAGCGACTCCGCCTATTTTTCCTATACATTTTCTGCAGCGTGGTCTGTCTGTCGTCTGACTGTCGCATTCGTGCCCCCTGCTGAAACTGTTCGACGGATGTGGATGCCATTTGGCAAGTATACGCTTGAAAGGTCCAATGACTTATTATGTCAATGGCAGGGCTCGAACTGGGACGGTGGGGGACCGGTATGGCATACCGGCACTTCCTTGGCCGCATGGAAAGCATATCAGCACTTCTTTTCTGAGAAAAAAATACTGGTATGCTTTGCAGGCCGTTTCCTGAAATTTAGGCAACTGGTTGCTGATGTTTGCGTCAATCAATAGCCAAAATAGTGCTAGTTTGAGGGGAGAAATGGAAGGAAGACAAAACTGTCATGCATACCGGCACTTATTTTTGTCCACTTCGAGCCCTGGTCAATGGAAGTCTCTGATCCAAGGAGAAAAAGAGATTTGGTCAATTTTGGTGACACAACGTCCAGCCAATATTTAAGCAATTGCTTCTGAGTTACAAAAATGATTTATGATTCACCAGGTGACCACACGGATCCGCAATTCCGCCTTTTAGCAGATTACTTACAATACCTTGGACTTCTTGGATTACTTATAGTCGGACGTACCAGTGATCGAGTGCAAGGCAGTCGCTGAGTCCTCGTCCGCCGTTCCACAGCATGCGGCTGAAGACGCGCTGGAACATCTTGTAGAGCTTCTGATCGTCGACGGACTGCGGAGCGGAGTAGGAATAATCCACCAGCGTGGGACGCCCTCTGTTGACGGACTGGAGACTCTCGAACAGCACCCGCACGTTCTTCCGTACGATCTCTATTACCTGCAGCCACCGCATCGTAATAGGCCTACATATACGCGTACTATTCATATACACAACTATAGCAAAAGCACCTGCTGTCGCAGCACACACCGCGCGATGTTATTTATGTTTACGACCAAGCTTCGCGATCACGGAACACGTTATACAGTAAAGGTAAAAGATAAAGTCTAGTACATGATAGGCTAGCGCTTCTTTTCTTACATGAGACATACTCGTGACCAGAAGCGTTTTGACAATCTCGGAAGTGGCAGCTGATTGGCATGAGCTAATGATACCAAGCGCACTATGCGGCCATCCATTGCCCGCGGTAACGAAAAACTAGACCCGCGATTTGCAGCTAGCAGACAAACCACTGCCCCAATCAGCCACAGAAGGCCTTCACTCCGTAGCCCGTAAGCTACTACTCATTTCCCGTCCGACAGAGTACACGGGCAATTGATGGCCTATATTCCAATCTATAATACACAGACACGATACACAGACAGACGGACGGACAACTCACCGCTGCAATACCGTGCTTTGCTCCATGCGTTAATCGCGCGGTATAAACAGATGTACACTCAGGCTGTAAATAGTGCGTGAGTGTATCACGACGTCATCGTTATGTCGCGGTTTAACAGTCTCGTCTTTGTACCGTTAAATAGCTACAAGTTACAACTTTTTCGTTAACGATAATTAATTGGAGACAAATAAGGTCAGGCACAATCCTAAGTTGTGCTAGTTAGACCCACATAATGTGAATGCATGCGAATGTTCACCTTGATGCGTCGTAGGTGGTCCAGTGTCTGCAGCCAGTAGTGTTCGACGTGTGGTTGATATTGATACCAGGATTCACGTATCTGCACAAGACCAATCAGCATTATAGCCTAACCTAGGCTTATTACCAATCGTAATCTGAAACAGTTTACGAAATCGTACATGCCGGCGATTCTTAGCGGATGCTGCCTAAAGATTAAAGTCTGTGATAACTCGTTTCTTGGATAACTGGCTATAAATCACTCGACAATCCTGAACATTGTTACCTCCGCGTGTGGAAAAAAATTTCCCTCTTTCTGTCTTCTTGTCTGTTTGTTCGCAAGAATATTGAGTAAAGTTATTAGAATGATGACATTTTGCACAGTTAAATATAGACCTATAGAGAGACGAAAATACAGACTCAGGTGACCACATTGGGTCACTTCACTTTTTGACTTTAGTAGGTACTTGACCGAAGTTTAGACTCAGCGAAAGTCTCAGCGAAAGTCTTAAGTCAAAACGTGAAGTGACCCACTATATTAATTGTAATCTCACATCACTTTTTTTCGCCGAAAGACATAAATGTGGCAGCACTCAGCGTGAAAACGCTTACAAAAATAAACTAACGTTATAAACATTTTACACGTAAAACATGCAACTTTTTATGCATTATTTATCGATAATAATTTAGCGATCGGTAGGGCCTAAACCTAATGACAGTCAGACTATCAGACAGTCTAGTTTCGTAGAGATTCAAAATAACGGCACTCGAGGACGAACGATTGGGGAACGGGAAAATTATGTGGCCGTGAAATTGTAATCTATGCTCACTAGTAAGTCGTTGCATTATGGCATTATGACGAACCTGTCTATAGATGCAATCGGCATCTGCTTGATTTCTGCCCGGAATTTTTATCTTCATGTTATTCAACGCATTCAGCACCCTTGACGTCAAGTTGTCTTCTTTATTATTCTAAATCACGCAGACATAGCACGTAAACGCTATAGTAGCCTATCGGCTATAGAAGAGACTATAACTCAAATGTTTTACGCGCAACAGCAGCTACTGCTGTATCCCGTCTTAGCCATCGCAATTCTGTCTCTCTGTCTGTCCGTCTGTCACACGGATGGATTAGTCCCAAAAAACGTTCAAGCTATAGGATCACCAAATCTTCAACATCGGCTACCTGGAAGACTCTATAGTTTCAGGATTCGTAAAGCTTTTTCATAAATTCGACAAGCGAGCGAAGGCGCTAAATGAGAGGGGGTGGGGAAAATTTGCGATTTCAAGCCAGTACGACTGAGCGAGAAAGATCGTGCCGTCTGGCGCCCTCTGGTAAGTGTAAAAGAAACATCGTTGCTAGGATGGGTGAGTTTCAAACATGCACCACTGTTGCGCGTTCCCCTTTGCATTAGCTGGGCTTTTCTTGTTTATGTCAAGTGTCATCACATAGCCCTACTATAGGGGCCTATGCTTTACCCGATGGTGAAATTAATTTCTTATCAAACTACTGTATATATTTATTATGAAACATCAACAAAGCACTGGCTTAGCCATGGGGTTACTGGGGGGCACGTGCCCCTTCCCGCTAGGAGCCTATTCAGTTATAGGCGTACTCAAAATAGTGCCAAAATGCTCCAAAAACGTCATTTTCACACAAAAAAGTGCGAAAATTTTTCAGGGGGCGAGGCACAGCGCCCTCCCCAGATCCCTTCCCGTTGAGAGGGGACACCATCCCCATACTCCACCCTTCTCATGCCCCCACTACAACTAGATTCTGGCTAGGCCACTGCAACAAAGCTATATCACATATGCCAGCATAAGCTTACGCTATCGAATCGGCCCTAGACCCATCGATGTGGTAACGATACCCATCAGTCGCGGCACCGGCGTATTTAATGGCGAGGGAGCAACCTGCCATGCCCCACTTGCGGCGGAGATATTGCACACTTTTCCTTGCTAAACCATCAAAACCTATTAGGCCTTATCAGTTTACAAAAAGGCTTTAACTACTGAAAAACGAATTAAATACCCCTTTGTCCATGTTCTTAAAATGCTAAATAGGCCACTGTGGATTATCGATATTGTAGAATGTTGTAAACTTGTAATAACCGTATGAAACAAAATATCATGATCACAAAGGTACCAAAGTAAGCATGATCTTGTTGCAAGCGGCGGGCATGCGTGGCAGCGTCGTTGACTTCACGTTGGAGGTCTGGAAGATACGGGAACCAGTAGAACGCGATGTATCTCGTTGCACGCTTCTTGATGTCTCGCCGTCCTTTCAATTATACATTCACGCGTAAACTGTACTGAATCATTGATAACCATTTCGTGATATTGCTTTCTTACGAAAGAAATAAAAAAAAAACGTAATACTTTGCAAGATACGAAAAAGATCGTCTTTTCATTTTGTCGACTAATAAGCCTACACACAAGTCAGCAATTCGAACTATAGAACTACTGCTTTTGGCTCTCAGATTTTACTGTTTACTTAATTTTTACCCCGCCGTAGCAGGGCTGAGAGAAATTAGTCTATAGACTCATTGTAATGTTCCTCTCCACGGAAATCTTTAGTAAAAGGCGAAAGATTTATTCGTGGATTGAAGAGAAACCAGAGTAAAGATCTTTGCAGCGTTCAATACACATAGCCATAAATTGCATCTTTATAAAGGTGTCGCCAGCATAGTTGGCGCTAAACGCCAAACACTAAAAGTATTTTAAGTGGCATTTTATGTTAGCCATTAAACAAAGTGTAAAACGTTTTACTTAATTTCTGCTTCTACGTAGCAATAGATGTTCAATAATTATGTCGTGAAAAAAGCGATTACCGTTTATCGGTGCTGCCGCCTACCGAACAGCAAGCAAACCCTGGGCAGGTGCGTGCTGTGAAATGCACGGGAAGAAGCGCGGTTATTGTTCGGTTCGGTAAGTGCACTTTACCGCATAATGTGTGTCAGAATAAAATACAAGAAATTTGAGCTAATGCTCGCGAGACGCCCGAAAGCATATAGCAGTTCTTGTTCGCAAACTGTCAGTCTATCTCCAGAAATTTTGTCGCAGTTCATTCCTGGAGTTTGCGGTGTAGCCGAAGATCGCAAAAATCAATAAAACCCCTTATTTTGGGAGTTCAAAGTCTTTCAAAGTCACTGATGTTGATACGACCAAAGAGCTCGTCACTAGTGCTTGCTGTGACAAGCAGCATGCCCATGGTGATCTGCAACCGTTTTCACGAAAGACTGGCCAACAACGGTGAAATAACGACTTTTACGGGGGTACCGCTATTTGATGCCCTCGTGCGCAGATTTCCTTGAACCTAGAAAATCGAGACTTGGACCATCGAATTCTACGTTCAATGCTGAAAATTTCATACTCAGCTTGTCCGTGTCTCAACTGATTTCGGCGCAATAAAATTCGCTCTTATAATGTGTATCGCAGCCCGAAATCGCAAAAAAATCCATAAAAACAACTATTTTGGCGCTGGTCATCCAAGGTCATTGAATTCGGTGGCAATCGAAAGCCAGTGGAGTGAATAATAGTAACCTAGGCCCTATGTCGCGACGTTACTGAGATACAACGACTTATTGGCTAAAAATCGCCAATTTTTCCTACCCCCTGTCATTTAGCGCTTTCGTTCGTTATGAGCTGTTTCGAATTTATGGGAAAGCTACGATTTCTGAAAACTAGAGTCTTCCAGGCAGCCGACGGTAAAAATTTGGTGATCCTAGCTTGCACCGTTTTTGACTGATCGACCCGTGTGACGGACGGACAGACGAACAGAATTGCGATGGTTATCAGACGCGCTAAAGTAGGCCCTAATAGTTGCTTTCGCGCGTAAAAATAACATAAAATACAACTGGGCAATTCCACGCCAACGTCAACCTATATGGTGTTTTCCAGAATAACTGTAAAAGCAATATATTATACACTACTGTGACCAGGATTAATAGGACTTTCAGTATCTAACATAT
>Ga0209454_1004152_pt1 | contig 10709 bp, 5 predicted proteins | sample WorMetHERISLAND1_2_FD_187400 | JGI IMG/M metagenome (GOLD analysis project Ga0209454, IMG submission 187400) | Marine gutless worms symbiont microbial communities from Max Planck institute for Marine Microbiology, Germany - Olavius geniculatus... | ecosystem: Host-associated > Annelida >...
AGATAGCATGGAATGATGTAAAAATCTAATAAAAAAAAATGATTTAAATCTTTAAAAAAAATCTGATTTCAATAAAAAATTGATGCTTTTGATTTTTATTCAAAAATCATGATTTTTATCATCCCTGGTCCCTATGCATGACACTGACAGCTGCTGGACTCCGCCAGGCACAGTGATTGGTCGAGAACCTTGCAGTGCTACCGGCACTGCCGCACTAGCACTGGCGGGTACGTCACCTATAAGCACGATAGCAGACAAGTAGTGTTAGAATGATATGGACTGGTACTGGGCTATGGAAACTTGCTTGAGACTGACAACCGTAGAATGCACCAAACACAGCAATGGGTCGTGGCAACCCTGTAGTGTCAACTGCACGGGCACGTCACCTGTAAGATAAAACGAGATCATATCACACAATAATACAGTGAGTTTAACAACAGCACTACGACAGTAAGTCCCGATGCCTAAGACTGACAGCTGCTGGACACCACCGGGCACAGCGATTGGTCGAGAACCTAAATAGTGCTACTGGCACCAGCACCGACAGTGGCTGGTGTGTCGCCTGTAATTCAACACATCATTATGACATAACACACAAATGAGTACAGCGAGTTTAGCAATCGCACTATGATAGTTAAGTCTGTCACACAACAACTGTTGAACTCCACTGGGAAGAGTGGCTGGTCAATGCTCATGGCAGAGCCTGGAAACCATGCAGTGTTACCAGCACTGGACGATATCTCACCTGCAAGATAAGACAAGACGATATGATACCATACACAATACAACATTGGGCTTTAACAATAGAATCATAAAATACACGGTGTCTCAAATGAACTTCATGCTTTGTTATTGTATAACATTCAAAATTCTTTAACCAGCACATTCTGTGAACAATGTGCAATGAGCTGATTATTAAATATCCTACACAGTATCTCAACTATGTTGCTACACTACCTTGTAAAACATAAACTTAAAACTAACAATAATAGACAAACAATAAACGCTTCAAACCACATAGGTGTTTTGAACTGAGAATGACTTTGACCAATACAGGCACACTACCAGCTGCATTAATAATGATAATAAGTTAATAACAACAACAACAACCATTACAATAAATGACACTAACAGCTGCTGTCGGCGGCCTGATGAGCACTTTGTACGGCAAGGCAGCAGCAGGCTTGTTGTTTAGACCAGCTGTTGACACCGTAGTGCCTGACCCGGTGCTTGGAACCACAGTCACAAACTGAGCAGGGACCGACGACGTCTTGGGCAACGACAGCACTGTGACCTTCCCCGGCGACCTTGTTGCAAAGTTGACCGATTGTCCGACGGGGGCCACTGGTCGGGCACTGACCACCTGTCCTCCATGCTGGGCTGGCACCAGCGGTGATCTCGGGAGAACTGTCACCATTCGACCACGTTCAGGACTCGCCGCTGTGCCACTCGGAGAACTCATAGCTACAGGGGCTACAATGAGGTTTGGTGCTGGTGCTGGACTGATTCCACCAGAAATAACCTGCACCAGACAGACAATTAAATACAAGACATGGTGGCCACAAAGTAGGAGAAAAAATTCTCCAGGCTTTTCCAGAGCCAAAAACTTACTTTTCCATAGGCAATTGTATGGTAATAATTATAATCTGGAGGTGAACTCTAAGCTCCAGCGGTGGGATCTGCGACAGAGCCTGGCTACAAACATATTTTAAAGCATTTTTGCACCCCAAAAACCGCATGTGGTGACACTATTTTGTTTGTTACGATTCTTCCCTGACGTTGCACAGAATTCCCAGAGTTTTCTACATACAGAGAATTTCCCGAGTATTGCAGGTTTTCCAGGTTTTTGCCACCGTGCAAGATCTGTTCTGAAGTTTATTTGATGTGGTGTCAAAGTCCTTGCTGGTTTACTCACAGGTCATTCGTCACTCAACAGACATCTGAGTGTAATTTACATAATGACAGACTGTGCCATTGGAACATGCCCTGCTCGAATGCAGCATTGATATTCTATCTTTGGTAATACCTGCCACTGCCAGGGCTGGCAGGGCAAGAAGAACTAGTGTTGTCACAGTTATCGAAATTGGTGTACCCGGTACGCCAAAATCGTGCTTGTAGCAATATCAAATCATACCGAGACCGCAGTTTTGGGCATCTCTATTCTCAAGCATTAAGTAAGGTTTAGTAAATATCCCTTATACAGTTTGCAAGAACCACTAGCAGGCTAATGTGACTGTTGATGACACTGAGGCTGTGCAATGGACCAAAATGATACAGCCTAAGTGCTGTGCAGATGTAATAACCTGCCCAACCCAAAGGCAAGGTAAGGTAAGACAGGTATTTGTAACCTGTGCTGTTGATGTTTTCGGTGCCAACGGCCGGACGCTGTTTGCTGCGGCAATCACTACCTTGAGTGGACCCATGGTGGAGTCTCCTGCCACCTTTGGTACGGCTGAGATAAATGATGTAGGTAAGAGTCCCATCGATACAGCATTTGAAGCATCCACAACACGGTCTGTTGTACTCGATGAGGTAGAAACTATGCTATCTACCCCCACTGCCAAAACCGGTAGATTGGACGATGACGTGGTAGAGAATTCACGATCCTGGGATGCAGAAGTTAACAGCAATTTGTTAACACTTGACAAGCCATCGCTGTCTGACACCAGTTCGATCTTTACGCCATCAGACATTTCGGTCTTTATATCTACTTCCAACTCCATCCTAAAGAACTGCAGTCTATACATGCCACAAATGCAATTGCACACATACATGCAGTACACTAGCAATATCAGCAAATTTATCATAACTCTTGCACATATCAACTGGACAAATAATATAGCCGAACTGGAAAACAGAGCTTCAGTAACGTAGTTCTTTGTTTTTCTTTACTTAGAGTTGTTGTAAAGATATACCCAGTGGTGTGTCACCATCTATAAAGAATAGGCCTACTTTAACAATATTATATCTTTTCCAATAATGCACATATCCTCTTGCGAGTAATATCATCAAACAACAACGTTTCTTATTCTGATCCTCTTCGCAACCACATCAATTTCATTCGAAATATCCAGGCCATGAAACAGTAGAATATATAACTCATTGGTTTAGGCCGGCAGTGTACATGTACATTTTGTCGTGATTTTAAACTTGGTGCCTATTAATGACCGCGCCTAAAGCAGGAATAATCAGCTGTTAAAAATGCTACATGGTGAACACACCATAAATTGGTCTCACGGTGAGATTTTCTGTAATTATTCAAAATAACCCGCTACGGATAAACAACACAAAACCAACGCAGCCTGCAGCACAGTTTTGGCCGCTAACCGGAGGTGGGTCAATATACGATTTTAATTTCGAAAGGATTTCGATTCGTTACGATACTGAGTAAAACATATTCTATCGTTTACCCCACTTAAGCGAAAGGTATAAACTGCAATAACTGCATATATTAACGCTTAGTAATAAACGAGTTTTTAACTCTAAACTATAAACAAATTCCCTTATTTCGAATTCCGGGATTGAGAATTCAATACCGGGATTGCAATCACTAATGTAGCAGTACAGACTACAGACGACGCTTTTATATATACTTTTAATATTCACCATGGTTGTCTTTTAAACCATGCATACTCACCCAGTTATCAACATGATTGCTTGCAGTCCGTGGCTTGCAGTGATCAAAATTAATAAAAGTGCTCATTTATCAGGTGCTGTAAAACTAAAGTCTTAAAGTCACATATATACTTGGCTTATTTTTTTTTACTTTGGCTTAAAACTAAAATCTTGGCAAAACTAACCTTCACCCATGTACTGCTATGACTGTGATTTTAAAAAAAATATTGCATTGAAACAGCTATATATACTGCAGTCGAGAATCGAGATGTTAAAACTTTGGACTAAGAAAACACTTACATTCTACAACATGTTGTTGACTAATAGACAGAAATTCTCGCCAATCAAAAGCTACAAACATGCACTGCTGCGATATGCCGAGCATCTCTATATTGAGTTCGACGGTACAATAATGGTACGATACATCGATGAACGATCCATCTCTAGCTATAACGTAGCCGAATAAACAACGAAACCAGGGCCACCGGGAATTCCCGGGAATTTTGCGAAAATACAGAATATTTTAGGCATTATTCATCTAAAAACGGTCTAAATTATCGTTTTCAGGTACATCAGACGTATTAGCAAATCGAAATTTAACGAGTACCGGCGATATGGACGAATATCGAACACTGAATAACTGATACATCCCTATAGGTGGTACCGTTCGCCGATGTAGGGATGTGCCAAATACTCGAACACTCAAATCCGAAATGAAACTCCAGTGATTTTCGGATTCATATAGCGAAAAAAAATTTGAGAAAAAACTAAACATGCATGTGCCATGATGTGATCGATCGAGCATGTGCGTGTGTGTGCTTGACTCTTATTAAAAATTAAAAAAAAAACTGTTTTTTTTTGCTACTGTAATAGATGCATAATTTTTCGTTAACAGAATTTTATGATTTTGTTATAAAAGACGATATTTTTTGCCTTTAAAATTGACAATTCTTGGTGGCTCTGCTTTGGACGGTACGTTCAATGTTTGCAAAACAATGTAAAAACTAATAATTTCAATAAAGATAAAGTCTTCCATGACAAATTATATAGACATAAAGTGACATCTCTTATCTAATAGCACTGCTTCTGCTAATGTAATAGGTGTGATAGTTGAGAGTTGTAGAAAAAGGGTATTTAGGGAATTTTTTTACAAAACGGGGGGATTTTCCACTTCCAAAACGGGAATTCCCCGAGGCCCTGAACGAAACCATCAAAGCTACAACAGTTCATTGGCAACATTTTTTTCTCTTACATAATTTACTACTACAACAATACTACAGGCTACAGTTAATGCAAATATTATTTTAGAAGATAATGAAATACATTTGGAAAAACGTCAAGTCATAAGAAACTTCGAACAGTGATAATCGAGGACTTGTTGAAATGTGTTTACTTACTTGATGTTTACAAACATATTTTTTCTCGCCAAGTCTGCTTTTCGTTCCATGATAAAAGTAGTGAAATATTGCTTTAGATTTGTTACTTCTATTCCTTTAGTAATTTACCGGTTTAGGCACGAGTGATTTGGATGCACATAAAGCGTGCCAATTTTAGTTTGGTAACTTTACGTTTTTACTACATCCAATTTGACTAACTTGATTGGCAGTATTTCGACTAGTGGCAAGGTTGTGTAGCGGTGGAGTCTCGGACTCAATAAATTTATGATCAAAAGGCCATTGGTTCGAGTCGTTTAACTCTCAGTATTGTCGCTATCATAGCTGCCAAGGTTCGGAAGTTGCAATGCGTGAGATCGAGACCGCCATCCCCTGCTCTCCTTTGCTTCTCTTCACTTTTTTCTTTTTTTCTCTTTTTTTCTTTCTGCCTACACTTCGTTTTTCCTCTCGTTTTCACGTGCGACAGCAGATACTGCTATAGTGCGTTTTAGCTATCGCAATTTGTCTGTTCGTCCGTCTGTCACACGGGTGAATCATTCAAAAATGGTGCAAGCTAGGATCACAACATCTTTACTGTCCACTGCCTGGAAGACCTTAGTTTCAGGATCCGTGAAGATTTTACATTAATGCAAAGGGGTCACCTCGAACTGAAGCACTAAATGAGAGGTGATCGGGAAAATTTGTGATTTTTAGCCAACAAATCACTGCATCTCATAAACGGTGCAAGATAGGGCAAATATGAAGTTGCATACATGCTTTCAATTTACACCAAAAGCAATGACTATGGATGATTATGAATGCTAAAATAGGAATTTATTGAATTTTTGTGTGACTTTGGGCTGTGACACACATTTCAAGAACGAATTGTGCCAAAAGTACTACAGATAGACCAGGAGAGCCTGCAATATGAAATTTCACTAATTTTAATTTTGGCCTAATGAGTAAGGAATTCTCTGTACAGAGGCTGCAGACCCAGGTATCTCTTAAAAGTGTGCGCTTTTGGTCGTTGAAACAATAGCTGATGCACAAGACCAGTTACGCCCTCTAGCGACTGTCGATACAATGCTATAGATACATAATCATCAGCGTTTTGAATGTTCATTGTCTAGAATCGGTGAGCTTAGATTGGTTCGGAATGAGCTTTCATACATGCACTGCTGTCACGCGTTCCCTTTGCGTTACCTAGGCTTTCTTGTGTCTTTTGTCCTTTCCCATTATTTGCCTCAAAATCTAGCTAGGAGCTTTGTGAAGCGCTTTATAAGCTCCCTCCAGAAGGGTCCGAGGTGGAGCCCCGGCAACCAAGACATTTTTTGCGCGTTGTTAGCTTTGAAATTGTACCTAGTGAAAACAATTCTTTGTCTCTCTGAGGTAATGCGAAAAAGTAAGAATGCGTGAGATAAAACTTAGGTGCGTGGAGGAGGAAAAGCATGAGTTGACTGAAAATGTGAGACTCACATGGGATGTGTGAGACTTGGCAGGGCTGTGCTATGAAGCTGATACTTGGATTGGTGACTGTCTGCAGACAGGTAAACCACATCGGTATATAATCAACACCAAGGTCAACTCAGCTTCCCATTCCTCCAGGATTGGTAAATCGAGTAGCCTACTAACCTGTGGCTAGGGTTAAAGTGGGACGTTTAAGTGGGACATGTTCACCCATGTTGGGTGGCAGATAACATTGTGATCCCATATTGCAGGTGATGCTTCATAGTTGTGCAATTGGTTTCCCACACAACTTGCCATTTAAGGCTATCGATTAGTCGATCTCCTAAACTCCCGCCAGGCGATCAATATTTGATCGTCTTCTTGCTGGCTACGCTGAGTGATTTTTGGTCAATTGATGCAAATTTGTTGTACGTTTTCACTCTGCCATCCTCTAGTGATAAGGAATCAAACTTCAGCAAGCGTGGACAACACAAAATGCTTTAAAAAGATACTCGTTTTTAAACATTTTAAAATTTCATTTGTAGCATTGTTGTCCTGACATGTTTTTGTCTGTTCTTTTTGGCTAGTGCCTTTGTGGATCTGTGTATTCTTAGACAGAGGCATCAACTCCATTGACAAGTGGAAAAAGGTTGCTTCGTGGAAAAGATGGGGTCTAAACTTTGGGGAATTTTTGCACTGCACACAAACGATTCAATATGTTGAAATGTGATGCGCTTTGGAAGCGCAAAATTTAAAAAAATGCATTTGCTGCCGGGGCTCCACCCTGGACTCTGTAGACCCTTAGCTAAATCTTTTGCAGAAGAGAATAAAAAAAGTTGGAAAGAAAGTGGAGAAAAAGAATTAAGAAAAAGAAAAGGAAGGAAAAGCTGGTGTGACTGGGGAGGGGAGGGTTGCTTCATGCCGCTAAGAGGGGAAGGACCTGTGATTTACACTGTACAATGATACTATATGTCCTTTATGTCCACATTATAATTGATTGCCTATCAATCACCTACCCTGTGCAGTGTGACGATTTCTCAATTGCCTCTCATTTTCAAATGGCAAGCCCTGGTTTCCCATGAACAGCTGTACTCAATTTTTAACCTTACAACATGTATGTGGTGTACGCGCTTAGTGGTCATTTGTATTGTGAGTACAATCTTTAGACTAATAATATACTATTAGATGTGAGTATGATGTACATGCATGTTTGTATGTGTGTATTCTAGATAAATACTGAGTTGGAACTTTGGGTTCATGGCATTGATTGCTGCATCACGAATCCCATGTTTTGCTTCTATCATGAGACAGAAGTGTGTTGCTGCGTCAGTTGGTTCATTTTTCACAGCTAGTGTAAAACGTACATTTGTTCCGAATAAGAACATGCCTTCTAAATCTTCCAAACCAGATGCTGTTGCTAACACACAGAACTTTACCATATTCTACCGGTTCCCATACATAACTGCAGCACGTTTTATATCACGCTTGAAGCTATATCAGACTGCGGTTGTTGTTCTTGCAGTGCCGCCAGCTGCCTACTATTACAACGTCGGTGTTATCCCTCTGGAGCCTTGCGTGGGAGTGTTTGCTGCCTCTACGGTGGCTCTGATAATGCTTTACTTTTTTGCGAACTTTTTCCAGCGTGTTGTTGGTCTTGTGGCTTTGAGCGATGATCAGACACTTGTGCGGCTGTCGCACCTGACATTCTTTGGTGGTCGGAATGACATTATAGTACCTGTTGATGACATTGTGCCACTCAGCGATGTCAGTGAAAGAGGAAGCGACGTTTTTGTGAAAGTCTGTCGATATAGCACAACCAAAACCTTGTACATGACTCTGTCGTATGGACATGTCGAAAATAGGGAAACTTTCCAAAAAGTATTTGGAAGTGTTTAACTGCACTATTTCTGTTGCTGGCAGTAGTTGTAAACAGCATTCACCAGACCAATGACCACTAGTGACTCTTATAATGTTTACAAGTGTTATTAACTTCGTGTTGTCATTAAGGGAAGGGTAATTAGTTACTTATTTTAGAAAATTAATTAATTACCGTAAATTGAAATGTATCACTTCAAATCCACTGAATTTGGCCACAAATGCTTTCATAGAATAGCAGTTTGGAGCCCAATCAATTAAACCTGTGTTGACCACCAGCAGCAGAGAAATTTTTTGTGGTAATGGAAATTAATTGCTGTCATTTTTAGCAACTCTGTTTATATGTTTATTTGAAACTCTGTTTACTGTATTTGTTTTTGCTCAGTATAGTAATTTAGTATAAGCTTAGTATGAAGAATGATCAATAACCACTGCAGCCTGCATCTTATTTCCTCCACCATTGATGGTGCAGGTTATGTGATACTAGGCATTCATTTGTGTGTTGGTTTGTTAGCAAGATTACACAACAAGAAGCCTAGCTGTCGTTGGGATAGCCGACCGTATTGGTTGTCATTGACCTTCAAGGTCATCCAAGGTCAATGATTTTCATGTAATCTGAAAGGACATATGCCACTTACTATTTGTGGTTAATAGTAATCTTGGCCTTATCTTTCACCATTTCTGAGATATGGCCAGTTTTTCCTTGAAAATGCACATTTTTCTACCCCTCCTCCATTCAACCCCTAACTTACAATGTTACCTTTGAACTGCATCCCCCAAATTGTGTAGGCAAAGAGTCTCGACAAAGGGCTCACTAATCATGTAAAAAGTTTATTTTTCCTACAGTTGAATGCTTAGCTGCAATACATCCGTGATGAACAGACAGACGGACAGATGACAGAGAGATGACAAGTGTAGGCTACTATAAGCTCGACAGTTACTTTAGTACGGTTGGCTAAAAAGTTGAAGGTGGATTTGGCTGAAATTTTCAGGGAAGATTAAACTTGGCCAACTTTAGAAGTGATTAAATTTTTGTGGTGATCTGGGTAAGCATCTGGATACAGAACAGAATTTTCAGAATTTTTACGTGTGACAGCAGAATGCTTCGCGTGTCTTTGCGATCGTCTGGGCGTCTGTCCGTCTGTCCGTCTGTCTGTCTGTCTGTCACACTCGTGAGCTGTATCGCGTGTCTTTGCGATCGTCTGGGCGTCTGTCTGTCTGTCCGTCTGTCTGTCTGTCTGTCACACTCGTGAGCTGTATCAAAACGGTGCAAGCTAGGATCACGAAATCTTCACTATGGGCTGCCCCAAGGTCTCTAGTTTATCGTGACAAAATTTCGTGCCACTGGGTGCAGGGGTTCCCCTCGAACGAGGGCGTCGAAGAGGGGTACCCCCCTAAAAAGAAGTCATTTTGCCGTTATTGGCTCGAATAATGTGAACACGGTTGCAGATAGGTACATACATGCTGCTTATCATAACAAGCACTGGTGACATGCTTTTTGGATTCATGAACATCAATGACCTTGAACGACCTTGAACCCCTCAAAGAGGTTTTTAGTGAATTTTTCGCAATTTTTGGATGCAGCGCACATTTTAACACTGAATTGCGACTAAATGGCTGGAGATAGACCAAGACAACCTGCGTATGAAATTTTCAGCATAACGTAGATTTTAGCAGTTCAAGTCCCGACCCCCTAGGAATTTCAAAAATAGGGGTTTTAGTGGTTTTTTCCAATTTGTGGCTGTGGCGTAGATTTCAAGAGTGAATTGCGTCAAAATAGATAGAGTTAAATCAAGACAACCTGCGAATAATAACTGCTAAGGCTGTCGCGCGTCTCATGAGCTTTGCTCAAATTACTTGTTTTACATTGCTAGATAGGGGGCAGTGCGATGCAGAACTGAATATGATGCTGCCACTTACAAAATGCAGCACAGGAAAAATGACACAGGGTTCGCTGAGGTTTTGGTTATATTATCCCAGTGCTATTCAAGTTAGTTATAACTTTTTTTCTTGGGAACAGATTTAGATGTCATTGCATGGGTTTGGAATTATTTGACCAGTGACTAGTTTTTTGGGCTAGGGCCTACTTTTGAACAGTATGAAAACCTAGATAAAAATTTAATTTTTTCACCGATTTTTACAGTGCACTAACAGTTCTGAACAATGAGATTGGCTATGCTATATTCCGTATTTCAGACCTACAGGGTGGCCCAAAAAATGGGGCCACTCTGTTATATAGCTTCTAACTTCAGAAATACTGCTTAGATCTACATGATTTTTTGCAGAAATCAAGGTCGTTTCATTCTCAACACGAAAACATAAGTTATTGAAATTAATTATGTGCAACAGTGGCGCCACCTGGCGAATACGAGTTACTATTTCAAATGACGCAGCGTCATG
>Ga0209454_1004153_pt1 | contig 10708 bp, 9 predicted proteins | sample WorMetHERISLAND1_2_FD_187400 | JGI IMG/M metagenome (GOLD analysis project Ga0209454, IMG submission 187400) | Marine gutless worms symbiont microbial communities from Max Planck institute for Marine Microbiology, Germany - Olavius geniculatus... | ecosystem: Host-associated > Annelida >...
GCTGTTCGGGGTGTTCACACCCTGCGGACAGGTGAATAATGTAATCATATAGGAGACAAAGACAAGGCTGTAAATCTGAACACAGCGGAAATGCGGGTTGTCGCAAAACTGCATGTAGTCACTTTAGCAGCCTTTTTTTATTACATGCAGTCAGTCACAGGAACACACCATGTCCATACAATAGGTCTCTGTGATATAGCCAGTAGTTTGCACTTATGAAAAGATTTATGAGATGCAAATTTTGCTTAAAAACAAATTTCACGGACTTTGTCAAGGACTTAACCTTATGGACCAGGACAAGGACAAGGACTTCAATTTGGTCCTTAAGGAGTCTTGAGGACAAGGACCAGGACAAGGTTTAACATCACTGAAGTCACCAAAAGACGCTGCTGTATCGTTGTGGGCTTAACGTCGCATGCGAAAAGCTCAGATACAGCATGAGGCAAGGTTCTTGCATAAAAGTCATGGAAATTGGATTTAATCGATTGGCGAATTAACTTACACGTAGTGAAAAACCAGTTTCGTGGCCTTTTGTCCGGAATTCGCGTCATTGGTTTTAGTGAACATCACGTTTTCTTCGTCAAACTCAGAGGAATTGTACACTGTATCCAAAAAAACATCCCCAACATTGTCGATTGTAACTTGAGAAAAAGTTAGCAGACTAATAATTTGCGGTACGAATATTTTTGACACAACTTGCCATACCTGTTAAGGCATATGAGTTCGGGCCACGTGACTTTGCTGAGACGGGAATTTCAACGCTTTAAATTTTTCTCCAAATCGGACTTATGGCTCCGGGCGGACTCATGTTGGGCTTTGTTCCAAATTTTTAGTTTATTTATTGTTTTTTTCTTTTCAACGCGACATTTCTGGGATGCCTCGGCCGATCGGCGCGAAATTTTGCACGTGGTCAGACCTGGGCCGAATTTTATAATGATGTTTCAAAATTTCGGGGGACCCTCGCCAAAAAATTTCAGAGGTCAAAAACATGCAAAATTTGACCCGATTTCGGACGACTTCGAGCTTTGACGGCAAATATCTCCGGAACGCATAGATATTCAAAATTGGACAAGTACGTGATCTACCGCGATCAGGTGCCAGAATTCCATTATCACTGTAAATGTTCGAGGTGTCCACTGTCCACCGCTAGCTCTAACACAAGCCTTCGGTTACTTTGAGAAATCTTTTACAGCTTTGTCGATCGGTTCCTGTGACAGGTTGCTCCAGATAACCTTAAGCGCTTTCTTGAGTTCGGCGATTGTTGTTGGCTTTGTTTTAAGCTTGCGGTAAAAGAGCGATAATTTAGTGATAATTTATAAACAAAATAAATTACTGTTTATCAAAGCATCACTGCAGCGTCATCGGCAGTAACTTCGTAACCGGTTTTTAAAAATTAATTAGTATTTTTAGGTTGGACATTTTAATGTCTAAAAAATTAATAGGCGGTCATGTTAAAAGTATAATTTTGTCGTTCTTCAACAAAATCACATTTTGCTTGGCAATTAGATGTAGCATATTTCATGTAATAAATCTGTAAAATTCTAAATTAAAATTCCAAACGGTTGCTAAGAATACAGCAAAAAACTTTAAGAGACTACGTTTTGCCGCATCAGGTAGGCGCTATGTAATAACACTTTTGTGAAAAAGTAATTTCCCATTTCACAAATCTGTCAAATTACTATCAGTCTATTATTATTTTGTCTGCAATAATTGTCCTGATTTGAGTAGGCCTATCGCTAATGCTTCGTTTAGTTATTGGCGCCGAAAAAGATATAGTCACAGTTCATCAGGTGCTATGCTTTCTTCAAGGGCCGTCATGGGCCACGTTGAGCTGTATCGTGAGTTTTAAAGTTGGGAGGTAAGGGGGCAAAAAGTTACGGTTTTCGACTAACAGCTGCATTGCTTTCGGCAAAAGAAACATGGGTAAATACAATTTTAATAGTTTTCCCCAAAATGGGGAACGTCCGACTCCGTTTTTGGAAAAACAATTTCCGACATGCTGAAATTTAGCCCGCCTTCCCCCCAGTGATCGCGACGGCGAAAATGGGCGTAGACTGACCGCTGAACTTTTGTTACGTTAGCGCCAACTATGTCTGGAGCAAGTTTCATGCACAGCTACATATTGGAATATTTCATGATCATCGTTATTTCGTCGGAATCGTCTGACAACCGGCAGAGTCCGATTGTAGCTATAAGTAGTACCACGTGTTCATGAGCTGAGGCGGTGAGAAACACGATGACGTCACGGTGACGTCATCAACGACCGACCCCTTGTCCACGCTCATGCTCACAGTGCTGGCCTCACCGGGAGCCATAGAGTTGGCCACGCAAACATTGTTGTTGGCATACACGCCCACAAGTGTGCTGGCGGCCACGTTGTTGGCCACGCCTTCAATCTTGGTCACATCGATAGTAGTGTTGGCCAAGCCCACGGAACAAACAGGGGTGTTTGCAACGCGTACACAATTGGCCAAGCCCACGGCAGGTTTGTTGTCTACGTAAACAGTGTTGTTGGCCACGCCCATAACCGTGCTGGCCACAGCCGTGTTGGCCACGCACTTGCCCACAAAGTCGGCTACGGGAACATTGTTGTTGGCCACATCGTGCACATAAACGGGTGCATGTTGACGGAAACTGTCGTAGTAGTCAAAGTTGTCGTAGTACGACCTTCCCGGGGCGACCACATCGTAGTAGTTGTTGCTGCCCCATGTCCATGACGTCATTTCCGGCGGCATCGGAAGTTGTAGTGAACGCTCCTACAGTCGAACGACACGATGACGGAGATAATCTTATACATCATAGTATAATACGTAGATGCGATTTGAGTATTTGTCCGTTAATTCACCCGCACCCGAATTAACCGCTAGAGTTAAGGTTAGGGTTGGCGTTAACAATAATAATTTGGGTGCGAGTGAATTAACGGACAAGTACCGCGATTTGTCTAAATCATGTCACGTGACGTTTACTAAAACGCACTTGTGCCAGGATCGACGGGCCTACAAAACTCACTGGTGCCCTCGAAAGTACACTGTACATGCAGTCGAATTAAATATCTAAAAACATTTGGGACCACTCAACTGACAAATATACCGTTTTTCACGTTATATATTTTCTTATCAACATGTAGAATAATTCTGATGAAATAGACAGAGATTCCTAATTAATTTAAAAGAAGCTCATCTGTAGCTAGGGGAAGCCGACCGTACCTGTCTGCGCCCGAAGGTCAGGAAATGTAAACGAAGTTTTTTACTTACATGGCTTGCGATATAACGTAAACTTCTGCAAACGTTTCTGAATACTTAACATGCAAATTTCGAGGCCAAGACTTATTTTGGAAGAACAGGTGTCCATGGGGGTCGGCAATGGTAGGCCTACCGTTAGATAGCGCGTCGATAAATTCCTATAAACTGTCAATAGTAACCATGCCACTGAATGACGCTGTTTGCCGCAAATCGCAATGCACGTTATCCGGCGGTAGCCCCATTTGGAGGAATGGGAAGGTTGGACGGGGTCCAAATTGGTACCGCGGGGTAGTAGTTAAACAACCTTATTTGTTTCTTCAGACAGACGTCTGAAGAGGTACCGTTTAGACACAATACATACGTCATACAAAACCACAAATTTGAGCAAACGCTTACGAGACGCGCGAGAGACTATAGCCTTGGTCTATCTCCAACCATTTCGTCGCGATTCTCTTTTTTTGAAGCTGAAAATCGCAAAAAAATCATTAAAAACCCCTATTTTGAGGTTTAAAATCATTCATCGTCAACGATGTTGACACCACTAAAAACACGTCACCAGTGCTTGTTATGATAAGCAGCATGTCTGTGCCCGTCTGCAGCTGTTTTCACGTTAAACAAGATACGAAAAATAACTACTTTTTAGAGGGTACCTCTTTTTGACACCTGCGTAACGTAGGGGTCGAGACTTAGATAGCTAAAATATAAATTCAATGGCTAAAATTTCATGCGCAGGTTGCGTTGGTCTATCTTCACCCATTTCGGCGCAATTCACTTTTGAAATGTGTGTCGCAGTTCAAAATCGCAAAAAAAATTACTAAAACCCCCTATTTTGGGGGTTCAAGGTCATTCTTCTAAGAAGCTCGTCGTTGGTGCTTTTTATGATAAGCAGCATGGATGTGCCTATCTGCAACCATTTCCACGCTAGACGAGCCAATAGCGCTAAAATAACGTCTTTTTAAATGGTGCTCCTCTTTCGCTTCCTCTTTCGTGGAGACTTTCTTTACCCGAAGGCCTGAAATTGTGTCGCGAAATACTAGAGACTCGGGTGGAAACCCGAAGTCTCTATCTCACCTGGGCTTCAATCGGTACCGGGTCGTGACGGACAGGCGGACGGACAGTTAGCCTACCGTATATGCAGCTAATACGCGCTATAGCTATGCTAGCTCTCGCGCGCAAAAACATACATATGACACGGACACGTACAACATCATGCGATAAGATAAGTGAGACCTTTAGTAGGGTCGGCTAAAATATTAATGAAGAGTTGCTGCCATATTTAAATCACACTCAGCTTGTACTGATAATTGTTTTCACAATTTTTGGCTGCAGTCGTCTCGAGTACTCGCTTATCCATTCTAGCAGTGCGGTATCTATACGGTACATAAACACTCTTCCAACCATGAGATTCACACGGATATTTTTTTCTGTTTTAGGGAAGACAAACAGGGAGCTTACCAAATTCTCGGGTTGTTGTAATTGCTGCTGCTGCTGTTGTTGCTGTCGTTGTTGTTTGTCGCGGTTGAGGTTGTTGTTACGACGCGCTCGGCGTGGTTGGTACTTGTAGTTGGGATGATCGCGTTTGTGCTGTTGTCGCAAACGTTCCGCTTCGTCAACGAATGGCTGCTTCTCGCCGGCACTTAACAACCTACAGTCACACAACAGCATTCCAAACGAAAATACTGTCAGCACCGCCAAGTACTTGCAGCAGGTGATTTAGTTTAGCGATGGGTTTCCCATAAAGCGCTGCACACAAACTTTAACCTTTAATTACCGTCGCCAATGTCTAATAACAAGGTTAGGATATGATTGTCGGCGTGTATTCATTTATAAGTTGTTTTGACAGCAGGATTACACATAAAGTTTCGACCGAATTTGGCTGACATTTTCAATGAAAGTTATACTTGATCCAGCCCAAAGTGTGTCATTACGAGATAGATCAAAAATTTTGTCAGCAGGATTACACAAAAGTTGCAGGCAGATTTGGTTGAAATTTTAAGGACGGGACTTGGTTAAACTTCTAGCTGATTCAATTTTAGTGGCAAACGGTGCTGCTACCTGCCGCATACAATAAAAATCGTTGTATTAAGTTTTTTTTGTATTTGCCAAATGAAAGCACTGTTCTTTTCCATTGCCAGATACGGAAAAGGTGCGCCGATTATGCTGCTGCCAGCTAGCGAACATGGCAGAAAAAAATTGACATAGCACTGCATTGGTGGAGGTTTGCGCTGTCCGACTGCTGTTCTAGTAGGCCCTATTGCTGTTGTTTTTTTTGTTTTCGATATTCTCGACAGCAAAAGTCTTCAATGGTTGAAATCACCGAGTTTCTCTGTCGTCATTGGAAAGGCTGCTGATGCTCTGGCCCAGTTTACTGATGAGGAAGAATATATAAATATATGTTATCGTTTCCAAACCAGCACTTTAAATTAGCCTACGCACAGACACGCAGATAAAATATACACAATACAATAAGATATGCAGTTGGATTGGCTATTTTTGCCTACCGGTATGTAGTGAATAAATACGAATATAACAGCGACATGTGACTGACTGTACGAATTAACGAACCTCCACAGGCTGCCGAGTGTCCGGCTAAGCTGGGCGTTGTGTAGTTGCGGATGCTGGTGTGACAGGTTGCGTCTTGCTGCCTGCGCCCACACCTGCAGTAGGTTTTTTTCACGGAAAAACTGAGATTTTGCAACAACAACGAAAACAAATACAATATTGGTTCAACCTACGTTAGGAACGTCAGCAGTTATCTTTCAGACTGTGAACAATTTCGACTTCCTTGACATTTTTGTGTTTCTAATTGTAGGCTAATCCTAGACCTACTTTTGTACGATTCTGTAATAGCCATAAATATTTGACACGATTTATGTTAAATCGGGAATTGTGCACCGTGCATTAATCTAGGCTAGTGTTTAAAGAAAAATATGCATGATAAGAACAATGCTCAACATCTTTTTTAATATTATAAAGCTAATAAAAGCAATGACTAACGAGAATCGGTAAACACTAAACAGCACTACAAAGACAGACACAGTGCCGTCGAGACAGGGGAGCGGCGGGCGCAATTTTGGGCTGTCGGAAAATTTTCGCCCCAAATGTACAACATGGGGCTGAAAATACCAATTTCAGAAAACTTGAGAGCGCAATTAAAATTTTCAACATTCGTAATCTCCTCTGTCAGAAATTTGCAGTATATATGTCGGAAAATTGTAACTTACTGCCGCGCTTACGTTTTGAACCCGCAACGCGTTTGTACAGACAGCTTGTTTTCACCAAACGCATTTTAGTTGCAAATGGCTTTAAGGTTTGAGTGTCTGAGAAATCAATGTGTAAATAATTTAATGAAGTGATTAATAAAGTACCACAGAAAATATGTTACCTTGCCAAAACGGATTACGTTGGTAAAAAAAATCCAAAATCCATGCAAATCACAAAATTTTGGATCTAGTGGAAAACCCCAGACATGGCAACAACTTGAACACCTGTCGTTACCATGAAAGCGTTCATTGGTCGCTTGACGCGCTGTTGCCTTGACAACGCTGCCAGCGTCGCCTGCTGCTGATGTTTATGCGCCAAATCCGTCCAATCGTAGCCGTCCAGAGCCTCATTCACTGCCGCCTGGTACAAATAATCGACACAACAGCTGCTGAATCTTCTGATCACCGTAAAATTAATGCATTTCAAAAGTCAGAACAAATAGGAGCCTAGTTATGTTTTGGCAGCACACTCTAACCGTATCCGAGCTTTGTTTATAATGCTGCAGCAGTGCAGCCCAAGATTATATCAACAAAATTAAATGATACAAGCTCTGTTTAAATACTAAATACTGTACTACACTACTACTTAAAGAGAAAAATCTAACCCAGCATTACATCCCCGTGTTCATCAGTTTCTGTTCTCCAATGATTGTAGGTTATTATGTGTTCCTTTGTTAACAATTCTTTTTAAATTTCTGTTGTTTGGATGCTTTTGCAATTACGTTTGTTTTATACAATAAAAGATTTACTTATTTACATACATATTTATTTATTTATTTACTTACTTACTTACTTACTTACTAAACCTAGTAGTAGAGGTTGACCGAAAGCGTAAAATTTTACTTTTGGTCAAAACCTAAGCCGAAACTGGTCTATTCAGGGTGAAGTCAAGTTACGCTGAGACTTCAGTCTAAAACTTAACTAAAGTGTTAGACCCACAACATTTGCTAATACAAAAATTCGGTCTTGGCTTTGGTTTTAGATCAAACTTTGATCTTAGACACCAAAGTCTCAGCAAAATAACTCCACGTCACTTCAACCAATGTCTCGGATGTATTAACCGCACAGCCTGAACAGAGAGAAAATTAGACTGAGTCAATTGTAGGTCTGAGTCTTAGTGCATGTATGTGTGTATGTATGTATTGTAATTTGCCTTGAAATATACAAGTACAAATACACAGATAACATAAAACGTAAAACATATGCCATTATAAATAATATTTTGTCTTATATATCCTACTTCAAGTCGTTTGTGGTTGTTGTCGTCCGTTGCCGGCGAAGTCACGTGACCGACGACATCACGGCGCGATGACGTCACAACAGCATGTTGATAACGAATCGCTGACGTCATCGTGACGTAACTCTGCTGTTGTTGTTGTTGCTGATAAGGCAATTCAACGTATGCCAGTGTAGGATCACAGGCTGTCAGTAAGTCTGCGAAGATTCACGATTAATCACACAATTAATCATTATTAAAAATTATTATTAATAAAAATGTATCGATAAATTTTTGAATAACTGGGAAACGGGTATAAGTCATCCCTACCCTATCCCATTAGGGGGCTCGATATGGAGCTTTCCAACGGGGTCCGAAGCGGGGCCCTAGTCGAAAATGAATTTGTTGCATTTTATTTGTTACAGAACCCTTTTGTGGTAGAAAAATATTATGTGTGTATCGATAACTATTTTGACGCAAATGCTACAATCATAAGAGTCGGGTGAAATTCATAAATCCAGCGTCGTTAGTGCAAGACTGTTATAATATAAACTGACTAATCGGAAAAAAAACAAATCATGTGATTTTTTTCATAGTAATGAGTATGCAGCACTAGCCCTGCAGCATTGACAGACTTACATAGGCTGAATTCCAGCACGTGGGTCCAAAGTCAAAGCAGGAAGTAGGGGGCTGAGCCCCCCTTACTTAAACCACTGCCTTTACTCAACATTGAAGAGACAAGTTTTAAATTAATCGTTAACTGTTACAGAGTTAACTAAAACTAAAACATAGTATTTGAAAAAAAATCAGGCTTTTTTAGATTTGTAAGAGTGTAGTGTACAAAAAACGGGACACAAATTTCAAGATTCAAGAAAATGGCTTATACACGTGATTCTCCATGTAACTTGCATTGTTTTTCTTGAGTGAATGCCGTAACGTCAGAACTCAAAATCACGATTAAAATATAAAATTAAAGTAATTTTGATTCGAATTTCGTATTAAGCCCGTGCATTACACAACAAATAAAAAACGCAAAAAAACTAAAACTTGGACTTTTCAGTTTTTACTCGCGATAGCAGAATGCATCGCGCCTCTTAGCCATCATCTAGGCGTCTGTTCGTCCGTCCGTCTGACACACTCGTGATCTGTATCAAAACGGTGCAAGTTAGGATCACGAAATTTCCACTGTTGGCTGCCCCAAGAACTTTAGTTTATCGTGACAAAATTTCGTGATTCCCTTATTCATAGGATTGAGCTGGCCAGTTGGCCGGCTGCCGCCGTGTTCCTGCGGCGGTACGAAACTCGGCCTTAGCCGGTACCTACAAGCACCCTTGGGTGACTGTCCAAGACGGCCGCCAGATAAATAGCTTGCCCGGGTACAATAAATATGCTGTGCCTTTTGGAAATCTTAGAAACTTTAGCATTTTTCAAACTAGTTTTCTATTTTGCTATTCAAGATTGTTTAATCGTCTTACCAGCTGTAGTTGTCAGAGACATCGTAATGTCGAGGCGATTGTTCAGTCAAACTGCGGCTATTTCAGCAGCAGCGAGGATGCACAAAAGAACAGCATCCGAGTCAGTGTGATGGCATTATATAGCGAGGGTGACACGCCCCATAGCACGTGACCCGGCGACCACGCGTCCGCTAGCACGCTCCGATCATACCCCACGACATAACCTCCGCTGAGACAACAAATTCCCCACCGCACGCGCCTAACTCTCTCTCTACTCCTGAACGTCGTGTGCTCCCGGAAACAGACTAGTCATCTTTTTTCAAGAGGTGCCAGAATAACACACTTAAGTGTCGCAAATGGAACCGTCAAAAACGTAGCACGTTACAGGGATCCGTACGATACTTCGGTGCAGAAGCGTCACTCGTGAGTTAAAAAGTAAGTAAGGGGAAGTAGCAATTTTCCGACAGAGGAGTTTACGGCTGACTTGCTCACAATTTCGATGTTGTCTCATCTGCCCCTAAATTCCTCCACAGTGGGAGATTTTCACATCTGTTTAAATGTTGCACTTTAGAAAAAAAATTCTCGACAATAAAAAATTATCCAACACACTGTTTTATTTCGGGAAGAGAAAATTGCTGTCACGATGCCACAGCTGCAGTGTCAAGCGAATTTGATAGGCCTCCCCTATGGTCGCTGTGCCAGTTTCTAGCGCCACGTTCTGCGATGTAATAAACAGTAGACGGAGTCGACAACGACCGTCTCCGTGAAATTGCGTTATCCTCATTTGATTTTTTTGTGCTACGTTGGCCTAAGTTTTTTTTGCACAGAGTGGGGTGGGTTATCATAAGGGGAAAGCATGTTGTCGTGGGGGTTTGGCTGTATGCCACCTGTCAGCCATCAGATGCCAATTAGCAGTAGACGGCTGCAGTGAGTGCCGACTAGCCGTTATTAACCACTTGTCTCACAAGTTCTTTGAACAGCGGCGGACGACTTCGAACTATCAACCAGGCTGGGTCGATGTCACGATTTCGATATGCGATACGATACGATATAGAAACAATGCTTAAGCCAAAAAGTCGTAACTGTAGGCCTAAGCTAGCAAGCGCGTGTGTTGCTTTAAATCTTACTTTTATTGCGCAATACAAGTCGGTTTTTGCTTAAACTTTATCATCGACATTTTACGAATAATAAGTAAGTTTTACATTGTCCAACCCAGTTAGACAGTGCAATAAATCATTTCCAGGTGTTTCTGAGCAATATTTAAAAGTATGCATCAACGAAACAAAAACAACAGTAAAGAAAATAAATATCGTTTATGACAGGCTATTAAGATATTGCATTTCATATTGTAAACATCCTCTTGGAACACGGCTGAAAAAATAAGCTTAAAGAATCTCAGTTGTTAGATTTTTAAAAAATCCACAAAAGCCCAAATTTTAGGTTTTACTGTTCTTTTATTTGTTGTGCATTTTCAATTACACATCACATTTAACTTTATGTTTTAATCGCAGTTTTTTTTAGTTTCACTATAAC
>Ga0209454_1004155_pt1 | contig 10708 bp, 7 predicted proteins | sample WorMetHERISLAND1_2_FD_187400 | JGI IMG/M metagenome (GOLD analysis project Ga0209454, IMG submission 187400) | Marine gutless worms symbiont microbial communities from Max Planck institute for Marine Microbiology, Germany - Olavius geniculatus... | ecosystem: Host-associated > Annelida >...
CCCCCCTTCCTAGTCGCGGACCCCTTCGGGGGGGTCCCACACTTGGACGACTGCCAACGGCACACTTTTCGGCACATTTTCCGGCACAGTGCCGCTATAGTATATAAGCGAGGACAGAAGACGCCTCACTTCACTTGACGTCTAGCTGTTGAAGAGTACGGACCTAAGGCGTGTATAGCAGTATAGAGTCTATAGCAGTTGTAAACAGTCGTCGGCCATCTTGTTTGGCCATCGTCGATAGTCATCGGTCGTGTTGAGCGATAGCGGACGCTGTTGGTGTTTTCCGATCGTCGTCGCGGTCGGCCGTCTTGTCGGGCATTGACCGGAAGTCGCCGCCGACGCGTCGTGCTGTTGGATTCTGCTGTCGGAAGATACTGTTAACCGCACTGCTGATTGTCGCCTCTGTGTCGTCTTCTTTCCAGGCCGGGAGCAAGGTGCGAGCGGTTTTCCATTTCCGGTTTTGCTTTTAGTTGACCGTTCATAGGGATCTTACTGTTTTCGCTTGTATCTGCCAAATTCTTTTGTACCGGAAGTTCCCTAGGCTTTGTTTACTTTTAGTTCATCCATCTAATTTACAGGTTCGCAGGCTCGGACTGGTTAGCTTCCTCCACTAGCTCAGCGCACACTTTTTACCGGAAGCGGATCGATGTCCCTGTAGGAGCGCAACCGCTTGGTTGGTAGACCTCAGGAATTCTTCTGATATTCATCCAGGCCCACGGTATGGAAACCTCCGGTTATAACCTTAGACAGCGCCCGTTTTTGGTTTTTACCACAGCAGATATTTTAGCCACAATAGCGACTAGCTCGGTGTCAACTGCAATGTCTTATCCGCCCGCCGGTAGCGGTAGCAGTAGCACGGGCGAAGCGACGACGGCTCCTACACTATCAACTTCCGCTAAATTTAACGACTCAAAATCTGTCTGTTTTTGCCTCTAAACTTTACTTTTTGGTAATATTTTATTTATTTTATTGTGCGTAAAGTAAACTTAAAATTGGTTTTATCTTGAAATACAGGTTACTTTGCTTAGATCTATAAGTTTACTATCAATTTACGTTCAAAGCGGACGGATGTCATATTTCGCTGTCGAATTAGAAGATTCTGTCGTTAACTTTTAAAACGTCATATCAATCTAACGTTTGACTAGTTAATTATACCAATGTTAAAAAATGTAGAAATGTTTTTTGTTGGTAGATAACGATGTTTAGTATATTTAACGTATGATTTTTGCGGGCGGGCGTAAATGCGTTTTCGAATAATTACGAACGCGCACTGCCCATACCAAAACAAACGGACCTCGAAAACACTCCGTCTGACGCAGAGATCTTCGATATACCTCAGTCTTACGTAAGCCGAGATTTAACCCATTATGACCCAAACTTTGTTGCCGTGACAACGAGAGTCAGGTCAGTCAGGTCAGATAGTCGCGCAGTCGTGAGACCGTAGCGTCGCTCTTCCTCTGTGACCGCGCTTTATAGCCAGATTCCATTGATCAGCAGGTGGGCGGTTGTTGTCTCTTCGTAGTTGGTCTATCCACCTGCCACGTTGACGACCGGGACGACGTTTCTATGAAGGGCCAGGCAGATGTTTCTGAGACAACCTGACGCAACTGTGGAGTGCCTTATAAGCTGAAACTTCGTCGCAGAGCCTCGCTAGGTGTCCAAAGAAGGCTGAGCGACGACAACAGCTGGTGGTCGTTAGGTTAGGGAGACCGGTGCGAGCGGCAATCTCTTCATTCTGTACGAATTGATGCCATGATATGCCTAGGATGCGACGCTGGCATTTCATGTGGAATGCATCTAATGATTTGTTGTTTGCCACTGTGAGGGTCCAAGTTTCAGATGCGTATAGGAGCACTGACTGTACCAAGGCAAGGTAAACTCGGAGTTTAATAGAAAGGGATAATCGTTTGTTTTTCCAGATGTTATCTGATGAGGACATTACTGCGGAAGCCAGGCCAATGCGTCTCCGTATGTCAGACGAAACTGGCCGTCAGATGACCGAGAGCTTCCCAGATATATAAAGTCGGAAACAGCATCTACGTGGTTTCCATTGACAGATATTGTGTCAGGTAGGGGCCGGACTTCAGGTTTGGGGTTTTGGTTTTTGGCCACGAGACCTGGAGGCCGCGCACTGACGCTGTTTCCGAGAAGCTCGAGAGGCATGTGGCGGCAGAGGCTGGTGATTCGACGAAAAAGCCCGTGTCATCTGCGTATACTAAATCGGTAAAGAGATCACGCCCAACGGTGATTCCAGGTCTAGTTTTTATGTGTCTCAGTATCCAGTTGACTGCCACACAAAAAAGTGCTAGGGCGAGGACACAGCCCTGTCTTACGCCGCAGGTTGTTAAGAGTGGGTCTGACAGCTGCTTCCCAAGGCGGGCACGAACAGAGGTGTTTTCGTGAAGTGCGATGATGAAACCCAGTAGGACGTCCCGAATTTCACGGCCTCGCAGAGCCTTCCAGAGAGCAGCTCTGTCGACGGAATCGAAGGCGGCTTTGATATAGAGATACACGACGTTCAGGGGTCGATCAAACTCGCGATGTATCTCCAACAGCAATCGTAATGCTAGGACGGCATCAATAGTGGATCGGCCTGCTACGAATCCGGATTGTTCTAAACGCCGTGTAATGTCGAGAAAAGGCTGGATGCGAGCTAAGACAACATGGCCAAAAATCTTTCCCGGAACGGAAAACAAGGTGATTGGCCTATAGGTGCCACATTTCGTGTTCGGTACTTTTCCTTTGTGCTGTCAGAATACCATTTTTCCAGTCGGCGGGAATGTGGCCGGTCCTCCAAACGTTTGTAAAAATTGCGTGCAAGGCTGTTGATATAAGACCAATTGCGCATTTAAGGGGCTCTGGTGGGATACCGTCGAATACCACGGCTCGACCATTACGAAGCTTGCGGATTGCGGAGGGTCGTTCGGGAAAAAAATTCGCTTGACATCAATCGACGGCCTATTCCTGAACCCTTACCCTCTATATACCCAAAATTTTGGCAGATGTCTTTTACATAAGCCTAGTTATCGCGAATTTTGTCCCACATTTCGTTGCTATGGCAACAGAGGTCGGCAAGGGAATAATTTAAATGACACCATCGATAACCATGGCCCGAAAATATGGGGTTAGGTGCAAACATCGCGCAACTATCTTTTACGGGGGCCGAGTTATTGTCAATTTAATTCTAAAATTTGTTGCCACGGCAACCGGGGTCGGCAGGGAAAAAATTTAAATGACACTATCGAATAACCCGGGGCTAAAAAGCGGGAGGCAGGTGCAAAGAGCGCGCAATTGTGTTTTAAGGGGGCCGAGTTTTTGCCAATTTTGTCCCAAATTTCGTTGCCATGGCAACGTGGGTCAATCGGGGGTAAATATGAATGACACCGTTAAATTCGCCGACCTCAAAAACCATACCATAAAATTAAAACTTGCGACTGTATCTTATACATAGCCGGAGTTATGATGGTTTAAAGCATTTTCGAAATTTTCCCCATAGCCGCCATTGTAATTTTTCATATTTTTGTGAAAAAATAGGTTAAAATGTTAAATTTAAATTCTGTAACCCCAAAAGCCATTTCCTTACGCGAAACCGTCATACGAGCCATCGTGCCTTAAAATCAGTTCAGTCGTTTTTCGTGTAGAGGACGTAAAGAAAAAATAAAAAAGGGAAGACACAAAAAGTCACGCAAGCGTTATATTTCACCTATTTGTGAGGAAGCCCCGTAAACGGATTTTTACCAAATTTTGCAAATCGAGAGATGTGCTTGGCGTAATCATCTGTGCAAAATTTGGTGTAAAAAAATTAAGGGGTTTGGGAAATACGAGAGGTCAAATTTTTGAGTTTTTTTTATTGAAATGGCTGGTCAACCTTACAACTACAGTGCTGCGCTACCGCGCAGACTGTGATAAAGCCGCAATTTTTGGTTCTAGGATACGGCACGCCACGGCAACACCTATCCCCTATTTTTAACCCTGGGCTATCCGACGGTGTCATTTAACTTTCTACCCCCCGACCCCCGTTGCCGAGACAACGAATTTTAGAACCAAATTGACAATAGCTCGGTCCACGTAAAAATAATTGCGCGCTGTTTGCACCTAAACCCATATTTGTGGACTCGTGCTATACGATGGTGTCATTTAAATTTGCGATTTTTTATTAGCGATTAATAGTGATAAATGTACAAAACATCAGTTTATACACTTGTTAACGGCGACATGCAAATGAGTGACACATCGAAAACAGCAAAAATCATAAAAAGATGATATCACTCACCATCACATCGCCTAACTGTCAATGTGCTGTTGAATAGTATCACCTTTTTATGATTTTTGCTGTTTTCGATGTGTCACTCATTTGCATGTCGCCGTTAACAAGTGTATAAACTGATGTTTTGTACATTTATATTTGCTGTTTTGTTACAATAACAAAGTTTTTCTGTTGATGGTCAATTGTAAAATATTTGCTTTACACGGCCATGAAGACACTGAACCTTAAATATTTTGGCAGTCACAATTATGATCATTAGGGGTCACGTGACGTCATCGGAACGTGACCATCGGACTCGGCGAGAGCACATTCCTAGTGGTGGTCAATGATGACCATGAATCTATCTTGCACAGATACGAAGATACAAAGCTTCAAAAATTTTGGGGTCAAGAGTTTGACCTTTTGGGATCACGTGACATCATCGGTCACGTGACCATTCGACTCAGCATATGTGGTTTCCTATTGGCGGTCCATTAAAATCATGCATCTATCTTGCACCGTTACGGAGATATGGGGCCCCAAAGATATTGGGGTCACGACCTTGACTTTTTTGGGTTACGTGAGGTCATCGGTCACGTGACCATCGGACTTGGCGTTGGCACTTTCCTATTGGTGGTCAATGATGACCATGCGCCTATCTTGCACGGGTACGGAGATACGGGGCTTCAAAAATTTTGGGGTCACGAGTTTGACCTTTTGGGGTCAAGTGACGTCATCGGTCACGTGACCATTGGACTCGGCATATGTGGTTTCCTATTGGTGGTTTATTGTAACCATGCATCTATCTTGCATCGTTACGGAGATATTGGGCCCAAAAGATAATGGGGTCAGGAGTTTGACCTTTTGGGGTCACGTGACGTCATCGGTCACGTGACCATTCGACTCGGCATATGTGGTTTTTTATTGGTGATTTGTTGGAACCATGCGTCTATCTTGCACCGTCAAGAAGATATAAAGCCTTAAAGTTGCATTTGCCCATGTTAAAGGCCAAAAGTTCACTGCGCATGCTCCGTGTCACGTGACCTGTAGGCAGGGGGGCCAAAATGACCACATATTTGGAATTCCCAAGTCTATATTGCCTATTCACTATACAACTTTTATGAAGCTACGATGACGATTAAGGGCCGTTTGTAGGTGAAAATTTTATACATAGGCATGTTTTTCAACCCCGGGAACATAGAAATTCTGGCTTGAAAACCGGCGGGGCGCTAGTCCTTCACCAGTCCTCACCCAGGCATAAAGGTAGCGGTCAACGGCTTCTTCTTCGAGCGCGGGGTCGAATTTTGCCATTTTCCCTTTACTTAGCCGGTCGCCATTAACACAGGGCTGTGCTACCGCACGCCTGTGATTTAGGCCTTATCTCTCACCGTTTCCGAAATATTGCCGTTGGAAAACGCACATTTTTCTACACATCGTCCATTTAATCCCCAATTTGAATATGTGCCCCTTGAAGTAAATGTCTGAAATTTTGCACGTCCGAGTGTAATACCCATGGCTAATTACGCAAATTTTCCATACCCTTACCTGTTAGCCACATTACATCCATTACAGAGGAATGGACGGACAGACAGAAAGAGGACAACTCATGCCAATAGTTCGACCTTTACTAAAGTACGGTCGGCTAAAAAATAGTAGTGACTAAGCTTACAGAGTTGTGCGGGAATTTGAAGTAGCCTTAACGTGTAACGTGAAGACCACACAAAGCAACAGATCTGAACTGAAACGATACAAACTGAATTAAAATAAACTAAAAATCAAAGCCGCAGCGGTGAGGCTTTGATTTCAGTTCGTTTTGTTTCGGTTCAGTTTTGTCATTTTGTACGCTCTTTTACAAGTTACAGCACCCTAGGGACGTCGTTTCAACAACTGATAATCTCATGCTTCTCAATCATTTTAGGAACTTTATACACATAGACCTAAAGTATACGCAGTATTATTTTCATTCTCGTCCCACTTCCATTACGACAACAATAGGTTACGGTATAAAATATGTGAATAATCACATACGTAAAAATATTTAGTGCTCTGTAAAACATAAAAACGAGCAACTGTGCCTTATAGAGTCATTTCATGTTAGCATTATTATAAATCTTCCATCTATATTGCTACTTTCTTCAAGCAAGGGTAACCAGATCTCCAAGCACAAAAAGCAAGAACGTGCCTGTAGGCACGTTAAAATAGGCCCTGACGTGCTGCTTATAATGACGAGCACTGGTGACGGGCTTTTAGATTTGTCAACATTGGTGACCTTGAACGACTTTGAACTCCCATAAGAGGTGTTTTGGTAATTTTTGGCAATTTTTTTGGCTGCGACGCACATTTTAATGGTGAACTGCGACGAAATGCCGTAAGACAGAGCAAGACAACATGCGTACGAATTTTTAGGGGTGTCAACATCGATGACCTTAAATGACCGTGAACCCCCAAAAGTAGGAGTTTTAGTGAATTTTTCACGACTTTGAGCTGCGACGCATTTTTTAGGCGTGAATTGAGCCAAAATGGCTAGAGATAGACTTAGACAATTTGCGTATAAATTTTTTAGCATAAAACGTACATTTTTACACTCTAAGTGTTCATCTCTTAAACTCAAGGAGTCTTCCGTACGGAGGCATCATGTTTAAGTACTTTTGTAAGACGCATGATTATTTTATTGATGTACATTGGTTGTCAAAGTGGCAGGACCGTTGCTATCGCGCGTCACGTAAGCTTCGCTTAAATTACTTGTTTGGGTTGGTTGAAGGGGGCTGAATGGCCATTGACGACCACCAATAATATTATTTTTATACGGTCAAATTAAACTAGTCTTTGCCTGCTGCTGTGTCGTCAGTTTAAGGCGGATTTGCCCACAAATCCCCACTGGTTCTCTGTTTTGTCTCCGTTGAAGACATCGATTTCCAGACACACCGAAACTTCAACCTTACATACGCCGCTGGACTGATGGATTATTGCACGAGGTTCCGTAAATGATCTTTACGTTTGTGTAGGGTTCCACTGCAGCAAAAAAGTTGAAAAACACTGGTATAAGCTAATACATCAGTTTGTGCTTATATATACTTTTTCTATTTATGCAGCTTTGCATCAGCACCTACAAACACTAAATAAATTGCTTGCAGTTTTATATATAATTTGTTATGTAACGTGATGAATAATAATAATACGTAAATTTATAAAATGCGAGTAGTAGAAAAGTCCGGATCCTGGCTCACTTTTAAATTTCCAGGATATATGATATATCGTCGCTGACGGGACAGAACCTCGTAAGTAGCATCAGCCAAATTTTACAGGAAAAGCAAAAAACATTCCAGCTTACTAAATTTTAATGATTTCTTGATTATATTTGCACGAGATGCTTTAATGCCAATGAGAATCAATGCAGTATAGCAGGGGCGGCGATTATAGGGGGGACGGGGGGACGCGTCCCCCCAAAAAATTTTGGTTGGGGGGACGCAAATGCAAGCATCCTCCCAACAATTGCCACTTTTAGCCATGTCGTCCCCCCACTGTCTAGAAGAAATCGCCGCCACTGCAGTATAGTCACTTTGCAAATTTATTTGCACTATATATCTGTTTTGCTACATACGAGTATTTGGACGCACGAGTTTGTCGGACAAAAACTCGTATCTCAGCACAGCAGCGCGTTACGTGTTTATAGCCTGACGACGGGGTACGGTGGATCGCGCAATGTCGTCCGACCAAAACCTCGTATATCTTACGTAGGAGTCTGAAACAAAAAAGGTGATTGGTAAAGTGGATTGACATTGAACTTTCTTTTACATCTACACATAGCTGGAACCTGAGTTAACTTTTGAGAGATTGGGACCATGCAAATTATAATTGGTTTTCTATTTCTGTGAATGTTAAGATGTGCAGAACGTTTGTCACACTGGTCATTTTTTTCGGCATCGTGAATATTCGACGGGATAAAACATGTTGCACTTTGAACATTCTGTAAGCCTTAGCAATTGACTAAAATGAAGCTCCATAAATTTCTTTACAAGTGTTGGCTTCGCAGTAAGACCTAATGAGATGGCAACTTCGGTAGGTAACAAAAAATTTTCGTATTAGCTCCCACATTGCCAGAGCTTCACTGTGTTGACTTGTCGTCAGTACAAGACTTTCGCTGGTACTCACGTGCATCCCGTCTAGCCTCTATACTGCTCATTACCCAGTTTGCCCACTGACCATTCTTCGAGGCACATAGCACTCAAGAACATTTCTCGGCAAACCTTCAAACGTTTACTGTCATGTCTAATAAAGTACGAAATAAAAAAAAACTGTCGTCACTGGAGGCTGCTTTACAATGTATTCGCCTTTACCATTTTTTGTGGCTTCTCCAGACATTTTGTTCCATTTTTTGCACGTTTACCCAGCTGCTATTTTACCATTGTTTTTTAATGCTTTCTGCTTCTTAGCACACTGCTGATGTAGAACTGATTTTGGCATGACCTGACAAGGGTCTGTGACTTCATCTGGTTGCGGTCAGATCAAGTGCTTGCACATCTTCAAAATGTGCCGCTGTGGTTAGTGATACTAATCTCTGACGGTCAACGTGCTGATGGGTGTAGAGTTTAATATTCTCTACATTTATGATTATCTTTTTAATACCATCGGTCCACATTATGACTTGTATCATGTTTTTGCCGTTTTGATCTGTCTGCAACCTTTGACATAATAAATCAAAACATTCTGCTTTTTCGTTTTTTTTGCGTTTGGCATTTATGGTACTGTCGTAAAGTGGTGCACATCATAATTGTAGTATCGCTCTTTCCGCGTCTACTGATCTGGTAGTCTTTTTTTGGATAACTGCTAATCTACTAACTCTTAACATCTCCATTATTTATTTTTTTCTTATCGGCCTTGCACACCAATTTGCTAAAATACAAGTCTTCTCTTAACACTATCTACTCTGCTCGTAAGCTTGGCTTCATATTCGACGAACATCTCACATTTTCTGGCCATGTATCTGCACGGTCTAAATTTTGCTATTCCCACATTTGCTAACTTTGATTTCTATTTTAATCTTAATTCTAAAACAATATCGTTGCTGTTTCTGTCGTACATTTAAAACTTGACCTTAACTCTCTCTTTACTGCAATCTTCTTAAATTTCAAATAAAGCGTCTTCAACAGATCCAGAACGCTCTTGCTTGTATTGTCACTCATACCACTCTTGTTTTTAAATCAGTTTATAGCTAAGAATAAATGAACATACTTTACCTTTAAAGTTTTAACCTTTCTATACATTCTTATCTTTATGACTTTCCTGTACGACTTGAATTGTCTCCAAACTTTGCGTAATGATCGATGCTCATCATTCTGTCGTCACTCTAGCTTGCCCACCTACTCACTCTTCCTTAAAATTACCAAAGGTTTTTTTGCTACACATTACCTCGCCTCGGAAATCAACTTTTCCACTGACTTTGTCAGCAATGTTTTGGTCTGCTTTTTCCTGATTTATCACTCTTTCACGATCATCTCACCTCACCAGTGTCATCATCTCAACTCGTGTTTACCATCATTTATCATTCTTTCTTTCCAACCTCAAAACTTTTTATTTTTTCATATCCTACCCTCCATAAACATTTGACATTCATTCGGACTAGTTATGCGAATATATAGACTTATTTACGGTTTTTCTTGTTTAATTTTTTTTTGCAATGGTTTTTTTTGTTTTTTTCAAAGTTTTTTTTTACTCCAGGCTTTTACCTCTGTCACAGCTATCGGTTTCTGTATTTTTCTCTTTCACATGACAGTACTTTTATTTTGCTTTTTATAGTCTCATTTTTATTTTAAACAATTTTAGTTTTAGTTTTAGGTCGAAAAACTGGCAGCTTTTCTGTCAGCTGTCAACGCAAATCTTTGTATGTCGCTATGTATCGTATCCAGGCGGATGCATGTGAACGGCGCAAACTTGAGTCACGTCTGCTTCGTTTGCTAACACTTCATGTAAATGAATACAACCACCAAAATGAATGCTTAAGCCAATTGTATAGAAAATATTATCAGCAATTAGAAAAAATCATTGTAATTACACAAACTAATGTTGACAATAGCCATAGACGACTTAATAACTCGACGACTAGGCACGGCGATGCAGATACGAGGTTCTTGTCCGACAACTTTATTGGTCCACTGATATACGAGGTTTATGAACAGTCAAATTAAGCCATTAAAGTTGAATAAAATAGCTTCATCTTTTTATGGGACATGTGTCGTCATGCCAAGAGTCCATTCGTGCAAAAAATGCAAAAAAATGAATTTTGTCAAAAATATCACTTACGAGGTTTTGTCCCGACAGCGACGATATGGTTGCCGCAAACGAAGGAAACTTTTAGTAGCTGATATACGGCTATATAAGGCTGCCACAGGTGTGGCAACCTCAATATGACCAATCTTATAGATACTATTAAGATGTGGATACGATGATACGGCTGAAATCTTT
>Ga0209454_1004158_pt1 | contig 10703 bp, 8 predicted proteins | sample WorMetHERISLAND1_2_FD_187400 | JGI IMG/M metagenome (GOLD analysis project Ga0209454, IMG submission 187400) | Marine gutless worms symbiont microbial communities from Max Planck institute for Marine Microbiology, Germany - Olavius geniculatus... | ecosystem: Host-associated > Annelida >...
GCTTGAGTCATGCAGTTACTGAACGTGCTGTTGGCAAATGGTGTCAACGTCTACCGCTTGCATTTGTGCTGCAGAAGGACATGTTGAGCAAATGCTAAAATGAAGATGATGTCATGTGACACGTGTGACTTTTTGAATGATAATAATTGGTAATTGTGTTTGTCGCTATTTAGTTAATAATTTCTGAGCCAACGCATACGCTACCTTGTAGGAATTCATTGTTGTCAATGGCCAAACTGCGACTTCTGCATTTCACACGGTAGAGTAACGACAACATTAAGGTGAGGTGGCCAAAACTACAGACCTTTGCATCAAGTTTCTTTGTAATGTCGCATGCCAAAAATTATTCAAATTGGCCAATGTGTCACAGAGTTATTGAAAAAAATAATAGTGGCATGTTTTTATGGACCAAGGTACGTTGTTTTTCAATAGTTCAATTGCCAGCTGCAAAAACAAAGAATATTGAACTGCTGTATTTAAACACTGACTTAAGTCATGTAAAGAATTTCTTTCAGAGCATTTTGCTGAAAAACGCTTGACTCTGTGATGTACGGTTGCAAAATTATGGTGCCATAAACTTTGTGCAGTTTTTTTGGACCACCCTGTAAATACTATAATTAGATACTTATGCTGGAGCATGGAAAACTAATTTACTAGTATATTGCCTCAATACAGCAAAACAAAACTCTTTCAAATTTTTCGTCTGCCGTGCTTCAGCAGAAATTAAAACTAGTAGCTAAAAGTATTAAAACAATTAAAAGTACTATTATCATTAGCATATTTATAATATATTTATCTATGGTACACCTAACTTGTTAGGTCAACCAAAACGCAGCTTTAATTCTGATGACGTGCCCTGCCATCACGAAGCAGTGTGCCTAAACGTCCGGCGCCCAAATGTCACGTACCCTGAAGGACTACACTCTGCATTAACAGTTAACAGCATGAAAGCTTTGCATAAAGCACTACCACTCATATTTTTACAACAATTTGACAAAGAATTCTGGCAAATAGCCTGACTTAGCACACTCTAAAATACTGCAAACTCCTTGCCAAGCCGTAAGGTCCATGAGGCCTAAGCAACCCACAATTTAAGCAAGCCATATTTCAAACTTCAATGTTTACAATTTTACTTTTTAATTAAAATGTTACACAGTTGATGACTTGTGCTGAATTGGAAAAAAGTGCACTGTCAAAGGGCACACACACATGCAGAGAGACCTGTGGTCCAGCGTTGTTCAATTGTCTTCATTTTATCATCCAGTTCAGACTGCATTTCTTTCTCAAACTCGTCTTCACTTGATGACTTTTCTTTGACAGTCTGATGCATCAGTCGATGCTGCTGGTCCACCGTGCCTCGCAAGATTACATCAATGTCATCATCCGAGCTAAACAAACAGACAGCAAGTACAGACAAAGACACTTAAAAGACACCGGCAGATCAGACAGAGGAACACACAGATACACAGACACATACAGACAGCCAGACAGACTCAAACATCAATTAATGCTGTTGATACACCGTACCAAGAAAAATTACATCAATGTCATCAACGGAGCTGAATACACAGTCAGACATATAAACACAAGCGCACACAGACAGAAAGACACCCACACACTACCAGACAGATGGACAGACAAACCAATAAGCAACATCGCTTGCAACTGCTATTGACATCAGCTGTACATAGCAACAGCAAGTCATCTGCTAGCTAGCTGCAGACAGACAGCAGACATATGCAGACATGCTGCCTCACAATAAGGGTTGCTCATAATGTGCAGCATCTCAAGCCAGCAGACAGACAGACAGACAGACAGGCAGAAACACACAAAATGCAAAAATCAGCAAGATGGTGTCAGTGTTGTGAGCAAAATACAACATGCAACAAGAAGATTAGTTCTGCTACAGTTTATACTTTAAACATGAAAAACTGTCAACCCAGTGGTGATATATTACGTGGACCATCCAGAGGTAACCATAGACGATCAGTGACTATCTAATCATTCGTGTTACTAACTTGGATTTAGTGCTTTCTCAGTCACAAGCCTGATGATGTGGAAGTCACCATTGAGACATATGTTATCCTGTTATCCATCTCCATCTACGAATGATTATTCAAGATGTTTTCTTCATAGAGTTGTTCTTGTTGTTCACAGCGAGTCATAGGCTAAAAATTTGGGGCACAGAAAGTTGCAATTGGCAAACAGATTATCAACTGAAGAGATTGTGGCCAATTTGTGGGTGTGCAAAATTTCAATGTTGCCCCTAACTTTCCCCAAAATAATCAATTGCCAGTTGCAAATACTGAAACAAAAATTTCAGATTTCAGGCAAGAAAAAAAGTTTTCTGACAGGATCAAATTTCTCGTGAGTAGCAAGTAAAGTTTGTGAGTTGCTGCTAACCTTTCAGCAGACAGGTCCTCATCATCACTGTCCTCTTCAACCATATACACACCGTGACCAGAATTACTGAACATCCTGTAGACTCCACAGCTCAACTGCAATACATTGTGTACACATCCAATGCGAATAAGTGCTGGCATTTATGCAAAGAGTAGAGCAATAAACTAACCCCTAGATTACAAACGTTCACCGACTTAGATTGCCATCTTAGATTGTTCAGAAATCAAGAAATTTAATAGATTACAAACTAGACGATTGCTATGACTGTTGACTATTATGCCTTCAGCCAGTAGCATTCACTCCATCGATAGGTGGAGGCACAAGCCTCCTGGAAAAGTTGGGAAGAAGTAAAAAATAGAAAAATGAGGGAATATTTTTTTCGGTAGCAAATTGTCAAGAAAGGCATGACACAGAATGCAACAATTCTGTATACAACAGCTCCAGTTTTTTTCTGCTCCTTTCGCTCACAGATTATTTGTAGTCCCCTACTTTCAAGGCTGTATTAAAAAAGGGCTGGGTTAGCTGGTTCAACCCCCCAGAATTTTTAAAGTTAATATGACAATTCTGCATACAACAGTTAAAAATGCATGGATGCACGAACACTCAGCCTTGCCAAGTCTCACACAGGTCGCGAGAGTCTCACACATTTTCAGTTAACTCACGTTTTTCCGACCGCCTAAATTTTATCTCATGCATTATAATTATCTGTTTGTTACACATAATTTGCATGGCAGTGATGAAAAATTGTTTTCATTAGTCACATCTTTGGAGATTTAAATGCACAAAAATACCAACTTTCGCTGCTGGGGGCGAAAGTACGTGAGAACGGAAGTTCAGTAATTCCGAGAGTGTATCATCAACACCAAGGCTGTTTGCTGATGACTGCCTTCTGTATTGGCAGATAAATTCACCAAAAGACTCTGAGATACTTCAACAAGACCTGAATAACTTGTAGGACTGGGAGAAAAAATGGATGATGTTATTTAACCTAGATAAATGCGAAGTTCTCAGAGTGACCATGAAGCGAAAGAACCTTATTGAGGCAGAGTACACTATCCACGGTCAGCCCTTAAAGACTATATCATCCTCTAAATATATGGGCTTAATTCTTGACGCAAAAATGAACTATAATGAGCATATTAGCAACATCAGTAAGAAAGCCAATTCATCCAGATCATTCATCCACCGGAACACCAGAAGCTGTTCATGGAAAGTCAAGGCAGCAGCCTATACTTCGTTCGTGCGACCACAGATGGAGTATGCTTCAACAGTCTGGTGCCCCCATACAGCACACAGCACCAATCGTCTCGAATCAGTGCAACATCATGCAGCACAATCTGTAAATGAATGACTGGAGCAGACCTCATTCTCAGACTACTCCATCATCTCGTACAACTAGGGGAAGTCCAACCATAATGATGCAGCAGCTGGGATGGAGCATGCTGGAGGAATGCAGGACTCAGGCCAGAGCCGTTATGATGTACAGGGTAGTTCATGGTCAAGTTGCGATACCAGCATCAGTCTATCTCGCTCTAAACACGCAGAGCATGAGAGGACATAGCAACAGATTCTGCATTCCAGTTGTGTCTGTTGATGCCTTCAGACACAGCTTCTTTCCTGCGACCATTCAAATATGGAATAACCTGCCTTCTGGAGTCATCATGTCTCCTTCCATCGAGGTGTTCAAGTCCCGAATGGCAGGTGTCACACTGATGCGAAGGACAGATTAGATCCATCCTGTTTTTATCAGCACTTTTTCACGTTTTTATCTGTTCTGTTATTGGAGTTCAACAGTTGTTTCGTTCATTTCATGCACATCTGCCATGTACGACATTACTCGCAAGAGGATCTGTACATTACGGAAAGAAGAAGAAAAAGAAGAAGAGTGAACGACTAGTGTAGTTAGAGCTTCAGCAGGCACTGTAGACGTCACATCTAAAGTTATTACGTTTACCGTTCACACAGATTAAACTCACCAACAATATCTGATGTAATCTCTGATTCTCTGCATACTACACATACACAAGGAAAACGATATAAAAATAAACACATCAAATAGAATTGCTAGTTTTTTTGCTACGGAGTTACCGGAAATGCTTTCGCGTAACATTCAAAAGCAGATCGATAAATTTGAACGCAAACTCCTTGAACCTGAACTTGAACATCGCAGACGAGTTCAGTTCAGTTCAGCAACAGTATTTTATACACGCAAGTCTTATAACAGAAACTTATGACGGCTGCGCTGATGCGTAGTAGCTCCGAGTAAACATCACTGATGAGTGATGATGCTATTTGGCTAGGAGCTTCCAGTAAGTACAAACTAAAATATCATCTTACGGATTAAGTCGATCATAAATAAAGTCGAGAATCGCGACAAGTTTTGCTTGTGCAGACGACAATGACACGACTATAACGATTTTATTTGTATAATTATGACGTAGATCCAAGGCGAGAGGGCAAAATCGATCCTCGCTGCGAGTCCAACTCCACATCTGCAAGACTTCAAGTACCGTGGACTGCTGCGTACAGTTTACGTCATCAGTGTAGAGGAGGGCATCAGGTCGCTGTACGGTGGACTGGCGGCGGCATTGCAAAGACAACTCATATTTGCGTCCATCCGACTCGGCTACTACGACCGCGTCAAACAGTTTTACATCGAAAACTTTTACGGTCGGCATTCAAGAACACTTTGAGTTGTTAGAGATGTAAGACGTATGTGAGCCGTGACAACGACGAAAATTTTTTAACAGTCAACTTTACATACAGATATTAAAAGCTAATCTGAACTGATCGTACTTTGATTAAAAGCTGCCCTAATTGCCAATTCACACGCAGCTACGACGCCGACGCGACACGATTGAACTCAACTGTGAATTAAGTCGTGTCAGCCTCGGATAGATGTTAACTCAAAATGCCGACGCGACTACTGTCGTGACTCGCGACTGTTATGTTCACATCTACGACACAACTCAACTCAATTCGCGTCAATTGCGTCATGTCAGCGTCTTATTTTTAGGCCTAGATATGAATTATTGGCCATAACAACGGACTGGTGTCGTCGCCACTGGTCACGAGTCCATGTTTCTGTATGCGGTGCAGGTAAGTCGACATCAACCGACAATAGCAACGTGTTACTGCGCATTGCCGCCGGCATCACAACGGGTGCTATCGCGCTGTGCTTCGCGCAGCCGACCGACCTCGTCAAGATCCGCATGCAGTCAACCCGAGGTCGATATGACAACTTTCTACACGCCTATCGCACCATCATCCGTGACGAGGGCGTGCGCGGACTCTGGAAAGGTCGGTCGGTATTTTTGCTCACAGGGCGGTTCATAGGCCCTAAAATATTTAACTTTCACGCAGTCATAACTTCGTCAACTACCTGGAATGAAAGCCGCAACTACTTTTATGATCTCATTTCATTTCGTTTTGTTTCAATTCAGATCTGTTTAATGGTGGCATGGCATCGTGCTGTGGCGTAGCCAGGATCCGGATGTAAGGGGGGGGCACTTGGATGGGTTCGCTCATTAGGAGCTATATGCGACCTTTAACCTTTAACCTTTAACCTTTTGGAGTATCCCCTCCCCATCATGGAAGGGGTCTAGGGAGTGCATGGGCTTTTGTCTCCTCCCTCCCGAAACTTTTCGGATTTCTTGTGCGAAGATAAGATGGTTCAGTGAGTGTATAGGCTCCTAGAACGACGAGGCACGTGTTCCCAGTGCCCCCTCTCCCTATGGTTACGCCACAGATGTCATGAATAACCTATGAAGTCCATGACTTAATGTGCACGCAGGTGCGTTGCCGAACATCACGCGTAACGCAATAGTGAACGCGGCGGAGCTGGTATCATATGACATCGTCAAAGAGACGTTGGTCCAACGTCGACGACTGATGGCCGACGACTGGCCGTGTCATCTCGTGTCGGCGTTCGCTGCCGGGTTCTGTGCGACGTGCGTCGTTTCACCGGTCGACGTCGTCAAGACGAGGTATATGAACTCGGCGCCAGGAGTCTACAGAGGAGCTCTGCACTGCGCGTCGAGAATGATCAGAGAACGCGGCATCTTCACCTTCTATAAAGGGTAAGCGGTTGCCAACACGTGCAATAAAACCTCGCATTGGATAAAAAACGGGCGGGGTCAGTGGCGTAGTCAGAATTGGGGAGGCTCGCCTACATTCCCCTCCCTTCCATTTCTCCTTTCGTCTTTTTTTCTTTTCCCTCCCTGCTTTTCTTTCTTACCCCTCACCTTTCCTTTCCCTTTTGCGTCCTTCCTTTCCCTCTTTTCCCTTAGAAGTAGGACCCCCCTAAAATCCAGCTAGAAGGTCTAGGGGAGCGCCGTAAGCTCCTCCAGAGGGGTCTGGTGCGGAGCGCCAGCTGACATCGAATACAGTGCATTTTAGCTTTAAAATGTGACATCTGGTGGCAACAATTTTAATTATTTTTTGACCAAATTAAGACATTTAGCGCAGTTTTTGTACGAACATGGGCTTATATCTTGTCTAAGATCAGGGAGGCGGAGGTGGTCCCCCCTTGAATGCACCACTAGGTGGGGCTACGTAAGTACAGTGCATGTCATTGAAATCGGATTGGCAGCGCCAGGTGACCCTGTTTTTGTCACATGTGAGATTTTGTTGCAATTGTAGGCATACTCTAAGACAATAAAAACGATTGCCTCCACAGCCAATTAAGAGCTCATGGACGGACGCCCCTGTCCCTATAGGCGTATGACTTTTGAAGATTTTTTGCAACGGTATATTGAGCCAATTTTTCTTAGGGCCTATTTCGGCGTCTGGTTCAACATTGATGTAAGGTCTCTACAGCTGGAAAAAGGACGGGAAAGCAAGTAAAGTTGTAGGAAGAAAACGACAAGGAAGGGACAACAAGGAAGAAAAAAGAAAGAGACATAGATGCGCACTGCACAAGCAGTGTTTGAATTGCCGGGGGGGTGGGGTTGAACCCCCCAACTGTTTTCTCAACCCCCCCCCTAACACACTGTCAAATTATGTTCTGGGACTGGGAGGGTCAGCTATATACTATATACATTAGGATTTATATCACAATTTTGGTCAGGTTCCAACAGTCGAAAAGTTCAACCCCCAGCTAATTTTTCATAATTCAAACACTATGCACAAGTAAAGGGAAAGAAGGCGCTGCCTTCAGATAGGCTTAATTCTAAAACTTGGCCCATATACGTAAAGCGACGTGCAAGAGATTAGCCAAGAGGCTGTTGTTTCAAGTTTTCCGGTCAGGTTGCTATCAAGTGGTTACTCGAGTGTTATCTTACTTTGCGTATTCTAAGAATAAGATGCATTAAGCGTGACGTCATGAAATTCCACTGATCTGATATAGGCTAGCCAACTGTTTGGAACTAGAATTGTTATGATCGACATGTTCTTAACTTAGTAATGTCATTGTGTCATATCTGTTGCTGCAGGTTTACTCCAGCATTCATGCGCATTGGTTCCTGGAACGTCATCATGTTTATGACATTTGAGCAACTCAAGCGGCTAATTTCCACACGCATTTAACCAATTCTTCTTTAATTTACTCTTGGTCTTGACCCACCTTTTCATTAGGCTAACGTGGAAACCCCAATCCTAGCTTAGTTCAACACAACGTTTGCTATATACTGTAAGCTTGTATTACATGCTGTTTATTAACTGTTAGTAGCAATAATGGTTGAAATGGCTAGTCACATACAGGACTTGGTAGGTAACGGTAGAGACACGATCAAGAGATTAGCCAAGAAAATGTTGTTTCAAGTCTTCTGGTCATGTTGCTGTCAAGTGGTTACTACCTGTGTGGGTGACTGACTCAGGACAAGTAAACAATTTTGGTAAATAACCAACACCAGGGTCAACTCAGCCTTTCATCCCGGCGGGATAGGCAAACTGAGTGCCAGCCAGTATAGCCTATCTGGCTGGGGTTAAGACGAGGCACGTTCACCTGTGTCAGGTAACACTTTCCCTGTGTCCCATAATGACAAATATAGCTCCACAGCTCTGAGATGGGTTTCCATGATAACCCTAGACACCTATACATTTTTAACCCTTTTTAAAAAACATAATGCGACTTGTTTGTTTATCAAATTACGTGACAGTGAAATAATATATACTTAATATATTTATCGACATTTTATTGTTGTTTAAGCATCTAACTTTTTAGGGAATTATTCTCAAACTTTTTGAGAATCGTTATAACATGAAATGTTACTACTGTGATATTATTCATTAAACATTTAAACAGATGTCTGTTTCTTTACTGAAAAACTTGCTCTTGAGTTAAATGGAAAGTGAGGCAACCATGTGACTAAATGAAAAATTATAAAATACAAATAATGTCTGTCAACAAATAAAGGCAATAACATCAAACTAATGTACTGATTAATGCAGCAGCCAAACATTGAACAAATCAGACAAAATTGTTGGCTTATCTAATAAAAAATGCTTTGAAGTCCAGGGTGTATTGCATAATATGACAGGTTTAAAAAAACTCTCACTGACAAATATTACAGGACCCGGCCCACCATTCAAGACATATGACAAATAATTTACAAAAAAATACACCACACATTACTCCGAAAGTTTCTAAAAAAACTTATACAGTTACACAACTGACAGTTCTAGACAGAGCATTAGTGAGAAGAATTATGACAATCTGAAAAGGTGTCATCACTTGGAATAAAATGACAACCAGCATAAGACTAATTGCACATTCTTTCCCAAGTAACTTAAAAAGTGCAAACTATTAAACACAACAATTAAGGGAGACAATTTGAACAAATATCCCCCAGTCTTACAGTTTTACTATAAATTCTTTTAAATCTTGGTACAACTGTCTACGTTTTTCTTCGGTAAGTTCGCCGAAGTCACAGGTGCGATGTTCACAAGGACGCGAGACCATCTCCTCAGCCCTCAAAATCCGCGGACGTATGATGTCAGTGTCCAGACTTAATTCTTCCATCAAATGTCGAAGCGGCTTTGTTGGGCATTCAAAATGTATCAAGAAATAGCTGTGTGGAACCACAAACAATAAACAAAGTTACATGATAAACATAAACATTTACGTTGTTTTAATGAACCCGATGGTAGTTCTTTTTAGTATAAAAACTAACAGAAATAGTAAGAGCAAAAACAGTAGTATTTTGCTTATCTATTCTGACATTGTTTCTACAAATATGACAAAAAAGTGCCATACAAAAATAGCTTGACACAAAAAAATATTTTTTCACAATGACCTTCATTTTACAATGTTTATTGCAAATAATAATCAATCAATCATTTACTATGTAAAAGGCAGCACACGATATCAACACAAAAACAAAACAACCAAACAAGTTCCAAATTGAGATTTTTATTCTAAACTAGAAATTTGGGGCAAAGCCCAACGTGAGTCTGCCCAGCGCCTTAAGTCTGATTGGGGGAAATTTCAGGGGGTGGTGAAATTCCCCCACTACCAAAGTCACATGGCCCGAAATCAAATGCATTAGCATGTGCAGAACGCGCACTGTCGACTTAGGGTAGGCTGAAATGAGACAACAAAACTTTTTTGTTAGTAAACCAAAGTTCACCAAATTTTTTTTGCCCAACAGGATAGGGGTTTTAGTTGATTACCTGCTATACCAATTTTTGATATCTCAATCCGTTGCAAAGATATTACCGGTCAAAGTGTAAAATTGACGAAAATCATGCGCAGTGCTGACTTTCGGTGGGTCGAAATGAGACAACAGAACTTTTGCTAGTGGACCGAATTTCACAAGTTTTTTGTTGTTCAACAGGTAATTGGCTTTAGTTGATCACTTCCTATTCCAATTTCTGACAGCTCGCTTCTTTCCAGAAATAATTGTGCTCAAACTTGAAAGTTGTCATAAATCGCACCGATTTTTGAACGTTTTTTGCCCTCCCAAATTTTAAGAGGGGTGGTGCCCCCAAAAGTTGTACTTGCGTTAACACCCCAACCTACAGGCACGCCAAGTCCGAAAGTTTTGTCGGGTTACACCCCCTAACTCCAAAGTTATAAGCGCTCCTTTATTACATTTTAAGCCAATTTCTGTCCCCCCTTTGAAAAAAAATTGCAAGGTGGCCTGCATCCCCAGTGGGGGGAGTGCACTAGTAAGACTTGGTCATTCTCTATAACGTGTAAAAATTTGGAAGTGCAGTACCCCCTAGAGGCCGAAATATGGTCTTCTAAAATGCGCTTTAGGTGGGTACGATTCCACATCAAGATCTCCAAGGTAACCCTACCAAACTTCACCGTGACTTGTTTCGCCTAACGTGGGAGGAATCGTGGCAGATCAAAATAT
>Ga0209454_1004159_pt1 | contig 10703 bp, 7 predicted proteins | sample WorMetHERISLAND1_2_FD_187400 | JGI IMG/M metagenome (GOLD analysis project Ga0209454, IMG submission 187400) | Marine gutless worms symbiont microbial communities from Max Planck institute for Marine Microbiology, Germany - Olavius geniculatus... | ecosystem: Host-associated > Annelida >...
ATTTTTTAACCCCCAAAAGGCACATCCTTGCGCGAGACCGCGTCGTTTGAGCCATCGCGCGCAAAAATCCGCCCAAGGGTCTGACCTGTAGGTGAGTTTCTGAAAAAAAGCATATAAATATAAAAAATTTTTGCGTATATTTCACCCATTTGCCGGGAAGCCCCCCTTGGAGGGATTTGCATAAAATTTTGCATGACGGGTTCCCTCGGCGACGTAATCAACCGTGCCAAATTTTATCTCAATCGGGTCAGGGGTTTTGATTCTGTGGGGGTCGAATATTTGGCTTTCCCATAAGAAAGAGAAGTCGCCGTTAACACAGGGCTTGAACTACCGTTCAGCCTGTGATAAATTATGCTGCCCGACTGTGCTAGGCTCGTTGAACCATGCTCAAAGACGGTATTTTTAAGATGTTTCAAGCAAACCACTATCAACGTGTGACAGTGTTGCGAATTTGTGGTAAGTTGAAAGTTATGACAGTTATTTGCGACAAAATGAAGCATCGAATTTGACGGCTGTTTTTTTTTAAATAAAAATGATTTTAATGATTTCAATTCAATTGAAAAATGATTTGATATGAAATCATTTGCAAAATGACGATTTTGCTTTTGATTTCAAATCGATTTCCTAAGCATGATTTTGATATTGATTCGAAATCATTGTTAAAATGATTTTACCCAACACTGGTCTGTAGGCTACATCAAGTCGTGTCTTTGGTTTTTAATTTTGCCTCTACGGTCCTCTACATTATAGCACAGTAGCACTGTCATAACGAACAAGAAATTTGAGCTAATGCTCATGAGACGCGCGAAAGCCTATAGCAGTTCCGGTTCAGTAGTTTAGCTGAACATTGGTGTGTTCGCGCTAAGTTAATATACAAATACCAAATTATCTATCTGGATCGCATAACGATAGTTCCGTGGCGCCACCTTGTGAATGATATAGACTTGTGTCGCAGCCCGAAATCGCCAAGAATCCATCAAACACTTTATTTTGGCGTTCAAGGTCATTCAAGGTCATTGAATTCGGCGCCAATCCAGAGCCAGTGTACGACTTCCTATTAGTGATTAATAGTAACCTAGGCCCTACCTCGCACCGTTACTGAGATACAGCGACTTATTGGCTAAAAATCGCAAATTTTTCTGACCCCCTCTCATTTAGCGCCCTCGTTCGGGGTGACTCCCTTCGAATTTATGGAAAAGCTTTACGGTTCCTGAAACTAGAGTTTTCCAGACAGCCGACGGTGAAGATTTGGTGATTCTAGCTTGCACCGCTTTTGACTCATCCACCCGTGTGACAGACAGACGGACAGACGGACAGAATTGCGATGGCTAAGACGCGCTGAAAGCAGTAGCTGCTTTCGCGCGTAAAAAGACTGAACAGGTGCTGACTGCTAAGACAATGCTTCATAAACCGATGGCAGCATAAGCAGCGGGGTGCAGCGAAGCGTTGCTGTATCTTCCCATTGGGCGCCGACTGACGGCGATGGGCGTGGCTTAATCCGCATCCCGCTGAGCTGCGGAAGCTGCTGCTACGGTGACGATGATGTATATCTGCTGATGTTGCCTAATTGTTGCCGACCCGGCACTGATGAACAAACGCTATTGGCGAGTTGACGGGCGATTGAAGGTAGAAAGAAGTTAAGCGCAGAAGTCTGGAGGTAGTGAAGGCGAAAAACTATAAGCTTAAGCCTGGAACCCTGGTTCAGCAACGCGAATAAAAATGTGCTGCGGCTGGCTGGCTTTTTGCTAAGTCGTCGACTTCGATAAACTAAACGGTCATAATCCTAAGCGTGATTTGACTTTTAGATAGAGTGTCTAATGTTTTTTGTAGAAATTAACCGACTCTGGGTCAGTTATCTAGTTGGAATTAGACCTGTGGACGGAGATTTCAGCAAGATATAGCAGAATTGTACATTACAGTATAATACGCTGCAGTAGCCTATACGGACGGCTTCGGAGTAGACTTGAGTTGGTCGGCGATGTCGGGCAAGATGTGCGCTTTCACCAACTCCACCTCAGACAGCGAAGCTTCTGACGAGTTTCTCGACATCGAAGGATGCTCCTCTGACGAGGAACATTGTGAATCTGCTCGACGTTTGACGTTGAATCGAGGCAGCGAGCAGCACCGCCAGGTGTCGACAACGACAACGGCACCACGCCACGGCGGAGGTCTGATGACGTCATCGTCGTCAAGGCGGTTGCTAAGAACGCCGAAGTGTGCCCGTTGTCGCAACCACGGCGTGGTGTCGTGTCTGAAGGGTCACAAGCGGCAGTGTCGCTGGAGGGACTGCCAGTGCGCTAACTGTCTCTTGGTGGTCGAACGACAACGTGTCATGGCCGCACAAGTCGCACTCAGGAGGTAAGCACCTCTCAGTGTATTGCAGTTCTATCTTCTTTAAAAACTAAAACAGTCAGCCAAAATTAAAATTGATTGTTTAAATTAAAGCAACTTTTTTTAGTTTTTAGCAGACCGTACTTAATAGCCGAGCTTTTGGTATGGTTGTCCGTACTCCGTCCGTTAAGAATGTATATTGTGGCCAAGCGTTAGATCATATAGAAGAAACCTTTTTGCACGAATACTTAGCCCTGTGTCTTAAACTTAGGCATGCAAAATTTCAGCGATCTAGTGCAAGAGAACATTTTCAAATATGGGTTGAATGAAGGGGGTATAGGAAGCTTAATAGAAAATGGCCGTATCTCGGAAACGGTGAAAGATAAAGCCAAGGTTACTATGAATCAATGGCGAATTTAAATGGAGTGGGGTGGGCGCCCCTGTTGACTGGATCTTAAAACAAATGAAAATTTTGCAGGAAAATGCATTATTTTTGCCAAAAATTTTCACAATTTCTTGGAGAAAACTAAAATGTGGGTATAAGAACTTCAGATTATGGCAAATGTATGGTTCCATCTTGGTCTGTGCTTTCTTATTTAGGCCCTTATTTCGCAAATGTTCTCTCCTCAAATCTCACCCGTACCCTTTCGCCACCTATTCTAATTTTTTAAATCTGCCACTGCTATTAATCACTAATCAAAAGTGGCATACACTTTTTCGCATGAGATAAGAATTACTAAAAATCACTGACAACCATTACGGTTGGCTATCCCAGCGACAGCTGGGTTTCTTTTTTCAATATTTTAGTTTTGACTAAAATAGGTTTTTATTTTCATCCTTTTACAGTTCAAGCTCTAAGTTTTTATAGTGTGCGTTTTTCGACCTCAAGAATTACTAAAAATCACTGACACCACCAGGCAATTGGCTTTTTAGCGCTGCCCGGAACCCTACAGCTTCTATAGCTGAATTACGGGAGAACGCAGGGTCTCAGAGAAGACAAGAAGGAATTAGAAGGGAAACGAGAAGAAAATAGATGTTTGAACTCATAATTGCAAATGAAAAATCATGTGTAATATCTTATTTATGCTACTGAACATCAAGATCAGGCTCAGCAAAGTGTCCGCTTCTTCTTGGCTGAGGGTCGTTCGATAAATGAGTTACAAAACAGCGTCATTCTGTTAGTTTTCCAACTATTAAAAATCCGAAATATACGTTTTGTAAGGAATTTAATTCTGAGTAGCAGCTGTAAGTTTTATTACGATGACGTCACTACGACGTCATTTATAAACATGAAATACGGCGACGACGTTCCCACTGAAATCATCTCGTAACGAACAGCGCGTCGTTGTTGTTTTGTTTGTGGACAACGAAACTTAATGCAAATTAAATTCATTCTAAAATGCATCTAATATATGGCGACAAGTGTTTTACAAAGCAAACTATACAATTCTGGTGTAAAAAAAATCCAAGCTGGGCACGAATTTGCATCATACACCGAGGAGCAATCAGTCGTTCCTCAGTAGCAAGAACAGCAGCCAGCATCGTTTTTTGGCATCGGGCATTCAGGAGATGGTTGACACAGTAGACAATTGTTTGAGCAAACTAAAATATTATGTTGAAAATAAAACAGTAATCTTTAACATTTTGACACGTTATGTGAGCTTGTTAATTTTATTTTTTTTCTCGTTCCTGTGCTGTTTGTCACTTGCAAGTTATGATAAATTACTGCTAGAGAAAATGATAAGCTTACATGTATTAACTCATTAGACTGCGTTTTATGAACAAATGACGTCACAATAATGACGTATCATCAAAACATTTCTACACATGTTTGAAACAAAATTTTCTAGAAAAAGTATATTTCGGATTTTTCATATTTAGAAAATTAACAGAATGATGCTGTTTTGTAACTTATTTATCGAACGAACTTCGTACGTGGCTTGTTTTTACACTATACAGAACCGGCATTCGAGCGACATCTTCATCTGTTTGCATCTCACAGTGTAAAAACATTTAGATGCCTGTAAACGAGTCGGTTAATGAGAACGCATCAGACATACATTTGATTGACTGCCACAGTGCCACTGAAGACGATACGATCAGCCGTATCGCGTACTTTCTGTCGCTGACACGATAAACAACCATACAAGACCCACGGACCACCAGCGATGTTTGTATGTCGTTTCGACAGCCGCGGATGGGCGACCCATCGGACCCCGGATCAACTGCAACTTGTTGAAAGATCAGAAGACTTGAAGACGTTAGTAATCTGTCGACACAACAGATTGCCACCGGGGTGCATCCACATTTCGACGCATACTGAAGCGGGAGCATTTTTGGTTTTTAGACGTTCAATTGAAGCTGCAAAATAATTTGCCAACTTTTCTCACATTTGAAAATCCAAAAAAATCAAATATTTGTGACATCTTTGCAAAAAATCATGGGTGGTCACGAAGCTGGGAGGCCTGGAGCAAAACCGGAGGGGGTCTGTCCCCCCGGCCCGGGCCTAAAACCGCTACTGGACGGCACTGCGGATTCTCGCAGCCAATAGGATCTTCGCCACATAAATGGGAAAAAAGTTTGGCGCCATAATTTTATTTACAGAGCGTAATTAGATTTTACGTCGACGCATTATCCCATTCTAGATCGTGTTTCGGACTATCACTTTGGCTTTCGAAATTTCACAATTACACAATTATACGGTCGTTAAGAAATCTGAAGTAGCAGAAAGGTTCTCCCAAAGCGCAATCAACCATCAACAACTTTTATGAACTTTTTAACGCTTAATTTACTGTAATCAGATTTGGCACGTTCTGGTAGTAGCTAATTTTTTTCGTGTATCATCGAGTAATTACATCGAGTAGTTACATCGAGTAGATAGATATTAGATAGATAGACATTTTCTGAATTTTAGGTCTACCGCATCACTTGCACGAGGAAATAAAGCAACTTCGTATTTGATTTTTTTACTAATTCAGTTCCTTAATTATATTCAGAATGTAACATTTTCAAGTTTTTTTCGTGTTCGTTTTGTAATCTGTAGGCATCAGGCGTCTGAGAGCTTAGCGATTGCAGGTGAGGCTGAGGGAGACATGAGGCTCAAGAAAGCGATGACTTTGCTTCAACAGCGCAAACAGCTGCAGCGAAACCTACGCGCTCTTCAGCAACGAACGACAGCCAGACAACTGCCGCCTTCCCTTGCCGCTGGTATGCGCAAAAATTGGTGTTCTGAATTTGCAGGACCTGAAAATGACGGACCTCCACTGTTGCAATAGCTGGTCAGTATAATTATGCAGGCCGACGTTGAGTTTAGTTGAGTCGGTGACGGTCGGTCAGGTCAACACCGAGATGCGTGCACCGGTAGCCTGGCCTACTGAGTATTGATCAAGCGTCGCTGGCCGTCATGATGACACCGTGTCCTTCCAAGTCGTCAAAAGCTACAGATCTTGCTCAGTTTTATACTTTTAGAAATATTGCATGTTCTTCTCACTTCAAGCGCATAGGTTTATGAAATGGTGTAATATAAAGTAATTTTCTTAAACGGTGGAAATATAGGCCTATATGGCCTATTACAGATAGCGATGGACAGTGATACAAAACCTGTTCTACAGCAACTGGCATCTATATTTTTATTACGTAAAACAGAAAACATTGTGCAAATTTTTTTTAAAAAAACATTAATTACATGTTTGTTTAGTTTAGCTCTATGTAACTGTAACTGAAATTCACATAATAATTTGTAGTCGATGTGGTCTTGCATTTTCCAGTCCTGCGATTTGGTCCGTCATTTTTATGGTATTTCACTTGACAGGTCTTGCATTTTCAGTTGCTCCATTTTTACTTAAGTTAGCTTATTCCTTTCGCCGTAGAATGGGGATTGTGATTTTACAGCACTGTCGTGCTGCAAAGTTAAAAGATAAGCGCAATAAGTTGCAATTTTTCGACGACAGACGGATGCAAATTTCCGACGGAAAAAAATATACGGATGCTCAAAATTTTAATCTTGGCCCGAGATTCACCGTTGACTATTTATTTCGGCCCCAAATTGCATTTTCGACCGACTGCGTTCGATTTATATGGACCGTGATAAAAACTCGGTTGAGCAGATACATTGTAGCAGAGGTAGACAACGTAGCCTATTTGACAACGACATATACATACAGCTTACTATAAACAATATCGGAAAGTTTCACCTGGCGATCAGAGAGAAGTGCAGCTATTTAGCTGAATAGGTCACGAGTCGGTTTTTTGCCATTTGCTGCTGGCGCACGCGGTGGGCCGGCCTATAAAGGTACGCCGTGGCCGGCGTGTAGGCCTATACCTGTATCATCAAGATGCCTTTGAAGTGAGCTCCTGCCGCCGCAGCTCTCAGCAGCAGATATGAACCCCCGCCATGGCGCTCGCAAGTGGATCATATCGCATGTCCGCAGTGAGAGGCAGACGAAAGAAAGTTGAGATGGAATTACATAGCGAGACGGGAATTGGTGAAAAGAAGCACGGAATCGCGGTAGGAGAATAGTCAACGTGACCTTTATTAATATTTTCGAGCGGCAGCACTGCAATATGTCAGAAAACCGAGCTCAGGAAAAATGCTAAAATATATTCGTAATACAGAGTAGACTGCGTGCGTAATTTTGTACATTAAGTTTTGTGATTTTGGCACGGCGTTTTTGGCTTTCTATTTTAATACTGCATAGGAGGCGGTGTCCTTTAATAATCACCATATCGATCTGGCAGTCTTTTGGTGCACAATTTTGTACACACTGACTTTCAAGTTGTCAATTGTCTGTTCTAGTTTGGCTGAAAAGCTTGAAATGCACCCAGGCCTAACAATAATCAGATAGGGTCTGGGCTAAACAGTTCCATTGTTTAGCATAGCCTACATAATTTCGGCTCTAGAAGAAAGCGCTGCAGCTTATAGCAGAATAAACTTATACACAGGCAACAAAAAATTTGAAGAATGCTGTTATTTTACCACTTTTAAACCAAAAAAAATAAAATTATGTGTGAATTATGTTATGTTTAGATTTTATTACAATCCAGTAGCTGAACTGGAATTTTTCCTCACATTGATAAAATTGTTCAATCAATTTGAAATAGGTCTATTGTGTGAAATACAGTAATCTCGATATTCTCGGCAACGGTAACATGATTTTGCAACGCTGCACATCTCCAAAACGACTGTGCAGTAGAAACGTGGCGTGAGGAATGCGTTTCAACTTCACAACTGACACGTCAATGAAAGATACAGATGCTGTTGCTATTGATGCGGGATGATATTTGGCGCTGTAGCCAGTCAGCGTGCGGTCTCAATCCATCCATCATTGCTTACACACAGCTTAATCAATACACTGCCGCCGCAAACCAGACCAAAGCTGGGTAGTGGGTATGAGCGCGTTTACGTGCATGTATTTGAGTTGTGAGTAGGGTTTAACGTCACGCCCGACAGTAGCCTCTAGGTCATTTCGGGGACGGCCTTTGCAGGCAAAACTGCACATACACATAATAACGGAACAAAAAGTTAAACTTTTACAGAAAGTTTTACCTTTATGAAACACAAAACACAAAAAATGACGGAAATCTAAAATGGTAAGAACTGCCGATTATAATTGTCCATATGTATCGAAAAAGACAGTTCTAATAATCTTCCCTGTTTTCTTCCAGACAGTCATCAATCTCGTAATGCCGTCTATTGCAGGACAAGGGGCGCATGTATTTGAGCAGTAGCGTCATGGACTCATGGCAAGGGGCAGGGGAAGCAACTGTCCGCTCAATTTTAGCCTGTCCGAAAATTATCCTCAAAATGTAGAATTTGTTTTTTAGAGGAGGGGGTTAAGTTTCCCCATTTTGAAGGAATTCAGGAACGAAATTAAAATTTTGAACATCTATATGTCGTTTATCGGAAGTTTGCCGATGTCTGTCAAAAATTGCAACTTTTTGTCTCTTAAACTTTTCAACCCACAACGGCGATAGGAATTTGAGTCCCGGATCATTGACTTTTTGACCTTCGATCAATTTGACCCAACATCTTCAGACTGTTCAGCGCATTATTTTGTACATCTAGTGCAGACAAAAAATTTCTGAGAGTGAGAAAACTGGCCTAACCAATAAATTTTCGTGTGCTGCATGGCAGTAGGCATACTGTACTTCGTAGCTTTCACTGCAATGCACATTACTTGATTGCACTGTTTTTCCAGTGTAGGTCTATTACAGCGATTTTAATGCGGTTTAGTTTTTCTTTTCGTGTGGGCTTAGGCCTCCTGTAGTTGCAGCTTTCACTTCTTTGCAAACTGTTGATGTCAGCGTTTTATATAGTGTTTTACAGATAATTAGAATTTGACTATTTTTTAAATTTCTCCATGCGATTGCTGCAAAACAGATAGGCTATTTAGGCACAGTTTTATCGTAGTCAAAATTTAGCGTGCACACAACACACTAGGACGTTATAGGTCTATATGCTGTTGTGATGCTATCAGGTGCAGCGGGACATTGGACTGGACAATCGCACGTCGAGTGTCTGACGTCAACAACACGTCGCGCCTATTTACCGGATGCTCTGTCGACACGCATGCGCAAGCGGCGCTGTTTCGCCGACACAGAACTTGAAGCCGTGACGCTAGAACACGAGCGAGCACACGCACTGCTTGCCACCAGGCAGAGCAACCCCGTGCCACGGCCGCCCCCAGCGCAGCAGAGGGTCTTGTTTCCACTTCCGGCTGGGGTTACGGCGCCGTATCGACTTCCACCGCCAGAGCTGGCTTGCAGTGAAACAGCGGCAATGAGGCTGATTGGGCTTGTTCGCTCGTGGAGGACTCTACACCCAGGCGCAGACATTCGTACGACATCAAGACGTGAGTGCTGGCCTGCCACCGTTGGACTTACTTCGAAGTCTAGCGTCGTCGACGATAACGGCGGCGTCGACGTCGGAGAAACGTTTTCTGACGTCGTCATCGGCGGTCAACCGCTGTCGCCTTACATAACCGGCTTGCATTCGACACTCGCTGGACCAGCAGCAATCTTTCGCACGACTACCACCACGGTTGCTACTAGAGACACGCAGCGGTCCGGCCTGGCTGTGGCAAACCAGTGCCAAGACTTCGCGTCGACGACGTGGACTGGCAGGAGCGCCGGAGATGATTGTCGCTCGCAGTTAAGAGACTCAGACATAGAAGAACACCGACGTCTCGACTCCAAGCCGCTACGACGCACACATTTTGACTTCTCCGTCGAATCGCTTTTAACAAAATAGAACTCATCGCTTGACGTTAATAGGCCTATCTAAATGATATGACAGTCAGCTGGTCATTTTGTAATCTGTTCACACGTTAGGTTCGATGTTTGTAAGCCCTAATTGCTTGTAAACTATACCCAGCTTTTCAACACGGCAGTGTCACAGCGTATAGGCCTACCTACGTAGGCTACTCTATTCATACCGGTAAAATATGGGGTCCTATCTTCTAGAGCTGTCAAATTAACGCGTTAATTAAAGCGTTAATGCGTTAATGAATTAACGCGCGTTAAAAAAATTAACGCGCGTTAAAAAAATATGCGTAAATGACAAATGTATTTAATTTACTGAATTCTGTGAAGCAAAAGTTCCAGTATTCTGTTAAACTGCGGTTATTTGACAACGAAATGAATTTAAGTAACTAAACTCTAGTTGCCGTTCCATTACTAGTGTAAATAAATTAATATCGTCTAGATGACAGGCTAATAGATTTATATGCTAGCGATGACGTCAGTTATTGTTAAAATGTGTTTTTATTTGCTTTCTAACTTTTTATATTCTACAGGTGGGGCCCCCAAACGTTCCGGGGCCCGGGGTAACTTCTTCCCTTACTCTCTTTCTCGACGGGCATGGGTGCGTTAATAACGCGTTAATTAATGCATTAAAAAACTAACGCAGTGAGTTAATGCGTTAAAAAAAATTAACGCTTCGATAGCTCTAGCCGGCTAGTCCTATCACAATTTCACAATAACCCATCGTTCCGCTTATGCTGTGCCACAGAACAAATACGAGTACGTTGATTTGAAGCTTTTCTGCTAAACGTTACACTGAATTAAAAATATTTTTCATTAGCCTACGGGTTTAATCTTCTTTTTTTGTAAAAGTCGCTGGGCAAATTTAACAGTCGATGTACATAGACCTATAAATTTACTTCAGGCTAACATTTAGATTTTTGTCTGTTTGTCAATAAACAGCACATTGTTGCAATATTTTTTGATCTTGAGAAAGCCTACGACAGTACTTGGAAATATGGTATCATGAAAGACCTATTTGATGCAGGTCTTCGTGGTAGATTACCCATATTCATTGGAAACTTTCTCAAAGACCGGCAGTTCCAAGTACGACTTGGAACACATTTGTCTAC
>Ga0209454_1004161_pt1 | contig 10702 bp, 2 predicted proteins | sample WorMetHERISLAND1_2_FD_187400 | JGI IMG/M metagenome (GOLD analysis project Ga0209454, IMG submission 187400) | Marine gutless worms symbiont microbial communities from Max Planck institute for Marine Microbiology, Germany - Olavius geniculatus... | ecosystem: Host-associated > Annelida >...
GCAGTTGAAACTGCAGACCAGACCATATCCCGGAAATTGCTTATGTTACTGACCGCAGATAAGTTTATGGCACAACAGATGACAGCAAATCACTGTAGCTTAGACCATTTTTGTCACCTAAACTGATCTGCGGCGATCTGTGGTGCCGTAGACAGTGACTGATGTGCGGTAAAACATTTTTTTCTGAAATGCAGTTGATCTGTACGGTGTTTAGACAGACCGTTATAACCTATTAACACACAAATGAGTAAGTGATCGCGCAATGAAGTTGAACTAACCCCACTAAAATTCATCATTGCAACATTATTACGTATCTGCCGTTGCAGAAGGCCGGAGCGGCGGACACGAGCAACTTTGACAAGGAGTTCACCCGGGAGCCGGCCAGACTGACAGCGATCATGAACAAGCATCTAGTGGCGACCATCGACCAGTCGCAGTTTGACGGTTTCAGTTTCACCAACACTGCACCCATGATGTCAGGAAGCATCACGACTAGATGCTAACTCGTCGTATAGCCTACGAGTACAAACAACTGATCTGATCTGTTTGAACTACAGCTGCGAAAATTAAAGGCGCTCACAGAGCGACTTAACTGAACTGAAATGACACGGTTTAGTTTTTGACGAACTGGCCGATGGGATAACAGAGCGAGTCTATTGGCCATTGGTTGATGCGAACGTGAGCGTAGTCATGTAGGCCACCGACGCCGTTAGATAGTGCCTACTGTAATGCATTACTGCTTGCCCATTGGTCAGTTCATCAGAAACTGAACCATATCAGTTCAGTTCAGTTCAGTTACGTCGCTCTGTACGCGCCTCAGTGATTAATCGCCCGCGATTAATCGTTAAGTGTTTTTAACGATCAATAAAATTTTAATCTTTCAATTTTCGACGAAGTTCACATCACTAAGAATTGCATTATGAAGTAAATACAATGACAAGCATTTGATGAGCGATGGGCTATTCACTTTCTCGGGGAAACGTGATTGTTGTGGATAACAGAGTACACACTAATGATTAGGCTCTATACACCTATAAGTGCATTTGTGACAGCAGTTAGCTGAATAAAGTTGACGAAACTGTGCGTTTTTTTCTTGCACAATAACCAATGTTAAGTTTCAGTTGAAATTAATGTTACTATATAGACTGTTTAAAAGTTTTTTTTAGCTGTTACTGGCTCTAGTTTATATGCACGCTGACCACTTGTATGGAAGCATGAAACACGTGCAAATGTCGTCGGGGAATTCGCCATCTTTGTCAGAAGATTCAGCCATTTGGCCAAGTAAGTTATTAAATTGTCGACTGTTTCCATTTTGGAACACTTTGTTTGGCAACAAAAAACATCCGGGACTTTGGGTCAGTAAATTGTACCTCCGTCAACAAATCCCAAAAATAACGTTTTCGGAATTGTTTAATAAAGAGATTGCAATTTGAATATTTGCTGAATAAATCTAAATAACGTACTTTAACTGAAAATCGCCCTTACTTGGGGCTGATGCCAATTTAAAACGGGACCGGTTAATGTGAAACGAGTGTACGCAGCGTGCGTAGGGCTGTGCTGAGTTCAGTAAGATCCAAAACAGTGGAAATTAACGATTAATTATACCTAATCGTGAGTTTTTTTGTGAAGTGTGTAATAGCCTGTTGTGACGCAGTGCAGTTGATAGGCGTAAGATGTTACGTATTTACAAGCTCTGCTCTCCTATTGAGGTCTCGTGGCAGAATGTCTCCAGCAGATTAGTAAGCTAAGTATTATAGTTTTTTGTTGAACATTTCCAATCTGCCAGTGTATACATGCCGTTAAATCACGTTCAATATGCAGTGTTTAATATTTTGCATGTGCTGTTGAATTTTGTAGTGGTTAATTTTGCAGTTTCGTTTGTATATATCCGGTCTTAAGGGTGTTTGCAAGCAGTTAGTAATTATTCTGAATTTGTTGACTTTTGTCTTTGTTAATTGTAGGCCTAGGCTTAAATAAACTCCTGTGCTTCAGGTTGTTGTCCGTTTTTAGAAAAAACCTGCGTTTTTTTGAAATTTTTATTGGATCCTCAAAAATATTAGTGCAGTTTTTAGTTTGTTTTCAAAGTTTTATTGTAAAAAAACTGCGTGTGTCTTGTCTGTAATGCTGGAGTATCTTAACTTTTGTTCTTGATCATACAATTTTGCGTATCAGTTTGTGTTAATAAGTTTTTATATAATATAACATAAAATGTCATAATATAAAAATTAAAAAAATTTCCGCTCCGTCTCTACTTTTTCACTGGCGAAACCGGAAGCACGGAAATTGTTTTACACCGTACCGTTCAATCACGTTTATTAGGCCTATTATTTTGTATACTGGTAAGTTCTTGTTCTGTTATTTTATCTTAGCCTAGTTTTATAGCGTTTCGTTTTGTAATTTCGTTTGTGCCGCCTTGGAGTTTCGTCTTCCTGGCCCTTGTTAGCGCCAGGTGAAACGGTTGACTCAGCCTGGCCGTCCCTTCGTAATTTGTCAGCGTGCGTTGATGTTTCATGGTGTCTCGTATTGTGCAATAGACTGTAGGGATATATTTGTATAGCCTAGAGTAAAATGAATAATCTTGTTTAGCAATGTATTGTTTTGTGTAACGCGTGCAGACCAATTTCAATGATAGCAGTCGCCCTGGAGTCTGCACAAAAAAAGAGCATCTCCACACACGGCCTTATTTCGATTTCATGAAGAAGAAATTTTGTGATCACTTTTGTTTCAACTCAACAAACACCGACTCAACCTGAAAACAGAAGTACCTTACTATTTGTTCCATTTCTGAGACACCTCAATGCCGATGTGGCGAGTGCTTGAATCCAAAATTCTTTCACCGCCACTTTAGCGACTTGCGCAGAACCGACTAGAAATTTCGGAAAATATTCTTTGATCTTATACTCGTTTTTCCATCTCTGTCTATCACTCGTACAACATGTGCATGTGATGCTTTTGTGATAGTATTTTTCTTGCAAAATGTACATTGCTGAATGGTTGTAATTTGTAAATATGCCTTGTTATCGCCTTTTTGCATTGCGAGGTATGGGCCCTCCACATGTCGACATCCAAGCCAGGGTCGTTGGCACGTGTGTGTTAAGCCTGGTATCTGGCCGTATTTCACGAGAAGCGATTAAACCAGCATTGATTTCTTCGGACTTAGGAAAGAAATTTTTTCACCGGCTACAGTTTGTTTATCTCTACGTGAAAATACTCAAAAAAGTAATGACGATTTTTTGACGAAATCGTCCACTGTCGTTTGGAGCCCGGAATTTAGTTAGTTCTCAGAGTCCGATGACGACTTTCTTTTTTGCCCAAATTTATAGTCTTTCCCCCGTAATGCATTTTCGATAGGATAACAGTACTTCAGTATTATTCACTAGATGGCAGCAGTGTAATGACTGGTGAAGGTTTGTGCTTTTCGAGCACTTCTTTTCTAGTTGGGTTTTGTTGTTTGTATATGGGTGCTGATTTTGGTCTTATGCGGTGAATAAGACGGCAACACTGTAGTTCTTTATCTGAGGTAGCTAACTGGACTTAAACTGTTGTCGTAAGTTGTCTCAGTTTATTCGCAGTAAAAGTTATAAAAGCAAATAAACAACAGCTGTTTGTCGTCTCAGTCGTCTTCCATAATTCACAGGTACTCTGCACGTGCACAATGCACGCCAACTGATTGTTATTCAGCAACACGGATTATTTTACCAGCATTAAAATAACAGTAGTACCCAATTTAAACAAGTAAACGTCCAAGAATCTTTCACAGAATAAAGAAACAAGTGCAATCTGTAAATTCATAAGCTTGAAACCTATAAATTCCTGATTGCACTTCTCTTTTACGCTGTCCCACTTTAATCAAAATATATTATTTTCACTGATTATGTTTTTATTTACATAGTTGATCTCCACATGAAAAGCAATAACGTCAGGTAAAAAATATTTTTATAGCTCGCGCGTGTAGGCTCTCTAAATTGCCGCTTATACTCCTCCCAGGCGCAACCGCGCAAGGAGGACAGCTGACCACGGACAAAGCATAAACTGATAAGTACTCAGGAGAGAAGCGTTGGAAAAAGTAGTCGTTAAAATGTTGGGGAGGAAGAAGATGAAAAGGTTCTGCCCTCCGTCGCGATGGAAAATCTTCGAAAATAGGCCTCTATTCACTCCCTATCTGCAAAATTTCATGCGGGCGCCCACGTTCTTGTGCCAGTTAGGTCGCGGTTGTGACTGCCCGCGGTATTGAATGGCACGTCGTTATCATCCAATACTGGATGATAACGACGTGCCATTCAGTCAGATGTCTGGTTGTTTTCTGCCCTTACTGGCAGGTTGGCCACTTATCTGGAAAACCTGGAAACGCCAGGGCTGTTTAACATCTATGGAAACCGGGCATTAAAGCAAGTGGCGCTGTAGGTACGGGAGTTCTTGTGGAAAGATTTTCTTCCACATATACAATATTTCTAGCTGGAAATCTCCCGTTTGGGGGTAATTTATAAGGCAAAACTGAAGTTCTGAGCACCCGTAGTGATACGTAATTGTTCTGTTTACATAATAAAACAAAATGAAAATAAAAATAATGTCCTCTGTTGGAAATTTGCAGTTGTCTGTCGGAAAAATGAAGTATTTGTCCCCTCCCCACTGCTCTTTGAACTCTTTTTCCCAACTACTTTCTGAAAGCAGGAAGCAGGCGGCTGGTCTAAGGTGGTGTCGGCGAGTGGGGTGGATCGGCGTGCACGTGTGACTCTGCTGCGTGACTGAGCGGGTCGGCGGTGGCGCCCCGGGACGAGAAACTCCGCTCCAAACCGCCGGGAACGTCGTGAGCGCTGGGCATCGGCGTGCCCTGGTCGCAGTGACAGTTGGGGACCGGCGAACAAGTACGGCCGCGCTGCAAGGGTGTCTGCATGTCTTCGAGTGCGCTGGTCGAGTGTCCGGTGGTGTCCAGCAGCGGCGGCGTGGCCATGGATCTGGAGCTGAGGAAGTCCGGTAAGTCCGGTGACGCGGAGTGACCTTTAGCGTCCCTGCCGGCGGCTGTGCTGGTCTGACTTGTATTGGCGGGTATGTACTGGTCTTTGCGTGCCCGTGCGTCCGATACCTATAGCGACACAACAACATTCGTCTCATTAGCCGGTTGGACTAAATTCGGACGAAAATTAGTAATTTGGCTAAAATTTCGAACAAAATTGCCAGTGATATTTCTGGGACCAACCACCTTCCATCAGAATTGCATCGAGCAACAGGGAACTACAGTACTGTACCGTGCGTGTTGCTAACACAGATTTAAGGCTAAAATGCACTAAATTCGACTTAGGCTGGGACAGGGGTCCTGCTGCGGGCGCTTACAACGTTCCCTAGAACACTAGCTAAATTTTAGGAGTCATACTTCTAAGGAGAATGGGAAGAAGGGAAGTGGAGTGGAAGGGGAGGGGCGGAGGAAAGAGAGCGATGAAATTTGAGGGAAAGGAAAGAGCGGGGGAAAGAGACGGCAACCAAAAGAGGGAAAAAATCTCCAATAATTTTTAACACCCAGCGCCTCAGATTCAGCGGATTTTCCCGCTGAGAGGGTTTTTCCGCTGACATTGCGCGCTATACAAATTTACTTAACTTATTTACTTACTTTAATGCGCATTGAAACTGATAATTTTGGAAGGACGAAAAATGACATTTCGGACAAGGTATTTCTTGTCTCTCTAGCACGCTACCTTGGCGGCGGCGGAGGCATTGACGCCGGTGCTGAATGAGCGTATGTTGTTGAAGTGACTGCTCGGCTCGTGGTGAGAACTCATGCTGTCACCTACACGACTGCACGGCGTAGACGCCACTCTACCGGCGTCAGCGTCCATCAACGCGGAAGAACCTTGCAGCGACACGTGTGAACATTTCAGCATGCCGCCGCCAGTCTGCAGTGACCGGCCTCGTTCTGTTCCGCCTGCAACACGCTGTATTCTCGATAGCTGAAGTTCTGACTAGCAGATTTCTCCATATTCCAGAAAAGCCGTGCTATCGCTGGCAGGCCCGACGAAAGCCACATTCTCGCGGGGCCCCATATGGGTGGTGTCGATCTGGGGAGCGGACTAGAATACTGAACAGGTTCATTCGTCCAAGAAACAGTCAGATTTTTTAGAAAAAAATTGTCACAAAATAACTGACGATTCAAATAATCAGCTCTGTTTTCAATTATAGCAAATACATTTTTCAGCGATGGCGGGCTCCCCAAACGTAGTGGGGCGACGGGGTCCGGGAAAACTGACTGTCCTTCCTTCCCCCTCTCTCGGCTATCGAAACGAAGCCACGCGGTGTCGCACTGATTTATGAGATAGTGTGTCGGTCAAGCCAACCCAAACGTTTTCGCCCAGTGTTTCTACTGTACTGAGCCTATTTTAAATGTACAGCATGTAAGCCCAACAGTTTAGTCACAGATAACAGTTTGAAAAAGACTACTCCAGACTGAGGGGGTGATGCATGAAAAAAGCACGCTTAGGAAAGTTCAAGACTGTTGTGCCCGAAGCCAAGAACACGCTCAGTGGATGCCAGCAATGCAACTGGTTAAATGGATCAATGGTAGGGTAGACCCATAGCTTTTCACAGAAAACTCATCTCACAGCCATGAAACGTCACCTGTCATATCGGATCGCACTGTGTTACCTACCACGGACACAGGTGAACGCTTCGCTTTAATCCCAGCCCGACAGGCCGGTACTCAGTTTACCTAGTTTAAAACGTTAGAAAGCTGAGTTGACCTTGGTGTTGGTTTATCTGTCCGTAGACAGTCACCCAGCCAAGTAGTAACCACTTGACAGCGACCCGACCGGCAGTCGAACCATCTACCTCGCGATTGCACGCCCAACGTCCTAACCGTTCCACTACCAAGTGAGTGACCGGGAATCTAACCTGCGTCCGTAGCAGCGGCATGAGGTTGCTGCCGCGGTGGACATGGAGGCTTCGATTGCCGCGTGGGTGAAGTACGGCGTGCAGTCTGGTTGCTGCCAGACGCAGGAACGGTAATCGGTGGTTTGTGGGTGACTGGTCGGTCGTCAGTCAATTGTTTGTCACTCCCGACTCCACTGAACACAGCCGAGCGACGCTCGCTCACCACCTACAACGCAGCACAGAGTGGGCAAAAATGACACCTTTTGGTTTACTCGTGTTTCCTCTTTTGTTAGACGCAATATTTGCAATTTTTTGTTTACTCGCGTATCACTTTCATTAAGTGGCGTCGTTGTTCGTCTGCCGATGTAAACAAGTTCTGTTCTTATGCGAATAATTAGGCCTATTGTAATTTCGTCACGATGGCTGGACTAACTAACGATGAACGCTGTTTGATTCACAACCTGCGCGTGGAGAAACACTGAAGTTCTGAAATAAAATTTCGTAAATGTTTTCAAACATATGAACACGACCTGTGACCCAGATCTGGACGGCTGAATGTCGACGTCGAGCGTAGTGCCCTTATGCGGCAGCATGGACGTGGACGAGTCTGGTGGTGGTCGCTTGCCGGTGCCTGATGAAATCCCAGACTGAAGCAGCTGGATCTCTGGTCTACCTGTGGAACCCGACCTGGCGCCGCTCAGAACCCTTGAGGACCCGGACACAGCACGAGACCCGGACCCGGCACGGGACCCGAGGGCTGCAGACCCGGTCCTACTGGATACTCGATGACTGGCGACCGCCGAGGACGCCTGCGCTGAGCCGTCCGACACTCTGTTCAATCGATCAGTCGATCAATTAGTCAATCAAAGCACATTTTGTCAAGCGCCAAATGTAGCTACATGTATCAGATCCATGCCTCCCTGCATCGACAATGCTATACCGGCGGGGTTAACTTTTGCATGATTTCAGAGAAAACTTATTCTTGTAACTGAAATTACTTAGCAAGTAGTATTGCAGGCGACGAAAAGCTTCAACCACTGGCGTACTACTTTGCACACGAACGAAACTGGACGGTTAGCTGCTGAAGTCTTTATCTTTTTCTTTTAACTTTTGACCCAAAAATCTAACCAATTCATCTTTGTCCCGCGAAGCAACACTGATAAACGGTTGGTAAACAACTGAACATCCATCAATGAAAACATGCCATAAGACGACAATCTACGACACGGAAACAATGTCCCGACTCTGCACATCCAGACAAAGGGCTGGTGCACAAAAAGTCGGCGCTTGCCCCTGTCTGAAGGCTGAACTCCAGTACTTCGAGGTATTCTCAAACAGCGAGTTCTACAACAAATCCACAACAAAAGGAAATAAGCAGAGTTTGAAATTGAACGTATCGACATACCTGGTAAAGCGAGAAGGTGATGGTTGGTCGTAAGAATGTGAGATGACCATTGACTCTACTCGTTCATCGTCCTCCGCCTGCTGCTGCTGCTGCTCATAGAGCTGCGCAAATTAACGACACATCACTACCGGCAACAACTTCGACGACTACCACGTCACATACTTCGTTACACTTCCAGCTAAAGTCACGCTTTTAGTAAAGTCATGCTTTAGCGCTTCTTAGATGAGTCGCAACCAGAAATGCTTTACAATCTCGGAAATGGCAGCTGATTGGCATGAGCTAATGATACCGCAGCGCACTACGCGGCCATCCAATGCCGCGTCAGCGAACAACTGGACCCACAGTTTGCAGCTCGCAGACAAACCACCACCCGAATCGAAGATACTAAGCCTTCATCCTGTAGCCCGTAAGCTACTACTTATTTTCTGTCCCGCTGAGGGTAGAAAGCTGAGTTGACCTGAGCACAAATGGATTAAAAATGTATCAGTCGTCCCCACCGTTGTCTACGACCTTGTCGTTATAATGGGGTTTAGTGCGCCGAAGACCCGAAAGATTTCTAAAATCCGGAGAACAGCAGCCAACAGTGCAGACTAGCTCTGTATGAGCACACTTTACTAATCTAAGATACTGGTTAATTTTCAGCTTCAACGCAGATTCAACAACCGTTTACGAGACCTTTGGTTACTGTAACTTTCTGGAGATGCGCATTAGGCCAAACTGATACGGCCTCAGTGCTTGACAGATGTAACAGCCTGTCCACCCATATGGTAAGGTAAAGTAAGGTATCGGTCGTTACCAGGTCTAGTTGTTGATCGTCGTCGCTGTGTGGCAGCACTGTAGGGAGGGGTGTACGGGGCGGAGAGCGAGATAGCGACGTGTCGACGGCATGACGAAGTTCCTCCAACTGACGACCTTGACGAGCGTCCAACGCGTCCAGACGCTCGTTCAAACGCTCCAACTCCTTACACTAAACCACGACAGACCAGTAGTAGTAGTAGTAGTAGTAATAGTAATAGTAGTAGTAGCTGGCGTTGCTGTTGTTGTTGGTGCAAGGGCGTTTATCTCCCCTAAGTCCTCGGGGCAAGATTCACCCTGACCGAAAGCGCCCAGAACGAGACGCCATAGGCGTCGAGGAAGTGGGAATTGGAGAGGGTGTATCCCTTTCCTCAGCCAACTAGGAGTCTGGGAAAGAGTCGTCAGCTCCCCCAGCGAGGATCAGGGCGGAGCCCCGGCGAAAAACGAATTTGGTGCATTCTAAGCGTCACAGAACACTTCTGCTTGCAAAATGTCGGAAAAATCACGAGAACAGCGTCTTACAGAAATGAAGGATTATAATATTCAACTTCCCTTCCTAAATTCCCAAAAAACCTTTCCCCTATTTTTTTCTTAGAGCATTTGCTCCAAGATTTATGTGGTGTATACGTCCCTGTGTTGATGTGAACTTGTCAGGCGACAGTATTGTTTCTGCATCATCAAATCTTTGTAAACAAGACAGTTTATGAACCGCTGTATTTAGCTTGATGAAATTCTGCAAGAACGTGTAGCCTGACTATCTCTAAGAGCCTATTGAATATCAAGATAATATGTTAAAAGTCAAGATCACGTGGGTTTTTGTGTGTTTCTTGTGTGTGTGATACTGCTTGAACCAGTCGGCCTGAATTCACGAAATGTTGTTTGCTATGCGTGGCTACTTTGTTACTGCAAGCGACTGCTGCGGCTAACCGCGGACAGTATAAAGCAACTATATTTACCGAGATGAACTGGTTATCGGAGGCGGTGTGCTTGGGTAGATGGATGGAACCGAAGGACATTCCGGGACAGATTGGAACCTGTTTGATGTCTGCTGATAACAGCAGGTCGCCGAACTGTCTCTGTCTCTTGACCAGATCATCGAGGCGTTGTAACGTCTCGTCCGGTGACTCGGATGACCTCAAACTGCAACACGATGTACACATGAGTCCGTTAAATATGCCCCACCGTGTACATAGCGTCGTTGTGGCAGAGGGGTCAGGGACAAGGTGCAATTTCCTGCCCCACCTACTTTTTTAACCCACTATCGGCATGCCTGGTTGAGTTTAAGGCAAGACGGGTTCACCTGTGTCGGATGGCAGGTTGTGATCCCATATGACAGTCGACGCTCAGTAGCCGCTTTGCGATGAGTAAACAGCTACAGGCTCTGCTTATCTTTTATGTTGAGTATAGGACGTGGTTACAGGCAGAATAAAACATCTGCGGCGTCTCCTTTTTTCAGGGCCCGCAGCACTTCAATCTGCTTTGCCTCAATCTTGGCGGCACTGTAACGCAAAAGTTGCTTTGGCAAATTTATCACGCCTTGTGCGGTAGCAACAAGCTGTTGTATAAGCGATGTGCCAAGTCAATGGGAAGGCCGAAATTTCGACCCCCCACAGCTCCCACATTTTTCAACCGATCTTAATGAAA
>Ga0209454_1004162_pt1 | contig 10702 bp, 3 predicted proteins | sample WorMetHERISLAND1_2_FD_187400 | JGI IMG/M metagenome (GOLD analysis project Ga0209454, IMG submission 187400) | Marine gutless worms symbiont microbial communities from Max Planck institute for Marine Microbiology, Germany - Olavius geniculatus... | ecosystem: Host-associated > Annelida >...
AAAAAATTATCCCCCAAAAACCGATAAGGGGGGGGGGGTTGTATCAACCCCTCCCTTAGGCATCCGAGGGTTAAGCACAGCACGAAAGTTTAATAACACGGCAAATATGGCCTAGATGGCCATTGGTTACCCATAAAATGAATTGTTTCACACGTAATCGCATTCTGTCTTTAACGTACGCGTGTTCGAAATGTTAAACGTTGACATTACAAAAACTACTAAATGAAAAGATCACTGAAAGAAAGCGGCAGAACGTGTAATACTAACGCGGCATCGTGACGGGTGAGGGTCACATCAGCACAAATAGGCCATTCAGTCCGAGTCCGAGTCATAGAAGTCAAAAAAATGTAGCAGCACAAAAATGGTCAAAATCGGTGCACGGTTAAGAATATTGCAGAAGGCGTTGCACTTTTTCGACCAGCCCGTCTAGAACATAAGAAGCAGCAGAATGCAGAAATGGAGTGGCTTCTTGGCGGTTTTCATCGGACAGTGCCGTAGGTGCAGTGGAGCGGCAGAGAAAACGTGACCGTGGAACTGGTCTGACACTGTCCGTTGTCAAACGTCATCTGTTCCTTGCAGACGACGAACTGACGCGTCGCCTCGATCAACCACAGACGGTTCAGCTTCGTGTCGGGGAAGTCGCCGACCGCGCACGGCGCCAGCGTCTGATGTATCACCTGCAACCGCAGAGCGACGACGACAGACATTAATTTGTACCTAGTTACGACATTGTTATCCTAAATAACTTCTTCTGTTATGTCGCGAAATTTGGTAATAAAAAGTCCGCTGTAATTCTGGAGATGTAGAATTTTCTGCGGGAGGGAGAATTTTTCGTTATTGGCGCACCGTGTACCGGTATGTATCGCCGTAGATGAAATTAAATTAATAAAATTTTATCATTTTAACTGTGCCAGGTGGCATCAATTAGTCTTATTAACAAAGCGCAAAGCGATAATAAAATAGTGAGACATTTCTGCGCACGTTTTATTTCACCTGTAGTCTAACCGGGTTGGTGGCGAGGCGTATAGGCTGTATAGCGGTAACGCGTTGTGTCTGATCAATAAAGTTGCTTTACACCGGGCCGGATTAGTACTTGGATGGGTGACTGCTGCGGGCAGATAAGCCATCTCGGTATGTAACCTGCCGCTTAGGTCAACTCAGCCTTTTATCCCTTCGGAGTAGGTAAATCAAGTACCGGCCTATCTGGTTAAGGTTAAGGCGGGGCGCGTTCACCTGTGTCGGGTGGCAGGTAAAACTGTGATCCAATACGGCGGGTGACGCTCCTTAGTTCTGTGATGGGCTTCTTATTTAGAGCTATAGCATTTTTAACCGCGGTCTTAGACTTGAACGGAATACAGTCTACCTTGATATTGGGCGGTATGATGACTTCGTTGGACGGTGCCTTGTAGACGCTGGGTAGGATCTCCGCGGTGACTGGCGGTGTCGGCTTACATCTGCGTCTGTCGACAGTCGCCGGAGCTGTGGCTTCAGCTGCTGTGACTTGCTGCTGCTGCTGCTGCTGCATGTCGTTGGTGACGTCATCAGCTGTCGTGTCATCTGGCGCTCCTTCCACGTCGTCCTCCAGCGTGCCGCTGGACGCCGAAGAGCTTGAAGGACTCTGAGTCGGGTCCACGGCTGCTGGGACAAAGGACGGCATGTCGACCACCGCCCTGATGTCGTCCGCACGCTCCATCTTCTCTCGCAGCCGACTACAATTAGTTCACGCACAAACCTCAAACTTCCGCCAATACGCCGACAATACTAGGCTAGCACTGCGTAGGGTACGCATTTAGGGGCGTGAAAAAACAAAATACCCCGAGAAAGCATGCAGCGAATGGAAATTTCGTCCGTTGTACGATTTGTTCGTGCAGCAAATCCAGACCAGATCGAATTAGCGCACAGTGATATTCGGCTTTTTAGAATTATTTCACTTTGACTTTGACTTTGATTTAATTTTGGCTGAAATCACTTGACTCTGACTTTGACTTATCGAAGAAAAAATTAGTGCCATTCATATATGCATTTTTGTTTTAGCGTTCGTTAGTTTTTTTCAGCACTTTTACATGAAAATCATTTGACTTCAGCTTTGACTTATTTAGACTTTAGGTCAATCCACTTGACTTGACTTTGACTGAGACTTTGACTTTATTTATTTATTTGTTTATTTCAATTTATCAACCAGCACAAGTAACACGACATGTGAGTAACAAACAATATGAGAATATACTGGCCGAGTGATTAACACAGAATTATAAAACGGTTTATGTGTAGCCAATAAAATATAAAATGAAGTCAAAGATCACTGGTAGCGCCTAGTGGTCATTGCTACCTGTTGACTTGTTTCAGCGACAGCATCGCTACATCTCGTGATCGCCGACGACTATGACGCCTAGCCGGTGGCGGCGGAGGGTCGATTGGTTTGAGTCGTGTGACCAGTAGCGGCGGATGTTGAGTAAATCGAACTGCGGACTGATGTAGGACGGTCGTCGTGACCCGGCTGCCTGCGGCCCTCGCACGCGCCTGCTCTACCGTAGCCAGCACCGAACCGAGCCGCGATTTTGACCTGTTTGTTACCATTCAGCCAGTTTCTCACACGCCATCATCATCATCATCGTGTTCCTTTATTAGCGCACGCAACTTCTCAAAGCGCAAAAACGTCTGTTAGGCTCTTAGCCCTTATCCGTAAAAATTATGGGGCCCTTGTCTGCAAGCGCCCTTGCTTATCATCATCAACATCCTTTATTACTCCAACAAGGCAGCAAATTACAATATAAAACACACACACACACCATCATAAAAAATGCAAAATAAAACACACAATACACATACACTAAAATGAAACAATATAAAATCAGACTAAAATGCCATGCAAGTAAAACTGTAGTGCTAAACCTAACTTCTCACCTTAGCTCTAATCTTACACAGATATTCTTACAGATAAGGGCAAAACAAACGTGCACGTGTACAGTAGGCTTAATGTATGACGTAGAGTATAAAAATAATTTATAACATGTGTTATACACACCGTGCATCAAGAAGAAACGTGTTACTTCACCACTCACTAACGCTAAAACAAAAACAACTGTCCGAATAATTTAGAATAGTGCAGGTTTAGTACAGGTTTTTGCGTGCACATGTAGCTTACTTCTAAATGGTTGATTTGTGTAAAACGTAAGTAAAACGTATCTTTTCACTCGGTGAATGCGTAAATTCGTCAATTCATTTCAAGCCAACGTTGAGATTAATAACTGCTCAACTGCACGTGGTCACCTGTCAATCATTCGAGCTCGTAGCACCATCCAGGCAGGTAATTGTTTTGACGCCGTTGTCTCATGCTCAGACGCTCGGCCACTGATTTCGTTCCAATCGCAGCCGTGACAGATGAGCGGCTCCGGCCGGCGATCGACTAGACTGTCGCGCCGCTGTCTCCAGGCCTCTCGACGGCTTTCCAAGTACCTGCGCACAACGTGTGCTTTTATTCCGATCACATTTTCGTTGCCGTTAACGATTTTACTGTCATGGTCGCCGGTGTCACGTCCAAAATGGCGTGACGTGCTATTTTTAGAACTCAGGTAGTCACGTAGGCCAACTTTTAAACGCTGTTTACATTTTTAGACAAACAGGGCGAAGCCAGTAGAGAGATGGGGTTATGTTGTGTAGGCCTACTGAAAATAATAATGCTTTGACTGCCTCTTTCTGCAGTTTGTTTTATATCTTAAAATATTTCTTTAGAAACGTATTTTAGTTCGAGTAGGTTAACTAAAACGTATGTACTGACGGACTAAGTGAATATGTGAATTCGTTCTCATTAATCAAACTTAACATCTATGTAGTAAATACATGAACGCAGGCATGATTTGAGTAGGAAAGGGTTAAACAGTTTAATATTTGTAGACCACGTAAACGTCTGGGCGTTTCTGTAAATCGGGGTTCTTGAGAAGGCAACCACATGTCCGCCTGCCTCTAAGCTAATTTTGTTCTTGTAAGATTTCTTCAACTTTTTGTTGGCAGAGAAAACTCCCGATACCGTGTCCATAATACAGAAGACGTAATATAAGAGAAAGTCGCAACCTGGCTAAACGGTCGACGTGGCAGCGAGCGCCTGGTGATCGTTCCACGTTCCACAGTCGTTCTGCAGCGATACGTCGCAGTTCATCTTCACTCATCGCTCGTCTGAAACCTCCGCCTCCCGCCTCGTCGGTCGCCGCAGGTTGTTTCTCTGTCGCCGGTCCTTCTTGACCTAGTCCTCCTTTCTTGCCGGGTTTCTTCTTTACCGGTGATTTGCGAGCCTCGTCCTTGGTGGGCAGCGAGTCGGTTAGGCTGGACGGCAGCGGTTGTTCCAGACGCGCGTCGTCGTCGAATCGCTCGACGACGTAGTTGAAAACCTCTTCCTCACCACCGCCACCACCAGCACCAGCGCTGTCGATCCCACCACCGCCCGCGCCCACCCCTGGTGCTGCTCCACCGCGGGGTTTCCTGGCGGGGACGGCGGGGGCGGATGGCTGGCGCTTGTCCGGCTGTCGTAGGCGCGTCGACGAGGTCAGACTGGCGGCTGACGCGGTCGTAGCTTGGGCGAGACGTGTCAAGACGGGGTCCAGCGCCGACGTCGAAGCAGCAGCTGACGTCTCATCACCGGCCCCCAACATGATGGTCGTCGACGCTCCCACCGGCTCGATCTGCTGGGTCAGCGACTCGTCGACTGCGGGTTCCACTTCTAACACCTTGGTGGTCTGCAGACCGTCGTCATCCGTCAACAGCACATCGTCTGACATACTCAGCGGCGTCGGGTAGTACAACGTTATGTCGATCCTCACTGGAGTTTTTCTTACTACTCCCGTCTCTTCGTCCTGTCAGCGACAGACGAACGATTATATTATATGAAACACGAAAGCATTTCTCATCGCTGCTTTGAATTTTTATCGGGCGGCATGACATCGTATAAAGCGAATATCTCCTCATTCTTTCATTCGTGTACCATGCTAAAGCCGGTAAACAAACTCAGATGTGAATTGCCAGGAAAACAGTGTATTGTGATTCTAAATAGTTGTGTATTGTACTGGTACCGAAAAAATTTGGGATCAAAACCACAGCAAACAAATCTCAAGATGTGGCCAGACCGATATTTCACCCGCGGGAAATAATAATTATAATTTGTTACAATAATAATTTTTTTAAATTTTATTAAAATCATATTTATAAATTCTGGCAAAGATTGTCGGGATGTAGTGACATGTTGAAAACACTGTTATTAGTTCGAATTATTAATGACCTTGTGCTCGGTGTGGTCGTAGTGTACGTTGCGACAAGCCATCAGTACGCCAGTGTCGACGAGTAGTGACAGATCGCATATCAGACGCTTCAGCACGCGGCCTTCCACCACACGAATCACGTCACGGTAATCCCAGCTGGCCTCAAAGAACAGGAACGGCCAAAACTTCTCTGCACACCGGTCTCAAACACCTCAGGAAAGCACTATCGAAATGGGCAAGAACCAATAGGCGGCCAGTAAGCTGGTACCCGATAACTATAGTATAGAACGGTTATATGATGCTAGCATAAATAGCGCCATTGAAGCACGTTTGCTGACACACTGGCTGCATGGCCGAGTGGGCAGCGTGAGCATCCGCTGCCCGAGTGGACGCAGCTTGATTCAACTCATGTCCATGAGTGATTGCGAATAAGATACAAATCTGCAGTGAACAGACTACACCGGCAAAGCACTGTTAAGACTCACTCTCAGATTGGTTCTGGTAGGCCTAATCTCGGTGCTACACATGAGACAGATACTGCATAATTGTTGTCTCTGTGCATCTGATTCGTGCCACATCAGTTGATAATCACGTTGATTTATAAAATCACTTAATGCCGACGGTTATGTCAAAGATTATGTGTTAAATTTTATTCTTTCACTGTTCTCGTTCTCGTTCTCGTTCTGGCCATATTTCGGTCTCGTTAACATCCCTGGTTAGTACTTGAATGGGCGACCGTCGGCAGGTGGGTAAACCATCCCGGTATGTAACTAGTCACACAGCCTGGCTATCTTTTTGTGGGTAGGTGCAATGAGTACTAGCGAAAGCTGAGACGTAAACAAACACACCGCGCGATGCACTAGCCCCGTATTCGTGGTCTGTGTCTGGCTGAGAGCTAAGGAAACGAAGATTAGCGCCGTCCAATGGGTCTTAAAGCTCGGGAATGACTACGTTACTTTACGTTGTTTCACAAAAACGTTCGACGAGCCACGAAGTGATGAGATAACGTTATATATTTTTTTTGTTTTTTCCTTAAAATGTTTTAATTTATTTTCGCTTCTAGCGCGCTACGTTCGTAACGTAGCGAAGAGGAGTATATAAAATCAGTGTAATATTGAAGACCGACCGACCGACGACCGACCGACCAACGACTAACCTCTGTTCCTGAAAGAGCCTTCCTGGAAGAACTTCAAATGGCCATATCTCCATAACGGTGATAGATAAATGCATGGCGGTCCCATAGAAAGTCGACCCCCGGAGTCAAATGGTCACGTGACCGATGACGTCACGTGACTCCAAAAGGTCAAGGTCGTGACCCCATTATCTTTGAGGCGCCATATTTCCGTAACGTGCCAGATAGACGCATGCGTTGAGGTATAACAGGACAAATGGCAACTAGTGTCATCGAGCATTATTGGAAATTTTTCCTCTCAGTTCCTAAAATCGGGCAATATTTTATGAACTTCGGGGAGACAATTTCCAATAACGACCTCGACGCCAGTCACTATTAGTATAATATGAAACGGGTCTCAATTAGACGCCATGTCTCTAATACAAGCCGAAAGAAACGAAAAAGTTTTTTTAAAAATACAAAAGAAAATGATGCGCGCGAAGAGTACATTATATTGGTCACAATCTAATAATATTTCTTGTTGATAATTGTTAATTATAATAGTGGTATTTTTTAATTTGCGTTCGAAATGTCGATGGGAGACTTCGCAAATAGTTAGCCAAGCGGTTGCAGACGCTGGAAAGAAAATAAAAAGAGCGAACGAGTACCGTGGTCTCACAGGCCGACAACCTGACCGTCACAGCAGCCAATTGAAGACGGAACGACGGTGATATTTTGATTGTGTTTACAGCCTTTACAGGTATTAGCAGAACACATAACACTCACACAGTTGCGCCACTTCTTCGTAGTATCAACTGCCACTATAGGCCTAATGTTAGCGTAAAACTCAACGGAATTACGTAATGGGTATAAACGATTACCTTCTTGTACGTACGCTTTCCGGTGCGAAATCTGCGGATCTCCCAAGTGCTGAATTACGACGTGAGCCCCAGGTGCACCTATGTCGTAACTGTAAAGCACTTTCATTTCCGGCGCTTTAGCCTGCTGCTGTAACCGCCAACACGACGTCTATTCAGTGTGAACTAGAAACTAATATAACTACATAAATCACACACAAAGGGAGAATTGTTGGCACGACAAAAAAACTCAAATAAACGATATAGCCCGACGCAAATGAGCTATTAAATGGAAAGACATATACAATCACTTTACTGTTCAAAGTCGTTCAATGTCATTTAAAGTCATCCAAGACCACAATAACGAAAAAAGTTGAATAAGATGCACATGCATAAAACAAATGAAAATATTTAGAAATAATAACATACTTCGTTGCCTTTTTTGTGCTCGTACTTTCTATCTTGTACGTAGATCCTAAAATGGTTTTTAATCTGCAAAACTGTCTTTTAACATTCTGTAACATTATTTTATTCGTTTAAAACATTTCGAGCAAGCGATAAAGTTGCAAGGAATAAAATGTCAAGGCCGTGTAGGCGCGAACAGGCATCGCACGCTTGTACATTGATTCTAAATAACTGTGTATTGTACTGGGGCCCAGGAAATTTAGATTAAAACCACAGCAAAGAAAATTATCACAAGACTTGCGGCGAACAGACATCGCACGACTGTACAATGATGTAGGCGTGCCTACTTGTAAGAATATCTTACAGACGAATTAAACACGTTGCTGTTGACGATGCTAATGTTGACGGACTTCTTACCGGCGCTGACTTGCCAGATTGTTGCTGCCGCTGTTTTCCCGGGCCTGGGGCGGCAGCGCCAGATAGGGTCGGTAAAGTTGGGATAGGTGGCAGCTTGGTGGCCACCGGCGGTCGCGAATCGGTCGCGAACTTGGCGCTGGTCAGCAGAAGTTGTCGCTTCTCGCTCGGTCTGATCGCTCGCTTCGACCACGCCACTTCGTCGTCCATCTTGTCGACGTTGCTATGACAACCGCGCTGATGACGTCACTCAATCGCGTCACTGCATGATTTGCCGCTGAAGCTTCGTCGCAGCAAATGTTCACCGCCCAGAGTTTTGGTCCAGGGTTAAAGGGGGGTTATTATCGGTTAGAATTATGAATATAAAGACGGTTCTGTACGATTAAGATTAGGGATAGAATTGTGGTGAATTTTTGCGTGAAATTTTATGGCGGTTGCGACAGCGTCCACGTATGCGTTGGCGCGTGAATTAACGCATCATTATTGGGCAACAAAACAATTTTTTAATTACTTGAATATTATTTGATCGTCAAATAGCCGTAGTTTAATAAAGTATTGGAACTCCTGTTTCACAAAATTTAGTCGTACAGTACGTGTATGCGTTGTTTTTTTTTATCGCGCGTTAATTCTCTAACGCATTAATTCGACAGCTCTACAAGATATCACTGTACGTGTGACGGAAATGAAAATTCCCGTCACGTAACTGCCCGATACGTTAATCGCTATCGTTGCGGCGAGTCTGTCTTTTTTTTTATTTTTTCTTTAGTTTATTAAATCATCAAATAGGCTTACATTTGAGCCAGGGGGTTTCCATCAGGCCTGCTTGATGTTTGCTCGATGTTTGCTCTATCGTGTAAACGGGGTATAAGTGAGAGTGACTCGGAACTTTCTGCAGACGACAGTGATTTACACAGTCTGTTATCTTAGCGCGTGCCATTTCTCTAATCTTGTTCACTTAACTCATTATGTTCGTTCCATCACGTCCGTTGCCTTGTTTAGCCTACTCGCTCGCAAGACGGTCGTTTTGTCCATTTAGTTTTTGTTCGTCCGTTTGTCTGTCCGGTCGTGATAGTACCGGTATGTGGGTAGGGTAGGCAAGGCCGCGCTGGGAGCATAACTCGTCGCCGATAGTAATACGAAATGGTGTAGACGGGAAGCCGTGTAAAAGCCAAACTCCACTGCTATTTAGATTTGTTGTACAACGTGTCGTAAGAGAATCCAGAACAGCAAATCAATCAACAGCATTCTGCCAGCCAGTCGCCAGCACTGACTGTCGCAGACATCTGCGATTTGCAAGCCGTGGTCAGCTGCAGGCTCCACGGATCAAGATGACAACCTACGAAAACCGTGCTTTCGGACATGCCGGTCCATCTATTTGGATTAATGCTCTGCCGAACACTCTCAAATGCAATTCACGCTGTTTACCTACTTTGAGACGTCATCTAGGCTTATGACTTGTACACGATTAATCGAAGTAGTGGAGTGTGGACGGACGACGACCGGACGCCGTATAAATCCGTGTAAATAGCTAGGTCATCTGTGGCTCTGTTTGTCCGCTGCGATTTCATTAACTTTTCTACAGTGACGCGTAACCGTGTGCAAACACCAAACACGCACACCCACAACATTGTCGCAGTCTGACTTACCAAGTACCACCGGCTCATTGCATCACACGACGACGGCGTTATTATTATTTTGCCCAAGGAAGGAGAGAGGTAATGCTTTTTCATCTGACACGACTTCTCTGCCGGTCGCAATAATACTGACGCAGTTATGGACGGATTCTAATAACTTTCGAAGGGATGAAACGTCGCCCAATGCAATTATTGAGAAACGATCGAGTAGATTTTTGAGATAAACCGAACAAGGGCCGTATATTTTAAATTTTTGCTAGATTTAATATGGAATAGTAGTCATTTGCTGTATCGTCATACGTCAGAGTTGTAATGTCTACGATTTCGTGATGCAATTGAATTTGCATCTGTGTTAATTACTGTGTGAACTGGAGCAGACATAGCCTATCGGCGGAGGGTTGTGCATGTCGAGCGCTTCTGTGCGTTAGTTAGCGTATAAAACAAGATAACTATAGCGTTAGTTACTTTAGTCAGCCAAATAACTAACACTATATAATTCAGTATTTTCGTAGTGGCAGCTGAAACGCGAAAATCGTTACAACGCAGACGTCGCAAATAAGCAAAGCAGTTGTTTTTATTGGAAAAAATTGTGCTAGTCTAAGTGAATTCTCATTCTGTGGGCCGCATGTCTTCCAGGGTCGAACGCGGTCGGCGGACAGAACAGGACAGAGCTTTTGAGACCGCAGTCTACTGGTCCATTAAAAGCAACGTACAACATGCAGAAGAAAATGCTAATCTCCGGAGTATTGACTCGTTGAGGCTGGGGCTAAAGAACACGTGGAGAAGTTAGACTGAAGACGACAGAGAACGACGACGTCACGCCAATGATGCCGGGCGGGCAGTAAATTAACGCTGACGCTCGGACACATGCAGTCTATAGGCGGAGCTGTCTCCATTACTGGCGTATGGTCAGCTGAACAAAAATTTGCCGTAAGCTATGGTACAGTGCTTTGTTCTAGGTTAAACATTATTATCGCTGTCCATATGTCTGTCTCCATTACATGGCTTTAGTCTGATTAGTCCCCTGACATG
>Ga0209454_1004163_pt1 | contig 10702 bp, 7 predicted proteins | sample WorMetHERISLAND1_2_FD_187400 | JGI IMG/M metagenome (GOLD analysis project Ga0209454, IMG submission 187400) | Marine gutless worms symbiont microbial communities from Max Planck institute for Marine Microbiology, Germany - Olavius geniculatus... | ecosystem: Host-associated > Annelida >...
AGCTAATGCTCACGAGACACGCGAAAGCCTATAGCAGTTCCGGTTCAGTAGTTTAGCTGAAAATTGGGGTGTTCACGCTAAGTTAATATACAAATACCAAATTCTCTATCTGGATTGCATTTTGATAGTTCCGTGGCGCCACCTTGTGAATGATACAGACGTGTCGCAGCCCGAAATCGTTAAAAATATCCATAAACCCCCCATTTTGGCGTTCAGGGTCATTCAAGGTCATTGAATTTGGCGCTAATTGAGAGCCAGTGTATAAATGTGTTAGTGTCAAATAGATAGTCTATGCCAAAGCATGAAAAATTTCTTATTAGTGATTAATAGTAACCTAGACCCTATCTCGCACCATTTCTGAGATACAGCGACTTATTGGCCAAAAATTGCAAATTTTGCCCACCCCCTTCTCATTTAGTGCCCTTGTTTGGGGTGACCTTCTTCGAATTTATGGAAAAGCTTTATGGTTCCTGAAACTAGAGTTATCTGGGCAGCCGAAGGTGAAAATTTGGTATTCCTTGCTTGCACCGTTTTCGACTGATCCACCCGTGTGACAGACGGATGTACAGACGGACGTCGGATGGGTGGACAGAATTGCGATGGCTAAGACGCGCTGAAAGCAGTAGCTGCTTTCGCGCGTAAAATTATGCTAATTTTGTGCCCAAGCCTGCTATGGTCGGAGTGCAGTAGCTGTTAGCAAAGACGTTTTAATTTCTGCTGATGGCACAACAGACGAAAACTTTGAAAGAGTTTTTGTTTTGTTGTATTAAGCCTTTTGAAGCAATATACTAATAAATTTGTTTTTCATGCTTTGGCATAGACTATCTAATTTGACACTAACACATTCGAGGTAGGCCATCAAAAACACAGCTTTTGTTCTTAGTTGGCTTAGAGCTGGGATGTGATCCTCCAGGACAAAAATTGCATCCTCAGTTTCAGCCTGTTGGAATTATTTGTGTTATTTAGAAGCACAGTTTCCATGGAATGGTTCTGGAAATCTGGTCTCAAGTGCGAGACAAGAGACGGAGAAGGTGAGATTGTTTTGCCGTTAAATTATTATTGCAGCTGTATACAGAATTAGAAACTGCCGGTTGGCCACAGCTACTTGAAAGTCCTGGAAAAATGTAAAACATTTTTTTGAAAGTTTTTGAAAACAAATAGGGTCTTGAAAGTTTTGGAATTTGACGAAAGATGGTCTCGAAAATCCCTTAAATTACTACCATACTAACACTATTGCAGCTACAGTTACGACAGTTGGACGATTACAATGACTGCTACTATATTACATCTTTACTACTATGCGAAGCTACTAATACATTAGTAGTGCTAAAATCTACACTCCTACTACTCTAGGACTGCTACTACAGGGTGGTCCAAAAAATGTCTCAACTTGTTTTTGTCAGAACTTCGTCAAATATGTCAAAGTTGCTAATTTTTGGCACACAGATAGCCAAGACGATAGAATTATATGATGTACACTCATTTTCCACCTCACCTAATTTATGTCGATGCACTATCGTGTAAAATGCAGGGCTCCATTGCTTCAAATTGTTACATTGGTGATTATTAGCATCAGATTGCTCACCCTTTCATTATCATTTTGACAGAGGGCGCCACATGATTTAGTAATTTTGTATTTAATATGTTAGGCTAAAAATGGCAGACAACGAAATAGCTGACTGATGAGCTCGAAACACATCTAATCCATGAATGAGTGCTGTGGAGTTTGTTTAGTTGATCGTTAATGCCTCTATCAGTCGTGGTGTCACGTCTAAGCTATTGTGTACACTTTTGGCACAAATTATGATATTTTGGAAGCAAGTTGTTACACAAACTTATAATTCTGCTTAATAAATCACATTTTAGTTTATTATGTGCTTAATTAAGTCATTAGAACTTTTATGGGCATAACAACTCAGCATTATGCAACAATTTGGAGCGTCTGCATTTTATATGGTAGTGCATTGACATAAATCAGGTGAGGTGGACGTGAATGTACCTCACATAATTCTATACTCTTGGCCATCTGTGTGCCAAACATTATCAAATTTGGTGGAGATTTGACGAAGTTCTGACAAAAACAAGTTGGGACATTTTTTGGACCACCATGTATACTACTACACTATACTATTACAACCATATCTGCAACAGCTGTTACCATCACTGCTGTAGTAAGCAAGACGCATTAAATCTTGAGTAGAGCAAGTTTGAAACTACAACTTTTTAGAAGCCTTCTACTTACATGTCTGCTCACAAAAACACTGATGCCAAGTTGATGATAAAATAGAAGATATAGGCATAAGCACAGTGGACGTCGTCATAGCTAAATTTTTGGTTACAAATGTATGCTAAAATGTGTTCGTAAGCTCGGCTACGGTGACTAAGACTTTTCCAACAGCTGCACCCAGCACCAGCTCCCGCGCCGTGGTACGAAACGTCAAATTCTAATAGGCAGCAGGTGGCCTAGCATTATTGACCACAGACTGCCGTTTAAAGTTTATTATGATGCTGCATGCTGCTGGGGTGGGAAGATGCACTGTAGCCCACATGATGCGTGGTGCTCACTCGCTCTGACTACCCACATGATTCTAGGGTTTAGACGTCGTCACCAGCATCCCAATGAGCATTAAGTGGCTGACTACAGGTGGTCTTACGTGCACTTTGTCAGCCAAATTGCTTATAACCGAAGTAAGTCATGGTGCTGGGACCAAAACAGTGGGTGCTTATGGTCGAATCGTGCATATATGGCTGGTGCTTATAAGCGAAGTTGACTGCCATTGACTTAGCATAAACTCAAACGGGACTAGACGCACATCGTGCAAATAAGCGGAGTGTGCTTATAACCGACGTGCATATAAGTGGAGCTGACTGTACTAGTACATACTGTATCCATTACTCGGCATTTTTTCTTGACCCAGCATCAATTCGAAGTTTTACATTATTGAAAAATAACACTGGCAAGGTTTTTTTTCTGAGACACAGTGTAGAATGCTGTAAGTGGACTAGTGACTGATCATTATGCTTTGCTGCCGATATCTTGGAGTGGATACACTCAAAGACGTTTTTGACAATGTTGCACCTTGCAACATCATCGCTTTTGTTAAAGATATTAACTTTTACAATCGCATATAATGTTGTTTTTACACTAGCTTAATAGCCTTGATCTTAGCAAGTGTTTTAAGCTCGCTTTTAATGAATATATTAACTGCTTTTAACCATTTATGGCATTGAATAGCCTATTTTGTACTGATGTGCTGTTAAGAAACTACTCACTCACTCATTTACTGCAGTGAGTTGGTACACTTCATAAAGCATATTTGACATTTTGTCTTTATTGAGTGCACTATTATCAATATGCTGTGAGTGCATTATCATGCTATAAGTGCACAAGTAAAAAAAACTGAATGATATGCTGTATGGCAGTGAGTTGGTGCACTTCATAACGCACATTGGTGAAGACTTCCAAGAAGTTGGTCTTTCATTCATCGTTGTTTTACCTCCACCTATTGGATTTGGGTACGATATCAGTTCACGTAGTCTTAGGACTTAGACAAGATTACACATATTACAAGATTACATCATTTACATGGGGTTCCCATGTTTCCCCAAAAGTTCTGGATATTTTGCCATAATTTTTCAGGCCCTGGAAAGCCCTGCAGAAATAAGTTTAATCCTGGAAAATCGTAGAAAATGAAAATCCTGGATAGTTGACGAATTTACTAGAGGTTCAAAATAAATAACATGTAGCACTAGCCTAGCAGTTACTTGCTTGCTGAAATAGTTTCCTGCCATTTTTCTGACTCCTTGCACACGATGTTCTTAACCTAGCATATGAGGAGTGGTAATCTATCTCATAGCTACCGAGCGTCACCTGCCATATAGGATCAAGGGGTCTAAACAGGACGCCAACATTCAAGACCAAGACACTAATAACTTCTCTTGAGACAAGATGATGTTTAAGACTAAACGTCTCTGAATTTGGAGCTCTAATTGTCACCATAAGCTTTTGTTCACTAACAAGTTCTGTTATGCAAGCCTGCTGCTTCCTGGACACACTGCTTATCACATTGCATAAAAAATTCCTGCTGAGAAAGTCGAGAAATTTGATGCTAGTGTGTTGGTGAAATTTGAGGGTTGAATCTTACTGAAGTTAGAAAAAACTCTGTATTTCATAAATAGAGTGGCATTTTCTCATTCATCTGAACTGAACAAGAAGCCCAGCTGTCGCTAAGGGTGGCTGATTGTATTGCCTGCATTCAGAGGCCTGCAAATGTGAACATGGTTTTTTGCTTACTGACAAGTTACATAATTTATGATAATAATGCAAACTTTCTGCAACACTCTCAAGTGTTAGCGATGCACATTTTGGGTGATGTGTCTCCTGTTTTGGAAGAACAAGTGTCCATAGGGGGGTCAGTGGTGGTACCGTCACATAGGGCTTTGGTAAGTTCTTATAGGCTGTCAATAGTAACCGTGCCAGTAACTGAAGCAGTTTGGCTGCATTTCACAATTTGGCAGACTGGCAGTCCTGTCAGTACCCCCACCTTTGGGAATAGAGGATCATGTAGGGTTCAACTTGGTACTACAGGGTAACCATCAGACAACCGCAGTTGCTTGTTCAGACAGTTTTCTAGTGAAACGTACTGTTAACCTATAATACGAGGGTCATTCATACAGTTCGTAGATCATCATAGATAACCAAAGGATATGTACATCATATTTTGTCACTTTTGAACATACTCCTCTGCAACTAAAATGCACTTGGTCCAGCATTTGTCTAAAGCTCGGATTCCACTGTAGAGGAATTATTGATCTTGGTCTTTCAGCCAGCAATTTGTAGTGCATATTACTTTTTTGTCATCAGCAAATTCACATTGTTTCGTGAATTCTTTTATTTTTGGGAACAAATAATAGTCACTCAGGTCTTAGTCTGGCGAGTAAGGTGGGTGAGTGAGTTAGTTATACACATCCGGAATTTTGGGTGATGGGCAACAATTGGGAGGACATGTGAGCAGGTGTGTTGACTTGCTGAAACAGTATCCCATGACTCAACTTTTCTCGTCTTTCGTCTCGTCATGAGCTATTCTGATCAGTGTAGTAGGTTCCTATGATAATGCTTCCACGTTCAAGGTAGTCAGTGCAGTTCTCTTAGCATCACAGAACACAGACGTCATAACTTTGCTAGCTGACATGACAACGCAACATTTACTGGGAGGTGGAAAGAGATACATGTCCAGGCCATACTTTGCACTCTACTTTCAGGATTAAAGTGATAAATCCAGGTCTCGTCTACAATTAAAAATCATGAAATAAAATTGTTGGGATTTTCGTTGAATGGGCAAAGGAGACTCATTGACGTGTCAGCTTGATTTGTCTCTGAGTGTCAGATAAAATTCGCGGCACCCAACATGCAGACATCTTTTTCATCAACAAAGTCTCAAGATTGAATGTATGCTACCAGTAGAAATGCCAACAGACTCAGCGATGAAATAAACTGGTAGTCGTCGATCACTGGTAACTAGTTTGTTGACCTTTTCAACGGTTGTTTTGTTGACAGAACTTGCTGACCGTCCACATTGGTGCAAGTCGTCACACGTAAATATTTTTTATTTAAATTCATCATTCCACTTTGCAATTGTATCATAAGCAGGAGCAGACTCTCCTGATGTCTTTTTCATATCATGAAAAAAATTGCGCAGCATCGTTTTTCAAAAATATAAATACCTCATTATGGCTTGCACATCATGGTTCTCTATGCTAGCGCTGTCTACAACGGAAAAAAGCAATACATATTCTATAGCTTAATTATATCCCAATATAAAGTTGTGCAATATTGTAGTGGAGGATGGTACTTAGTAACTAGTGACACAATATCAGCAACATTCATGATGTCCATCTGTATCGGTCTACGAACTTTTCGAATGCCCCTCATACATACATTACAGACGACAGACAGACTGACATGACATTGTACCGTAAGCGTAACCATTGTGGTTGGCTAAAAACCAATGGGGAGAGCTGTTATGCTGTATTGTCGATAGTGAAGCTGAATGCCATGATTTTGTGTCAGAGATGTAGGGAACGGAGCTGTGCTGCAGAATGAGTTTGAGTCGTTTGCTCCATATGTCACTGCAGTCAGTCTCATGACATACGACTACTCTCATCCACAACGGTAACTAGAATGGCACTGGGATGACATAAATCTTTGCCAACACTGTCAATTTGTCGTTTGTGTTTGCCAGATGGCAGCATCGTATTTGGTGTATTTTTTCTCTGTATTGCAAAAATGTCGCAGTACAACGATGTTTTTTATATTTGCCAGGTAGCAGCTCAACATATTTTAACGAATTTTTTTGCCAACTGTAGATTTTGGCAAATGTAATTTTCCCTGAAAGTGTCAGCCAAATCTGTAATTTTTATCTGTAATTTTTATCTGTAATTCTGCTGACACATTTTTGTCCTATCTTACAATAGTGAAAAATTAAAAATCGGTTACTGAATTGGGATGCCGAAATGCTGATGCTGATCACTGCCAAAATCTAGTCACTTTTAAGCTGGGCCGTGTCTAACATTTGCTGTTATTTATTTTTATTTTACTTTACTCAAAAAGTCTGCTTCTTCTATGTTTTGTAGTAATGTTTTCATCTCATACTGGTCCTCAATTTACCTACTCAGTAGGGATGGAAGGCTGAGTTGATCTTGGTGTTGATTATATACTTAGTCAGCCATCCAAGTAGTAAACACTTGATAGTGACCCAAATGGGAGTCAAACTGATGACTTTTGACATCCTAACCATTGCATTACCAGGCTACCTTGGAGGGTTGGCCAGGCTGTGTTGACCTTGTTGTTTGTAGGCCTGGCCCTAACAGTCCTATTTACTGGATGAAAGCTTGCATTGAGTTTCTTGTTCCTGACAAAGCGTCGCTGAACCGACGCAAGATTCTGATGGGACTGAACTTCTACGGCAATGACTATGTCTTTGGCACCGGCGGACCAATCACAGGCAGCCAGTAAGTGCTATGAATATTCAGTGACTATGAATGTAGTCTATATTTCGTAACTATGTCTTTGGCACTGGCAGATTAATTTCAGGCTGCCAGTGAGTTTAGTCTGTGGCGTTGTGGTGGGAGGAGGCCATGGGGGACAGCTGCCTCCCCTAAATTTTCGGTTCTCAAAAAATTGGCATCCAAAAATGCGAAATTTGTGGATAAAACCTCCATTCTGAGAAAACCTAGAGGCAAAATAGAAATCTTGAGCACCCATAGTCTATTGTGTGAGAAATTTGCAACTGGAATTCCATCAGAAATCGGTAGCGTTTGTGTGAAAATTGCAATTTCCTGTCCCACCCTTTATTTTTACCCTCAACAGCACTTGAACGCTATGAATATGTATTAGGCACCGACATACCAGTCACTGACAGTCAGTAAGTAAGGCCTAAAAATTGTGTCCTTTCAGTTGTCGCGCGCAAAACAGTAGGGACTGGTGCAGAAATTTTTTAAAAATTCTTATTTCTATATCCTGACATGTCGTGTAAGATTATGCTAAACTCATAAAAACAAATTGGCACAGTAAACAGTACTCATGAGAACTGAAGTGAAGATACTGCAGCATTATGGGCTAGATGCAAAGAGTTTTTTTTTCATGGAAACTTTGAAAACAAAATACAAAGTGCAAAAATATTTCTGAGAGTGCAGTAATAATTTTAAGGATGCAGGTTTTTTAGGGATGGGGCAACCCGAAATGCATCATTTGTGATCTGTTTCTGCAGTGCTCTTTACAGTTCGATCATGATAGTCTTTTTCGTTGTGATATGATGTATAAGTTCTTATATGATTTTTTTATATAACGTTTTCTGGTGTCAGCTGATAAGAGGGAAGGGGAGCAGTGGTCAAAGTAGCATTGAAGACGTCAGGGAACTCTACTTCTATTATTTTTCTCTTTTTCCCCTTTTCTCTTTTTTCTTCTTTTCCCCCTATTTCCCATTTCTTCCCCTTTTTCCCACTCTCCTTGGAAGCAGGCCACTGTAAGTACAGTTAGGGGATCTGAGGGAGCATTGTAAGCTTCTTTAGTTGGGTGTGGGGCAGAGCCCTGCAGAAATCAAATTTGGTGCATTTTGGCCTTAAAATCTGACATATGACGACAGCAGTTTTATTCTTATTTCTCTGAGAGTTGCTTGATCACAGTGGGGGTAGTATACGTTGCCCCCTCAGTCCCACTTACTTTGACCACTGGGAGAGAGAGGCTATCAAAACCCTTCATTATAGGCTTGCATTAGGTTTAGTATTAGTAATAGTATGGCATTTCCATAATTAGATTTTGATATTTTAGTATACCGTCCTTTCCCCCAGGTCAACTCAGCCTGGCCATCTCTCTGTGGGTAGGTGAAGTGAGTACCGGTGAAAGCTGGGATGTAAACTGGCACGCCGCGAGATGCACTATCCCAGTACTGGCCGGTAGCCCCGTATTCGTGGTCACCTGGCAGTGTATACTAGTGTCTGGCTGAGGTTTAAGGAAATGGAGATCACCGCCACCTTATGGGCTTTACAGTTGGAAGAACTTTACATTATTTTTACATGTGACAGCAGCTACTGCTGTAGCGCGTCTTAGCCATCGCAATTCTGTCCGTCTGTCTGTTTGTCTGTCCGTCACACGGGTGGGTCAGTCAAAAACGGTGCAAGCTAGGATCACCAAATCTTCACCATCGGCTGCCTGGAAGACTCTAGTTTTAGGAACCTTAAAGCTTTTCCATAAATTTGAAGGGAGTCACACTGAACGAGGGTGCTAAATGAGAGGTGGGAAAAAATTGTGATTTTTAGCCAATAAGTCGCTGTATCTCAATAATGGTGCGAGATAGGGCCTATGCAAAATGAAACGCAATCTGAAAGGTGGATATGCTACAGCATTTTTTACGCGAAAGGCGTCTTAGCCAACGCAATTCTGTCTGTCTGTCTGTCCATTACACGGGTGAATCAGTCAAGAACGGTGCAAGCTAAAATCACCAAATCTTCACCGACAGCTGCCTGGAAAACTCTAGTTTTAGGAACCATAAAGCTTTTCCATAAATTCGAAAGGGGTCACACCAAAACAAGGGTGCTAAATGAGAGGAGGGTAGGAAAAATTTGCGATTTTGGGCCGATATTGAAATTCATGCACTGGATATGGCACTAGGCATCATCCCCGTCGAGTCTAAATGAAACATCATTGTGAGCTTAGATTTCATTCGCACACGGCCTTCATGCGTGCATCGCTGTCACATGTTTCCCTTTGTGTTAGTTAGGCTTTTCTTGTTTTTTTCTAGAACAAACATATCGTGGTTGGTTGGTTGTAATTGTAGGTATATAGATCTGTTGAGTCGACAGAAGCCGAAGATGGACTGGAATGAACGGTCATCAGAGCATGTTTTCACATACAAGTACGTTCCATTAGAACCATAACATGTTTTTACATAACTGAGCTTTATAAGTATTTTTTGTTGTTGAATTGTGTGCGAGTGTGATGTTGTATTGTTGTATAACCTGGCCCTAACCCTAACACATTTTTGCATAAAAGTACTGTAATTAACTATAAAAAAATGCTCAGACAAACATAATTTAAAGGTTTTAGACTAGTTAGTTATTCCGTACTTTTATACTAGTTATAACAGTCCAAACATTTTCATTGCATAGAGCAAAATTATAAGTGACTAAAGGCCAAGGCATCGAGGCCAAGACCAGACTTTTTCGAGGGCAGGGCGATGGCCACAAACTTTTGTTCTCAAGGACTGTCCTGATTATCCCATCCCTGGTTTTTAGTGACGGCGTAAAAATAAGAAAATGTGAGGACGCCATGAGATAAACAGACGTGCAGAAACATTGGGAGATGATGCAGATTTGGGAATTGATTGTTAAACTTGTTGTTTTAACGTTTATTTCAGAAGTTGCCACGGTACGTAAATCGAGTACCAGCCTGTCTGGCTACATGGGGTTAAAGCGGGGTACCTTTACCTGTGACGGGTGGCAGGTGACACTGTGTGATCCCATATGGCAGGTGCCGCTCTGTAGCTTTGCGATGGATTTTCCCATAAAGAGCTGTACACGATTTTAATCTTTGGTTATGTTCTTTTATTTCCGCATTCATTGCAGTGCAATAGTGACGGCAGTATTGTTCCTGTTGCGAGCTTTTTTCACTGTTAACACAGTAAGTTATGAACTGCTGTCATTAGCTTGATGAAATTTTGCACGAACGTATTTCTGGACAACCTCTAAAAGCCTGTTGAACATCAAGGTCAAAGGTCAAGATCACGCAATTTATTTGTGCTACCTGCAGGGTGCGGACAGTACTCAGTCTTAGGCAAGGCTTGACACTCCAGTTGTTCGAATGTTTTTGTCACAGGAGTCGAGAAGGTGATCACCTGGTTTATTACCCAACTCTGTGGTCGATAAACGAACGGCTTAAGTTGGCCAAGTCGCTTGGCACTGGAATATCCATCTGGGAGATTGGACAGGGACTGGACTACTTCTATGATTTATTTTAGGCGGTCTGGTGCTCGATTCACAGACAATCTTAAGATCCTATTCCTAGGATCTTAATCTTAAGATCCTATTCCTAGGACATTTTTCACACTTACGATCGTCTTACGACAATGAGCTAATTCATTGTAGAACACTCACGACACAAAAGTGATCACAAGATTTCATCTTAAGATATATCTTAAGATGAAAT
>Ga0209454_1004165_pt1 | contig 10695 bp, 6 predicted proteins | sample WorMetHERISLAND1_2_FD_187400 | JGI IMG/M metagenome (GOLD analysis project Ga0209454, IMG submission 187400) | Marine gutless worms symbiont microbial communities from Max Planck institute for Marine Microbiology, Germany - Olavius geniculatus... | ecosystem: Host-associated > Annelida >...
CCCCTGAAGCTGAAACACTTTTTGCTTTTGAACGTTCAATGGAAGGCACAAATTCGCCCATTTTTTCTGAAATTCGGAAACGCAGAAAATCACAGCATCATATCAGATGCAATCTCACATGGCGATTTTAATCGCATATTGTATCGGTATAAAAAAGACCATCAAACATTGTTGAATTTTGCAATTCTTGCTGGAAAATGGCAAAAACGCACCTTTTCATATAAAGTCGCCTTAAAAAATTTTCATGGTCGGGCCAAAGGGGGGGGCATCGCACCGTGGCCCTCCCCCTAAATACGCCACTGTTTACATAAGTTTGCAAACTGTAAAAGTTGTTTTTTTTGCAATAATACAACGTTTATTGATCTTGATCTGAAATGCTTGACTTTTGTTCATCTGTCCATAAAGGAAGTTGTGTATATTTTTGGGACAACTAACTTAACTGAACTAAGTCATATATAACCTGAATCTGTATTCTTTGCTGTTCATTATTATGGTACTCATTTCCAGCTTACTTTGAAACTTATTGCAGTATTTAGCCTGCTGCTAAAAGCTGCCTTAGGCCTTTATTATAAGACTGGCAATGACTTAACTCTTTTTTTCTGTTTCTTTGCTACTGACTACACGTCCACACAACATACAAACTGGTAATATAATTCAAAACTACAATACCTACTGTGTTAATCACTAGGTTGCAGCAAACTACCAGAAATATGACATATGGGCTGATAGTGAGTGAGTGAGTGAGTAGGGTTTAACGTCCCACCCGACACAGTATAGGTCACTTCGGGGATGGCCTTTGCAGGCAAAATTGCACAAACCCATAATATCCCTTTACCTAAAGGGCGCACCTTGTGCCCAGTAAAAAATAAATGGGAAAAAAGTTTTGTTAAAGATGTGTGCAATATTGCTATCACCAGACATGCTGTTTTTGGCTCAAAATGCATCACAAACCGTTTTGCAGGTGGACTTCGCCTTGATACAATGGGGGAGCTTACAGCATTCTAACAGACCCCCTATCTGGACTAAAGGTGTGGGGCCCCAGGAAGGAGAAGGGGAAAATAGAGTGCAAAAAGAAAGAGAAAAGGGGAGGGTAAGGAAAAAAGTGTGAAGAAAATTGCCGTGGGAGATAAAGTATAAGAAAGGAAAGCAGGGGAGCGAGGAAAAAAAATTTATGATAAAAAGGGGCACGGAGAAGACTGAGGGGCAAGGGGGACTAAAGCCAAATTTTGGTTCTAGATTTGGGGAAATAGAAGCCCCTGGCATCAGCTGACACAGAGTGACAGTGAAACGCTCTGAAACCAACCACAATACCACTGTACTCATTGCACCTACTCGCTGGAGAATGGCCAAGCTGAGTTAAGACTGTACCTAGTTAGTAGTTACACTTACAGGGAATACAGTTGAATAAAAATTAGCAACAATTCAATTCATTATGTAATTATTGTACAATTACAAACACATTCATTTTTTGAGCATTATACAATTCACAATTAATGAACGTTTATCTCACTGTACAATACATACTTAAATTCACAATCCAATTGATACCATGATGGAATGTACAATATTACATCGGCTTGGAAAGGATTTAACGTTAAATTTTTCGTCAGCAACGTCATCAACTGCTGTAAATTATCTCTGCAGCAGAACGAAGTCCTGAAGTTGTTGCGGTAATGGAAGCAGCGGCATGACACTTGGAAGATAGCGTGATCCAAGACACGTGCGGATGATGTAGCGACAGAGCTGTCGCAGCGACCGGCAATCTCCTAGGTACGGCAGCAGAGTGTCGAGGGCTCGGCCCGGTGGCAACCTCGCCTGCCTGATGTACAGATCAAGCAGACCGGTTGCTCGTACTAGCAGGAGAATGGAAGCATCTCGTTCGGCACTAGCCGGTGCAAGGGCGGCGTGAATCAGCGCCGTTCTACCATCCATGTCGGCAATGTTCGGTGATGCATTGTGATGCAGCAGTACGTTGATGCAAGCAGCACTTGGACGTTTGGACGCCCAAGACAGCGGAGTCGAGTGGTGTGAATCAACAGTGTCTACCAACGCATCAGCATGGCTAACTAGTGCCTGAACGCAGTCGACCGAGCCACGGTAGGATGCCCAGTGCAGAGCCGTGTCACCGCTGCCATCACGAGCGTTGATGTCTGCACCGGCCGCCAGCAACAGTTCCAGACATTCAGAGTCCTCACATTCGGCAGCGTAGTGAAGAGCCGTCCGACTGTAGCCATCCACTGCACTCACCTGCACAGGACCACATTCCAAAGGTGCAGACAGAGCGACGTAACGTAACTGAACTGATTTAGTTTTTGAAAAACTGACGATGGGCATTGGGTAAGCAGCAACAGGGGCGTCTACACCATATAAACGTTGGAGCAAATGCTCCATGAAAAAATAGGGGGGGAAGTTTTTTAGGAAGTAAGGAGGTGGGGAAATTAAATACTATAATTCTGCATTTTTGACATATTGCATGTTATATCAGAAATGCAGAATTATAATACTCAACTTCCCCCCTAATTTGCTGGGGGTTCAAGGTCGTTCAAGGTCATTAATGTTGAACCACTTAAAAGCTTGTCAGCAGTTATTGTTACGGTAAGCAACAAGTCTATGTCTATTTGTAAGCGCTAGACGAACCAACAGGGGTAAAAAAACAAGCTTTTATGGGGTACCCCACTACCGCTCTTTGATGCTGCATGCGGAGGCCTCCGTGAACCTAGGGAGGTCAAGACTTGAACTGCTAAAATCTACGTTTAATGCTGAAAATTCCTTATGCAGGTTGTCTGGAGTATCTCAAACCATTTCGGTGCAATTTACTCTTAAAATGTGTGTTGTGGCCCAAAATTGCGAAAAAATCACTAAAAACCCCTATTTTGGGGGTTCAAAGTCGTTGATCTTAAATCGAGATGTCAGTCGAAAGGGCGTATGAGACTTTCTATTAGTGATTAATAGTAAACTAGGCCCAATCTCGCACTGTTTCTGAGATACAGCAACTTATTGGCTCAAAATGGCCAATTTTTTGTACCCCCTCTCATTTAGCGCCCTCGATCGAGGTGACTTCTTTTGAATTTCAGGAATGAAATCCTGATACTAGAGTCTTTGTGGCAGTCCATGGTGAAGATTTCGTAATCCTAGCTTGTGTTGTGTTGACACAATACCGGAGTGTGACAGACGGATGGACAGACAGATGGATGGATGCCTCGATGATGGCTAAAAACTGAAGCAAAACCAACAACACGAATATCGTGAAGCAGAAACCTCAGCGCCATGCTTGAGCAGCATAGCGACAACAACAGCATCTCCGGTCATGCATGCGCAGTGCAGCGGTAACAACGTGCCGTGGAGCTTGTTGACATCGGCGCCTTGTTCCAGCAGCCGTAGCACGTCATCGTCTCCATGGTCGGACAGCTGCCAGTGACTGATGGCACGAATCAGCCGATCGGATAGATCGTACGACTGCTGAACGCTCTCCAGGATGTACCACATCAATGACAACAAGGGCATCGCCAGCTCAACACATCCCCACTGGCTCCATCAACATCACTGCTGCTGCCATAAACACTGCAACCACATGCACGGTAAACACACAACTGGCACCACCGCACAAGAACCTCATATTGTATCACTCATCAGTGCGTTCGCGGAGCAGGACATTTGGGCGCCGCCGTGTCGGCACTGTGTCGCGTCATTGCCGTTAACGTACAATGAACTAGCTGTCAGTCCAATGCAATGCATAGCATTGGACAGAGTATAAAATCACCTGAGTGTCCGTGCGTGCGTGCGTGCGTCCATGCTTCCAACTTTTCTTAAGCTATCTTCCTTCCACCTTCCCCTTTCCTTTCCACGATTTTCATTCCCTTTCCCCTGTTTTCTTCCCCTTTCTTTTCCCTTCCGCTTCGCCTTCCCTTTACCTTCCCATACTCCTTCCCTTCCCCTTTTCCTTCCCTTTCCCTTTCCTTTTCTCCTTCACTTATCCCTTCCCCTTTCCCTTTCACTCACCTTTCCCCTTCCCCTTTTATCCTTTCCCTTTCCATTTCCTTTTCCCTTCCCTTCCCCTTCCTCTTTCTCTTTCCCTTCTTCCATTTTTCTTTTGGTGTCCACGTCTGTGCGTCCAACATTTGAGGCGCCATATCTCCACAACGGTGCCAGACGGACGCATGGTCACAATGGACCACCCAAAAGAAGTCGCCCACCGCGTACAGAACGTACAACGCCTACATTAGTAAACACTCAAGTAGTATAGGCCTTAAGAAGCGTAGTTGAATTTATCATGTGAAGCAATAAACATACATTAATTCATATAGAGAACAATGACTACATAAGACGGCACTAAAGCAGCACAGCGCCGAAAACGTCCGGCGCCTAAACGGTGAGCACCCAAATGGTGGCGCCCAAATGGTCGCGCCCAAACGGCGGCGCCCAAATGTCACGGTGCATTCATCAGCATTGTCGTGAGTGGCAATTGCCTCCTTCTTAATTTCAAATTGTCGAAAAATGGTCACCGAAAATCTTCTTTAGTGTCTGAAAATTTTGGTCCAGAAACACAATATATGTTAATGTCAACATAATGTAACAGGCTTCGCTATAGCCCCCCTCTATACAGAGAGGGCCATAAAAACCATCCCCTTAGGTTGGTGGCACGGTGTAGTGGTAACGCGTTTGATCCAATCAACGAAGTTACTGTACGCCGGGCCCGGTTAATACTGCGATGGGTGATGGCCTGTAGGCAGGTAAACCATCTCGGTATGTAACCAGCCGCCTAGGTCAACTCAGCCTTCCATCCCTCCGGGGTAGGTAAATTGAGTACCGGCCTATCTGGCTGAGGTTAAGACATGGCGCTTTCGCCTGCGTCGGGTGGCAGGTAACACTGTGGGATTCCATATGGCAGGTGACGCTCCATAGCTCTGAAATGGGCTTCCATTAAGAACTATAACACCACCTTTACCTTTCTATATTATTCTGTTTAAAATGTTACTGCACTTGTGTATATATACAAAGTGACACACCGTATAAATTCCTAGTCTGTTCTGCACATCTTGATGTCAAAACCTAATGAGTATGTCAAACTGTTATTGACAAATAATACGTTAGAATCAAAACATCCCAACTGTATTACATCACAATATTGAAACACAAATAGAAATATGTGCTTGCGTACATGTCTAAGTAAAACAGCGAAAACTTCATACAACAACAAGACAATCAAGTAAACAACTGTTCATTGTGCCCTTTTGAATCTCTCAGAATTTTGCTGGACCCAGGGTTGCTCATGGCTGCATATCAGCTCAGCTACACACTCGATATTCTGTGTTGTTCAGACAGTCCGCTTCTGTCCACTGCTGACCTTTTGAGAAATCGAGTTCATCTTGTCAATTTTGCGCAGAAGATCTTTAACAAGAAATTCTTGTTAGGAAACTGTTTACAAATGCGTTTAGCGCCCCATCCCTTTGTTGGCAAACAAGTTTAATTGATCCTTTATCCTCATATGTTAAATGACGTTACACTGTTTTCCCCATTGTGTTTCATGTAGAGTTGGGTTGCTTTCATTTATTTTTTCCCTTTACAAATAATCGAATATATTTGCATGAAATTTGCACATGTTACTCAGAATTGATTATATTTTAACGTGCATTATTCACTTTCAATGTACATCACTCCGGGAAGACATAATTAGCTGACATGTAGGGGGATGGTTTTTTATGACCCACTCTGTAAAATGTTCCTCAGAGGTCCTGTCAACTAAACGTCACTCATAGCAGAAACGTCTTCCTTGCTCGTTTAAAGTACATAATATTTAATGCATAAAATATGAAACTAAAAACCCCCATTATTGAAAATGTAAGGAAAAAATTGAAATCTCAAGCAACTGTAATCTCCCGTTAGAATGCGGAAAAGTGCAGTAAAACATAACTAGAGACGCCAATAATGGATTTACGAGACACAGAATATTGACGGTGTTCTGCGGAGGGAGTCGCTCTGCGAACGATGGTAAAAAGCATCACTCATAGCAGATGCGGATGTGCGGATGTCGCAACAATGTTAGGGCTGGGGTTAGGGATAGGGTTAAAATTCGGGTTATGATTAGGGTTAGGAATTAGAGTTAGGAAATGGTTAAACTAATAAGGTAACCTTAATTACAGTGTTACCTGTTGCGACATTGGCAGATCCGCAATCCGCTTTTTACCTGTAGCCTTGCTCCGGTCTCACTAAAACATGCCGGGACGCCAGGACGCCGGGACAGCTTCAGGGAGGTAATCAGTGGTGGCGGTCTCCTTAGTGCACGGCAACGACGCCGGGACACTGTGGAACACTCGACTGTTAATGTTAATTACTTGCCTGACGCAGCCATAAAACTGGGTGTGTACTTGGCTGGGCATGAGACCTCAGGCATGCGGCGCGCTTTGATGTAATCTGTAGAGGAGGCGGCGACAAGTGACCACTAAATGGCTAATTGATTTTGATTGACAAGTGGTGGACAACTGTTGTTATTGTGAGTCAGTGGTATAATACTGTGATGCGTACAGTGTAGTACTAGGCGGCCAAAGGTTAACATTAACAACCTGTCCACGGATCATTGCATTCTAAATTACTTTTTTGCACACTACTTCGTCTTATTAGTCGATATCTAAAATAAAATTTGTGGTTTTTTGCTTAATTTTTGCTCACGAGCGATTTAAAGTGGCCCGGTGTTACGGATGGCCGTAATGGCCATCGGTAACACCGGGCCACTTTAAATCGCTCGTGAGCAAGAACTTCACTTAGGGTTGGGGTTAGGGTTAGTGTTTAAGGTTAGGGATAAGGTTTAGGGTTAAATTGCTCGTGAGCAAGAACTTCGGTTAGGGTTAAGGTTAGTGTTTAGGGTTAGGGTTAGGTTTTAGGGTTAGGGATGTTAACGATGTTACCTGTTCATATATTTCACAATCAACTGCTCGAATTTCATCCAATTCACACAGTAAACAAACATAGAATATGCACGCTATATGCTTAAAATAGCTAAATACGTTACGTTACTCGTTGGTGTCTGGTCTTATGGTTAGGAATGTTGACGTTGAAAGTTTACGTTTCTGTTAATAAAATGACAACCTACGTTTATCAAAAACAGTTATATTAATGATTTTAACGCCGATCCAGCAAGAAAGGTACGTTTAATACGCTACATCGAACAGAATTTCGCTAAAATTATACATGACGTCGCATTGGCTATCGAAAGGCATAATGCCATGCGTACGCTAATTCTTGCAGTTTTACTGTAAAAATCACTCTCAACAAAAAATAACAAAAACCCGCCAATTTTATTACAGATAATAACTCATAAGACGTAAATCTTTGCAAAAACGTTTTTTGAATCACTAAAATTTGTGGACAGGTTGATAACCTTTCGCCTACTAGGCTACTAAACACGTCAAGAAGCAGACGTCTGTCTAACTGGTGCCTGGGAGGTTGTCCCAGCGTCCCGGCAACGCCTCGCTCTGCGGTGTTCTACGGTTTTCAAGCATACCCCCAGAATTCAGGGATTTTTGTTTTCTAACTCACGCTACTTGCGAAGGTAAAGTTATTCTTTGTACAAAACATAAACCTGTTTCCAAAGGCTTGATAATGACAAAGAAATGATCAATTATATAATTATTAACGAACAACATAAACATTGCCCTAGCATAGAATTTATGTTCGTAACGTAACGTACTTTGCATCGCATTCAAGCGATTTCAGTCATTTTTCCTAACTTATTTATTGGCATTTGGCAACCTTCGTCATTTCCGGTCAGTGGACAATGTAAACAAACACGTGTTTAACGTTCAGTTATTAACGATAAGCCCAATTACAGGAGTGATTTTTAAAAAAAGTAAAATTTGTTTGAATATACTGACATGAGGGATAGGTAAATTGTTGTCCCAGAATATATGCTGCGGCCGCCGTGCGAGATGTCATTGTTTGTAAATCTATAATAACAGTGAAAAGCCAGTATGCTTCAAAACGGCATTCCGGCATTCTGTAGTATTTAGTATTTACAATGTGCACTGTGCAGCAATAAAAAGACCCTTGTACATAAACTGCAATATGCTTATCTTCAAGACACTAGCAGTTTTGTATTATATTTTCAGCGACTATTAAGGAAAGAATTTGCTTTATGCGGAACAAATTTCGTGCAGTGTTGTGAAAGTTTTTACTGTATAAATTGCACGACTTTTAGTTCTTAATCCGTTAGCCTATTTTCTGTTGAACGCGCCTCTTACGTGACTAGTAAGCTATATAGTAAAAACCAACCCATTACGAGCATTATAATGACGTCGCTATTATGTTTGCTCGCTTGCATCAGCAAAAAGTTGGACAGTAACAGTGGCGTAGAGGGGGGTCCCAGGCCTCTCCCAATTTTCCAGACAAAACATAAGCATGCGTTTAAACTGCACTAATTTTGCCAATTTGGTCAGTTTATTCTCGGAAAAGTAATTAAGATTTTTGCCACTAGATCTCATCTTTAAAGCTAAAATGCACCAAATTCGATAAAAAGGAGGGAGGACGAAAAGGGGAAGCGAAAGAGAGGGAAAGAGAGACGAGGCCCCCATGCCACTAGACAGTAAAGATTTGGATTCGCTATTCCGAAGGCTAGGGTCAGGGTTAGGGCTAGTCATTAGCGGACGTTTGATCGCTATTGACTAACCCTAACCCTGACACTAATCTTCGGAATAGAGGACTGGTATCCAGTGTAAGTGGTGGATCCATGTATTGCTCATGTGGGACTATTATGCCATTCCTCGCTTTTTTTCTCCCCTCCTTTCTCTCATCTGAAGGTTAACTTGTTTTGTTATTATTGTAGGCCTAAATGTTAAAGTTTTTTTCTATTATTGTCTGTCTCTGGCAACTGCATTGCCTGGAAATGCCGTCCCCGAAATGACCGTCGGGCGGGACGTGCCCTACGTACTCACGCAATTTCTCTCATTTTCCCTTTTTTCTTCCCCTGTAGAACTGCAGAAGGGGGACAAACAATAAATTGACAACATGCGATATCATTACTCGCCCATACAAACAATGGCAAAAATTTACTTGAAAGGCTGTTTGGGCCTATTAAGTTTTTACTCTCGCAGGCTTTAGTTGATTAGGTTTGTTCTTGGCGGAACACAAAGACCATTTGCTGTCTATAGAAAAAGAGAGCCTGCAATCTTTTGTGCATAAATTTGCAAATGTAAATATATTTCCAATTTTGGCACGAAAAAGCCCGAGACTCCACTTGACTAAATAACATATTCTACCGAAATATGAAATTTAAATTCCACAACAAATAAAAACCTCATAAAAAGAAATTTGAACATTTGTGGTTTTAAGTTTTTAAATTCAGAACTGGTAACCTATAGTTTTGTTAACACAATAATTTTAAGCCCACGTTGCTGTGACCTGGTTTGTGTCTGTTGTTGAATCACGAGGAGAGATGACGTCATGTTGACTTAAATATGGCGGTCGGAAATGATTATTTAGCGACGGGACGAGCACCACTCAGGCGGTATCGATTAACGTACTCGGTCGGCTGTCTGTCTGTGGTATTGAGACGATCCGTGTACTGTTTCGATCTAATGCCGCCTTGTACGACATAACAAGACAAAAAATATATTGTATAAACTTGGTTCACGTCATATACTTCTCCAGTGAGTTCTGACGCTGTCTGTGCAGGCCTACTCGGTTTACTTTGCGCTTTTAGTCAGCTATTGGCCGAAAGAATTAACCACTAAAGAAACACTCCTGACGTTCACACAGTTTCACTGTGCTGACTTCCCCGCGTCTAGTACACGAATCGTTCCACAATCCTGTCTCTCTGTCTGGCCGGTGTGTATGGCCGCTACGGCGTGCATCGTGCTGCTCGGTAGCTCCAACCTCCGCTAGATATATCGAGAAGAAAAAGCGTTTCTTCGCGCACAAGTGTGAACAGATTTTACGCGAAGTCTGTCAGAGCGCCGGTGTCGGCGTGACTGACGACTTCGACGTACCACGCATGCGTGGTGCATCTCGCGCTATAACTTCCGGTTGGTAGCTCGGCGTGGGTTGCATTAGCATGCACCGCGCGATCTGAGCAGTGCATTATGTTCTATAGACACCGGACACGCGTTTCTTCTCTGTTCTCTTTGAACTTCGCTGCCGGTTTCTTTTTGATTTGCATGTTTTTCACTTAGTAGGCTGCCATCGTCACTTCTGTTACTCGTGCCGTTAGTTACCAAGACTCATAAACCTGTCCTTTATAGCATAATTTTTATATAGGTGTTCTTTACATTCCATTCAGAAAAAGTGACCCCCCTGATTTAAAAATTTTTTTGCAGTAAGAAGCTTAAACCTGCACCGAGTTAAATAAAAAATTTTACACACATAAAACGGCATTTATTTTAAACACTGCAATAGGCGGTAAACCTATATAGTTTTTCTGAAATCAGCCTTGTGTTTGCAGACACTGCCGAACACTAGAGTTTTCAAACGCGGATGATGTCAGTAGAAACAGTCCAACTATAATCAGATGTTCAAAGTGGACACACACTGTGTAGGCCTATAGCCTATAGGCTTGCACGCCAAAAACCAATAATCTATTCACTTTATTATTAAATCTTAATTAAAATTCACCGTAAAGCAAAGTTGCGTTAGCAGTTTCTGTAGCTTACTCGCCGAGTTTTACTCACTGCTCAACCTATTTGATTTCAATGACATTTTCAGAAGCAT
>Ga0209454_1004167_pt1 | contig 10695 bp, 7 predicted proteins | sample WorMetHERISLAND1_2_FD_187400 | JGI IMG/M metagenome (GOLD analysis project Ga0209454, IMG submission 187400) | Marine gutless worms symbiont microbial communities from Max Planck institute for Marine Microbiology, Germany - Olavius geniculatus... | ecosystem: Host-associated > Annelida >...
GATTTTGACGGTCCAAGTCTCGATTTTCTAGGTTCAAGGAAACCTGTGTACCAGGGCATCAAATAGTGGTACCCCCATAAAAGTCGCGACGAAATGGCTGGAGATAGACTAACATTTTGCGAACAGCAACTGCTATAGGCTTTCGTGCGTCCGTGAGCATTAGCTCAAATTTCTTGTTTGCACTGCAATCTTTTTCACTTTTTCAGATTTTATAAAATGATAATAATAAATACCACTACAGCAATTCTGCTTTTATTTACCCCAGCCATCTAATTAGGCTCTGCAGTGTAGAGGGGTCTTGCCTTACTTTGCCTTTACTCATCCTCTTTCTGTGAGTTGTTGCTCATGGCCATGACATAGTAAAAGAAACAAAACAGTAAACTCTCAAGTTCTTGCAGTAAAGAAGACTATTATATCAGTTGAATTGATGTTGCTTCTAAAGTTACCATCGAGCCACGAAACCAGTTTAACTGCTAACTCGGACACCAGTCTCCACTGCATTAGTAGGCCTACCAGCAAAGGGAAAGTGGTAAGCATCCCCAACTTTTTCCAGGGAAAAATACACTCTCCACTGGTTGCATCTAGCATTTAGTTGGACTATTACGAACAGTATGTGCTTTGCAAATGTACTTCTTCTGTACTTATTTTTATTAAAAACTATGCAAAAAGCTCACATTTTTATCTGCTTACTTACATAAATGCATTAAAATAATTTTATTTTCTCCTTGAGTCTTTTGTAGATATATCATTCAAACACTACGCTAACAGATTTGTCACATTCCATGCATATGGGAAGTCAATACAGGAAGTGTCAATAAAATGACTTGGGTGTTGTTTTCTCCAAGGACCTCAAAGTTGCTCCTCATTGCAAGGAATGTTACAGTAAAGCAAACAAAATGCTGAGAGATGATTAGTAGAACGATCAAGTACAAGCATCACTCAGTTTTACTCAATCTGTACAAGTCTCTCATCAGGCCAGACTTAGATTATTGCTCATCTGTATGAAATCCTTACTTCAGCAAGGACAAAGAGCTGCTTGATAGGGTTCAGCACCATTTCACTCCATTGTTTCCGAAATTGTGAAGACTGCCATACATGATAAAAGGCTTTGGGTCTATGGTCTCTAAAGGAATGACACAATAGAGTGGATCTGATTAAAATGTTCATAAACGTTCAAGGGTTTCACAGCTGTTCCTTGGACGAATTTCTTTCGTAAAAGTGAAGACAGCAGGACTAGAGGTCACAGTTTGAAACTTGTCAAGAACCACTACCATTGCAATGCACGTCTTCAGTTCTTCTCACAGAGTGATATTAACCAATGGAACACTTTATCACAAAATGAAGTAGACGTTTCTTCGACAAATTCATTCAAGAGCCACTTGGAAAAAAACATAATCATCAGACAGACTTTTTAAAGACTTATAACAAGTCTACAAGTCCTATAAGCTGTACAATTCGAAACAGTCACATGCATGGAGTTCTGACGACATGCGTCTGCAACAGATGCAGCTGCATCTGCCGAGTTACCTGGTAAGTTAACGTTTTATGCAAATGTGACCAACTGTGTCCAGTGCTTATGTCTTCGCGCTGAAAAATATGAGACTCATCAATTTATACGCGCGATAGCAGAATGCTTCACGCGTCTTAGCCATGGCCTTGGCATCCGTCCATCTGTCTGTGTGTCTGTCACACTCTGCAGCCCTATCAGAATGGTGCAAGCTAGGATCACGAAATCTTCACTCTGGGCTGACCCAAAACTCTAGTTTATTGTGACAAAATTTTATGCCCCTGGGTGAGGTAGTTCCCCTTGAACAAGGGCGCCAAAGAAGGATACCCCTTTAAAAAGACATTATGTTGCCGCTAATGGCTCGTATAGTGTGAAAACGGTTGCAGATAGGTACAGACATGCTGCTCATCATAATAAGCACTGGTGACAAGCATTTCAGATTTAGCAACATTGATGACCTTGAATGACCTTAAACTCCCAAAATTGGGGTTTTCAGTGAATTTTTTCGCAATTTTTGGCTGTAGCGCACATTTCAAAAGTAAACTGTAACAAAATCGCTGGAGACGGACCAAGACAACCTGCATAAAAAATTTTCAGCATTAAATGCAGATTTTAGCAGTTCAAGTTTTGACCCTCTAGGTTCAAGAAGGTCTGCGCAGACAGGCATCAAAGAGGGATACCCCCTACAAGAAGTAGTTATTTACCGATATTGGCTCGTCTGGCCTGATAAAAGTTGCAAATAGGCACAGACATACTGTTTATCATAACAAGCACTAGTGATGAGCTTTTAATGGTGTCAACATTGATGACCTTAAACCCCCAAAATAGAGGGTAATAATGTTTTTTCAACTTTCGGCTGTGGCAAACATTTTAAAAGTGAATTGCACCGAAATGGCTGGAGATAGACCTCGACAACCTGTGTATGAATTTTTTTACATAAAACGTACATTTTCAACAATCTAAGTTTCGATCCCTCTTAAATTCAAAGAGTCTTCCAAACGGAGGGCTCAAATTTGGGTGCACCTTCAATACGTATCATTATTTTACGAGTAGCACTAATTGCCGAATCAGCTGAATCGGCATGAATCGGCGCCGATGGATGTAACTGAATAAGCGATAGTTTTAAGTAATAAATCTAAACTTTAAACCTAAACCCAAAACAAACCAAAACCTGAACCAGCAGTGGGCCAATTCAGCAATTAGTGCAACCGTTATTTTATTGCATGCTGTAAACTGATTGCTAAGGTGGCAGAACCGCTGCTATCGCGCGTCACGTGAGCCTTGCTCAAGTCACTTGTCATCAATACTGCACCAATAGAACTGAGTTAGCGTCCTAAGCAACGAGCACAAAACGAAAAAATAAAAGCCATTAGCACCACAAATTAAGTTTCCGAACATTCAGCAAGTCCGACGCATTGGCCCTCGACAGTGCAAACCTTTCCGTTAATCTTGACATTGTAATGTAATGCTAATTTAATTCATATTATATAAAACTGTACTAAAACAACCGTTACGGACACGCCCACAGGCAAAGACTATTTAACATAAAGTAACATAACGTAGTTGGTAGCTTAAAGGCAACAAAAATGCAAAATAAAATGTCAAAAAACCTTATTAGTACGGTTTCCAGATTGCATTTAAAGGGTTTGATAAAAATTTTGATTAACTGATTATTTTGCGTTTCGTTTTCGTTGCAGGTTGCAGCTCATATCATGACAGCATTAATATTCTTTGAAGTGTTACAGGTCGTTTAGATGTGAAAGTTTTTTTCCTTATTATTATGAACATGTAAGGGAAAAATCTGTTGTTGGCACGGAACTTAGCATGTAGATACATGCAAAGCATTAAACACCCGAAGCGTCTAACCGTGAGTCAATTTGTGTCACCTCATTTGAGGAACTATTATTCAGCTATAGCAGGGTTTCCTGTGTGTAAGCAAATTATTTTAGCACTGAACTTATGTGATTGGCTAAACCTTGTTTGCAAGCTTGATTGTTGATTTTAAACTTCAGTTTTTGCAGTTACTGGATACATACAGATAGGTTGCATGACTGTTTCATCTATAACGTACTTTTCACTTTTACAAACAGAAATCTGTGATTTATAAGAACTGTGATGTTTGCTGCAACATTGATGTACAATTGATGCTGTGCTTTTAGAAACGTGGTTTGAAGAATATATGGCATGGATGAAAGTACCGGTAATGCACACAAGGGCTGGCATTTTGTTATCTGTGAAATTATGTCAGCAGCCATGTTTCACGTTTGACAATCGGACACAGCAACGAGGGCTTGCTCACTATGCTCAGTCTGCTGTGAACCATTACGATGTCCTGGGCCTGAAGCCAACAGCTTCACCATCGCAGATCAAGTCGGCATATTACAAGCTGTCAAAAAAGTACCACCCAGATGTCGCTGATGTGAATGTCGTCAACGCTCGGGAGAAGTTTGCACGAGTGTCTTCAGCGTACGAAATCCTTGGTAATCCTGATAAACGTGCGGAGTATGATCGTACTCTGCAGCCCAGCATTTGTCGACCCGAAACCTCTCGTAGCAGTAATATTGATGTTGAATATAGAGAATTCATGCGGAGAAGGGGGTCGTTTCAGTCAAGGACCGGAGGACAGGCGAGAAGCTCTGCAAGCAGGACTGCTGGACAAGCGTATCCAAGACCGAGAAGTTCTGCCAATAGGATCAGATACGATTACGCGGAGTTCTGTCGACAGCAGCACTTTGGAAGAACAATGAATGAGTACTGGGAAGCCAGGAGGCAGTTTGAGCAGAGACTAAGACAGCAGCATGCAGCTAATATGCCAGCACTGTGGATATTTCTAATGTTTGCAATCGGTCTGTCTCTTGGTGCAAATAATTCTTGATTTCACAGGCTTCCCACTCATACTGAAAGCTGTTTATCCGTAAATGGCCAGAAGTGGGGGAATTTCTGCTGAAAGTGCAGAAAATGTAGCGAAATAAAAGATTTTACCAGTAGAAATGATGACAGGTGTGATGTTCTGGTATCCCAACAGATTTGTGACATTTTTAGACCCTATTTGTTACTCATAACTTAAACCTGGAAGCTGTCGTTGTCTCCAGTTAAAGAAATGTAATTTTGTATTTTTTTATCATTTCACATTTTTGACAACTCAATAGTGAATCGACTAGAAAATTTTGTGGATTTTCAGTTTTTGAGGTTTTGATCGAGAACATTTTACAGAGTGGAAGGCCTGCATCCAGTATCATTTACTATTAATACACCACTGTTCGTATGTTCACTATGGTAGTTGTTTGATTTTTGTGGCATAGTTAGATAAGTTTTCTGGGTGGAACAAAATTGCAAGTGAAGACACCAATAGGGAGATATTAACAAGGATGCCAAAAGGGTTAGGTATTCACCTCTTCCCTTGATTTTGGGTACCGGTAGAATTTTAAACACCCATAATCTTGTCTGTTAGCAATTTGCAGCTGTATGTTGGAAAAGTGCAGCTTCCTGCCCTCCTCCCCCACTTTCTTGACCCACGATGCAGTGCCACGAGCATCTGACATGAGAAGAAACCAAAACAGTTGGGTCAACTCAATACCGGGTACTCAGTACATTGATTAATGGCTCACCGCCATTTACCTCCCTGGAAATATATTTCATTCACTCACTGAAGGTTAATAAAAACTGATACACCGCTGTTATACGATGAAATTAACGGGCAATGAGACGAATAAGAAAATTGTTATTGGTAACATTATTGAAGACTGTCAAGTGTACAAGATTCTCGTGACAATTTTTTTTGTCTGGTGACTGATGTGCGATCAGGAAGTTGGAAGTTATGGCGTCGTTTGCGAAGACTGTAGTGCTGCTCACTCTTTAAAGTATGTAGATGAGTAATTTATTTGCATGGAGTGGACTAGTGACTGACTATACAGCTAGTCTTAGCCACTTTTGTTAAGCGTATGTTAAACCAGTCTGTTATGGTATAAGAGAGTGTTAACAAATGTCTACACTTCATACAGTGGTTTAATGGACACTGGTTAACTGCGACGGACACTTATTCTACGTCTGTCATCAGTTGGTAGTGTAATCCTACGTTGTCATTCGTTTGAACATGCTTGGGAGTAAACCACTGCTGTCACTGCTATCTATGAGCAAATTGTTGAGTAGTAGGTGTATTGTTTGAGTTGTGGTTAGTTAGCGAATTAATTAATATTGTTTACTACTAGTACTGCATTGCATGTTATTGTACATTAGAGTCTTATCATCTTTGTGTGGTTTGTTATTGAGGTGTTGTTGACGCTTGCTTCCTTTCATGTTGGTTGCATCACTTGGCTCAGTTTGAGTAAGCAAGGTGGATTTGCCGTTGCTGAACGTTTCAACTGAGATGACTACTAGTCATGTTTCCCATCCTACTGAGGGTAGGAGGCTGAGTTGACCTGAGAATGTTTCACTGTACTGACTGATGGAAAAAAATTGTCGCACGACATGATTACTGTAAAACACTGTCTTAGGTGCATCTGAATTTTGTGATTTTGAAGTAGGAAATTTTATGATATTTTCAATGTTAGCATTTTCCCATCAGTGCACTTTACTAGGCAAAGTTTACTGACTAAATAAAATCGTGCATTATGGTATGTATTCATTATTCAGTGAGATAGATTCACAGGTTAGTGGTAAGCTTAAATTTTGTACAGATTAAATTTTGCAATTTTTTTTGGTTTGCGTGAAAAAAAATACATGGTTTGCAGTATAGTCACAGTATTTAATGCCTTACTAGGCCTATTAGACAGCACTCTTTTCGTCTGTACGCCACTGTGTCTGTATTTAGTGCTTAAGTGCTCTAGATGATTTACATCCTAGTTCGAGAATTGGTGACTTTCGGTTTTAAAATTTATTAAAATTCATGAATTTTATGTTGGGACAGTAAACCTACTGTTGGGCGCGATGTTAAACCCTACTCACTCGCTCATACCTACTTTGACCGATGATAACATAACACACCTTTATTGTTCTTGCAGCCACAATGGCTGTATTAAGAGTACAAAATGCATACATTAAAACATCATAAACATAATAAACCATAAATGTTCACCATTGACACTGTACACAGAAGTACAAAAACATAAAATACTATGCCTACATAAATTAGTTACTGAATGATGATGCCTGAAATTCGAAATTTTTTTATGTAAATATTCATAATTTTGTAAAATGTGAATTCTTGAATTATGATTTACATCACAGTAAGCTTCCGTAATTTACGCTTAGTGGTTTAGCTGGGAACTACATGTATGCACATTCAGTTCCCACCAATGTTTTTTCTAAAGTTAACATTTTTTGGTAACACACGACAGATTATGATTTTACCACTTATTCAGATAAAAACTGATACCTAAGACATGCTTGTGCCGTAATGTAGTAGCATATTTAGTTTCACTGCCCGATTGTCCCATGCCTGTCAATAATAGTTCCAGTGCAATATGTCACACTAGGCCTGCTGCAGCTGCAAATTTTTCACCTTTGTCTTAAGCTTTAGTATCAAGTAAGCAAGTTATAACTGACGTAATCACCACACAGTCAATGACTTAGAAAAACCTACCAAAAGTAACATTGTTTATCCACAGGAGTTACCAGTACACTGCAGATCACATTGACACGCAAAGATATACAGGCAACTGAATTAAGAAGTAGGGAATTCTGCTACACCACATGCAGCATAGAAAAAGTGCTCAAGACTCAAGTGTTTCGGCACAAAACTAGGGCCTCCAATACCGGTATACTGAATACCGGGATACCGGTCTAAATGGCATCGGTATTGACACGTATCAGTACCGTAGTTTTCAGTATTGGCAATGCTAGAAGTCATCAGCGTGATGCACTGTGCAATCTGTGACCATCTGTTTAGCTGGTGACTGTAGGCGCTGCCACTGTACGACGAAGGCCTACGTGTCGCTGTCGGCGGCTGTCCGTGCATCATGTAGGCTGTACACAGAGCGCAGACTGCATTGCACGCTGCTAAAGACACGTGGGCGGTTGGGAACTTGGGTGCTGGATGAAGTTGCAGTGTCGCCCAACTAACCGACGTCCGCCTAGCGAGAGGCTGCGGACAGCAAGGGTCACTGAGTCACAGTCACTTTGCGCCAGTCTTAAGCTTATGCCTGACTACTTAATGACCCTCCCAGCAACATCCATTAATGCAGAAAGAACATTTGCAGCTGAGGGATTTTGTGCTCTAAGCTACACTCGTCGCTGGGAGATAATACTCTCAACACATTAGGCTTATGTTTTCTTACGTTAGTCACTAAATTCTTCTACGAACACTTAACGTCAACGTCAGATAAATCGTTAAGTGACTTCGTATAGGCCTAATAAAATATACACCACGGAGTTATTATTTACAACTGCTTATTTCCTGTCTTCTGCTAGTCAGATTAAAATTTTCTCACTAACAGCGTCATTGATCGAGGTACTGGTATCTACCGGTATTGCCTTTCTTGAATACCGAAATACCAGTATTGCCAAGCAGCGTCGGTATTGGAGGCCCTACACAAAACTAATTAGCATAACACACAAACTTGAAAGGGGATGGCACATGATCAGTAAAATTGGCTAACGTTTGCGGGCATGGTTAAGTTGCGCGATAAAATTGGCTGATAAAATTGTTGAATCACTGCACGCAACCGACTTTGCAGCCAACTTTATCATTCATAACTTCATATGACATCAGCTTCAGTGGTGCCAATGATACCCGGCATTTTACCCGCATTATATTTTCTGCATCTGATGAACGAAAATAAATATTACTGAATAACTAACAAAATAAATACCTAACAAGATTATTTCTCACATTTATGAACAAACAACATGCATGACACGACAGACTTTTGTCTGCCGATTTTATTGATCAATTTTATCGATCATATGTCATCTCGAGCAGCAGAAACAGTTCAAACGAGACTGAATGCCACTGGAACCGATCTCGATGTTACGCTGTCGCTACACTAGCAGCATCATCCTCATCAGCCGGCTCCGCAGATTCAATACATTTTTGTATCAGATCCTTCAGCCGTCTCAGCAACTGAAAACAACCAAAAACACGTTCCTATGCCTACTGGAAAGTCCTACATTTGGGCCTGGAAAATAAGTTTGGTCCTGGAAAATTCTGGAAATTAAAACTTGAGACGCTGGAAGGTCCTGGAAAATGAAAATCTTGGATAGTTGATGAATTCACTGGGGATTCAAAATAAACAACGTGTAGCACTAGCATAGCACTTATTTACTAAAATACAATGATGAAAATTTTTTTCAAATTATTCGGTGCTCCATACACTTGAAGTAGAACTTGGTGCATTTGATTACACTGTATGCACAACTTCAAGTAACTGCTGTTTGTCTAACACTACTTAAACGTCGGTGGACTCCAAAAAGGTCTGGAAAACATTTTGATGGTCCTGGTGAGTCCTGAAATGGAACAGAAAATGCATCTATTTCATGAAGACGTGGTTTGGTGTCCATTTCTTTTACGGTGCACAGTGTAAAACTTTGCTACTGGTGCCAGATTTCATGTCAATCTGCTGTTGTCTTGGTGCATATGTGACAGCTGTTAGCTGAATAAGCTGACAAAAAATGCACTTTTCTTGCACTATAACCACTGTTAGTTTTGATAAAATTACTGGTAACAATTAATTACTAAACTGATTAATTACTAATCAGAAAAATTAACAAGTAAAATTTTTGACCAAAACAGCTCTGCTAGTACACTACACTAAGTCTTAAGTAGTCTTATTACACTAAGTCTTATTACTGAATTAATTAAAATCGTCATTTTTAAAAGTAAGAAAACTGCATGCGGAAGGCACAGAACTGGCGTACCCTCTGAACCCAGACGCGATGCTGCAGACAGTCACCCAGAACCTCAAAGTCCGACTGCTCATCAGCCGACTGCCTCGCAAATGCCACCTGCAACATTAAAGGTGTGTACAAGGCGACAGAAATGCACCGAAATCTCAGCTCAGTTAACTGAAATGCCAGTTCGGTTGTGTTGCATGTACTGTACAAAGTGAACTACAGGGTAGGCCAAAAAATGGCGCCATTTTTTTGTACACCTTATAACTTCACCAAATATTAACTGATTTTCAAAATTCTTTTACTTTCAGAATTAGGAGACAATTTGTAATAAATCTATGACTATAGATACCACCACACCTCAAATGTGTCGCTACACTACCTTGTGAAATGTCAGTGTCTTAAGAGTAACAACTGAAAACAAGACAACTTCTGCAACAGTATATTTTTAAAAAATTAACAAAGAAACGACGTGTTTTTTGTTTCAGTTATTGTCTAAAAGTCACATCTCACAGTTTTACATCAAATGTTCAATGTGTCCGCCTTGCTGCTGGACGACGCACCTATGCCGGCGATGCCACTAACCAATAGCGCAATTTACCAAATGCTGCAGTTTGCCCCACTCAGTGACGGATCGCCTGCTTCAGCTGGCTGACTGTTGTGAATCATCAACATTGATAGGCCATCTGTTGAAGAACATCCCAAACAGCATAAATGACCAGATTTAAGTCCGGGCTGTTTGGGGGCCACATACCAGGCTCGATCAATGTTGATCAGTGGCATCGCCGGCTTGAGTGCACGGTCTGACATTTCACAAGGTAGTGTAGCGACACACTTAAGGTGTGGTGGGTGTGACAGTTTTATTACAAATTGTCTCCTGATTCTGACAGTGCAAGAATTTTGAAAATCGGTCAATATTTGGTGAAATTATAAGGTGTACAAAAAATGGTGCCATTTTTTTGGCCCACCCTGTACCTGGAAGGATGCCTGACTGTCTGTGGACAGGTAAACCATCTCATTATACCAATCACCCAGCTCAACCTCAGCCTTTATCTCTCTGGGATTGATAAATCGAGTACTGGCCTATCTGGCTGGGGTTAAGGTAGGGTGCAATGGTGCATTCACCTATGTCAGGTGGCAGGTAACACTGTGATCCCACATTTATTTATTTCAGCACTGACATTGACAACACCAGCAACACAAATAAAACAACAAAATGCCAGCCAAGGATAGAAAGGCTCCAGAAGGAACACTAACATCTACCCTAATCAACACAATATAGCAGAAAATTAGACAGATCAGTACGATTAAGAAAAGCCTTGAACCTAACGAGAGAGGAAAAATCAACATGGGCCGTGAGT
>Ga0209454_1004176_pt1 | contig 10687 bp, 9 predicted proteins | sample WorMetHERISLAND1_2_FD_187400 | JGI IMG/M metagenome (GOLD analysis project Ga0209454, IMG submission 187400) | Marine gutless worms symbiont microbial communities from Max Planck institute for Marine Microbiology, Germany - Olavius geniculatus... | ecosystem: Host-associated > Annelida >...
GCATTAACGCATTAATTAACGCGTCAATTGTGACAGCTCTAGAAAAAAGTTGAGTGAAATAGTGGATAGTAACACACTATTTCTAGTGACTATTTCACTTGTTGATCAGCTGTTTTTTTTTAATTTTGACTAGTCGACTGTGTTTGATATTGCAAATTATGCATTTTTACATGTTAGTGGCGAACTTTGGATAATTTTATTGAGCAGTCTTTCTATGACATAGATATGTCATTTTTTCAACTGGTTTCATGGAAATTGTTATCTCGATGGAATTATGGCAGATCAGGACAAGTGAAGCATATGCATCAGGCACTCAGGAGTGTCACTGTGAGACGAGGTAGAATTGATTGCAGAGTCTTGGATGATAGAATAGATGCCAATTGTGCTACTGAGCTGTGCTAGTTGACAATTTATTGAGGCAACATGACACCACTATTGTCAGTGTCATGATCCATATCAGTACTTCATTATTTTGAACTGTTTGTAGTAGTTGAAACCAAATAGCAGTCTTACTGCTTACCACTGCACTAAAGTTTGGTACAGTTGTGTGATAACTCAGAGCAAAAGGTAAAGGCAGAGAGTTTTATACTCAGTGTACAAGTTTACTGCTGGAGCTGATTTTGTCAGGCATTCAGATCCACGTTTATTTTTCCGAGCTACCAACCACTATTGGTTTCTTTGGTGGTAAATTATACTGCTTGGTGTCAGAGACGTGTGAGAATCACTTACCCAGAGTCATTGGCTGTCAGCAAACTGGCCCAGAGTTGAACCTGGCATCTAAGCATTATGCCTCTAAGCCACTGTCAGAGTAAGCTAGACTCATTTCTCTTGATGTGTAGTTAAATACATAGTATATTCACATGTGTAAAGATGTGTGGCTTTGTGTTTAAATTGTGTGTATGATTTTTAGTGGCCGATGTAATTGCATCGACGCTGCAGGAGCGGATTATGATATTCGATGGGGCTATGGGCACAATGATACAGAAGCTGCGTCTGGAAGAGGCTGACTTTCGCGGTGAGGAGTTTAAGAACCACTCAAAACCTCTGAAAGGCAACAACGATGTGCTCAGTCTTACTCAGCCCGATAAGATCTACGATATTCACATGGTATAAGTCGGTAGTTTTTTTCTGACTTTTGTTTTTTGTCAGTTAAGTCCATTTTGTAATCGTGTATACTGAATACTGAATAAATATTGACACTTTTGACAATAGAGGAATTGTTATGTTGAATGTAAAATTGAGTGTGTGGGTGGTTTTTAATGGCACATCAGCAATTCAGCCTGTGGTAAAGTTTCATACACTTGAGAGGTGGATATTTTTGTTATCTGCTGCTGAGGAAGTCATGTGGTTTGGTTCGTACCTCTTTTTGTCAACAGGACTACCGGTACACTAATTATATTTTTGAAACTGCTAGCTTTGTGGTAATAAGGAGTCATTCATATTTTGGATGATGATTGTTTTTAATATTCTTTCATTGTAGCCTCAATGAGTTGCATTTTTGTGTCACAGTAATTTAGTACCAGTAATTTTTTGTTTTTCGTTGATTAGATTGCTATTATGTCATTTGTACAAAAATATATAGATGCATAACTTTCAGCATCATACATTTGTTCATAGAATTGTTTCTCCTCATGCTGATTGTGTTTATCTGGAGTGAGTTTGGCAAAAAAGTTATGCAATCTTATTTGTTTGAACACACTCAGACTGTCGTCAATGGTAATTCTGGTTAAGCAGTCTTAGCTTGCTGTACACGTGTCATCGGTTTTTCAGGCATATTTGGAAGCAGGAGCAGATTTCATTGAAACTAACACATTCAGTGGAACAAGCATTGCTCAAACTGATTATGCCATGGAACATTTGGTAATTAGTTCTTGTGTCAGTAATGCTATTTGTATTATAGCAGTGGTAATAATAATTCATGCTTGTTGTGATTGATTAACATAGCGTTAATTAAATACTAGTGAGTTATGTAGATGTACCAGTCCATTTTAAAAATTTTTTTTGCATTAGTTGTTAGTCATTATAGGCTGCATCGTACATTGTTGGCATACGTATTATTGATATTATCTATGCCAAGCAGGTTATACTTGAATTGCCTTGATTTTCCGGTTTGTCTGTCAGTTGTCTCTGATGACTGTTGAGTATTTAGTTGTCTTGAGATTAAAGATTTGTTGACCTTTGCTGTTATTTAGGCATACCGCTTGAATTATGAGTCTGCAAAAATTGCTAAGCGTGCTGCCAACGAGATGACCACAAAGTCAGGTGAGCTAGTTTTCACTGTGCAGATTTTCTTAACTTACGCATACCAGTATTTTACAGATCTCAGTCGTAGAACTTTAACTCAGGACTTTGTTGAATATCAGCAAATACAAACTCTGCATTTATGTATCCATTAAAAACAGTTTTAGTTCTTTTAGTGCATTTGCTTAATTAAACTGTGCAAATTGCGTATGGTATCGTATCGTATGACATTATGTTACATTGATTTGCTGGTGTCGGAACTTGGAAGGACATTTAAATAGACAAATTGTTTCTGTTCATAAGCACAGGTGATTCCTTTTTGGTGTACAGGGTGCGGCGAAAAAGTGGACCCTTAAAGTTTTTCGCCATTTTCTCAACAACCGTTTGGGATTTTAATATGAAATATTACAGCTTTTTTTAAAGAAATCTTTTACATTTAATTGCCAAGTAAAATTTGATTCTGTTGAAAAACAACGAAGTTATAGATTTTTTAACATGATCTCCTACCGATTTTTCAGCATTAAAAATGTTTAAGTTAAAAACGCTATTTAATTTTCAAAAACTGGTTACAAATTACTGCCGATAATGTCGCAGTGTGTTTTGATAAACAGTAATTCATATTGTTTGAAAATTATCACTAAATTATCGTTCCTTTAAAGCAATCGCTGGCTGCCCACTGGATTCATCTTCCAGCAGGATGGCGCGTCAGCACACACAGCGCGCAACGCCACGCAGCGCACAGAACTGACTGCGGGCCAGCTGTCCAGATATCATCACAAAAGACCAATGGCTTCCAAATTCGCCGAATATAAAGCAAATGGAATCGTATGGGGTGCAATGTTGGAGGCTTACCGCAAGCTTAAATCAAAGCCGAAAACAAGCGCCAAACTCATGGAAGCGCTTCAGGTTATCTGGGGCAACCTGCCACAGGGACCGATCGACAAGGCTGTAGAAGATTTCTCAAATAAGGTGACGTTGGCTGATGTTGTAGCTTGGAGCTGGTGGTGAACACTTTGAACATTCGCAGTGACAAAGGAATTCTGGCATATGATCATTATTTAACTGTGTTGTTTCAACGATGTTATTAAATGGTGTTGTAGCCCGAACATTTTTGAATGCCAAAAAATGTGGTAGGCGGTCCTGTTAAAAAGTCTGTAACTTCATCGTTTTTCAACAGAATCACATTTTACTTGGCAGTTAGATGTAGAAGGTTTTAGTAAACAAATCTGTAAAATTTCAAATTAAAATTCTAAACGTTTGCTGAGAAAACAGCGAAAAACTTTAGGGGTCCACTTTTTTTACCGCACACTGTATAAAGCAGTCAGCCATGTACTGTTGAGCTTTGTGTATGGTTATGTGTGCTGATGAGTACTTCTTTTGTATTTGTGTATTTTTTCTGGAGAATCATGTTCATTTGCTTATGCAGTGTTGATGCGCATTTGTTGCATTTCAATAAACCAGTCATTCGTTCATTCATAAAGAGATACATTGCTGGAGGTCTCGGTATAGCTAATCATTTATTAAACATTGCTGTACCAATTTATAATATTGCCATCGCCAATACTACTGTTTCCAGTATTATTGCAGTTATTACTATGGTTGTGTGTTGGCAAGGCAGGTATAAAGAGGTACGTGGCCGGAGGACTGGGTCCAACTAATCGCACTCTGTCCATCTCTCCTTCTGTGGAGAATCCTGAAATGCGTAACATCAGTAAGTAACATCCATGCGCATTTTTGTTGAAATTGCCTTGCAAGATGCAGTGAGGCTAACATTGGTTTGGAGCAGTGTTCTTTAGTACAGATGACTTTGGTTGTTGTCTTATGTCTATGTGAGATGTGTAGCATTGTGTTACCCAGTTCATTGGGAAACTGGGTGGATGCTTGTCTTATAAAAAAACCTTCCTCGGCAGTCTGCTAAGCTTCCAGAACTGTTAGACTGTGTAGAACTTTGATAAATTCAGCCAGTTAAAATGGAACGGAAGCTAGCAGCAAGTATTATGCTACTAGGTTATTGTTATATTTAAATAAGTAAATAAGTCAGTCAGTCAGTAAGTAAGTAAAACGTCACTTTGTGTAGTCATATCAATGCCCGAACAAGCGCTTGTGTGGTGTTTACATAATTAGCATTTTAATACTGTCAGCAGAAAAATTGTTTGCGTGTTTGGCAAAGTCATGCCTGATGACTACAGATGTAGTTATAGGTTAAAGGTGGTGTATAGCTGTTTATAGGAAACCCATCTCAGGGCTACTGAGCTTCCCCTGCCATATGGGATCACACAGTGTTACTTTTATTTGACACGATTTACTTACCCGAGAGGAATGGAAAGCTGAGTTGACTTATGCAACTGGTTACATAACAAGATGGTTTACCTGCCCACAGGCAGTCACCTGACCAGGTACTAATCTGGCTCAGTGTAGAACGAAGTTTTGTTGATTGGACACAATGCATTACTGCTATGCCGGACCACCAATTTAAATAGCTACATTTGGGCTAGTTTTGCATGTGTTTGGTGTGTAGCGTTTGACCAACTTGCCAGTGCATACTCAGAGCAAGCTAAAGGTCTGCTTGATGGTGGATCTGACGTGCTGCTTGTAGAGACCATCTTTGACACGGCTAATGCTAAGGTATGATGTCAACATTGACTTTTGACATGGATAGCTCTGCAACTGTTTTGTGCTTTATTCTATTCTGATGCTACCATTATTACCACTTGTTATTTGTGATGAAACAAAAGACCTATGAGGTTTTTAGCTGTTAAAAGTGTGTGTATTATACCACATTATTGCCTTTGTAGTGTATTTCTGCATTTTGTTTGTAGTATTGTAGCATATTTTGAACAATGCGTTATGTTTGTTAAGTAAAAAGCTCTCCACGACACCAGCATAAAATAGCAGCATGATGTTATTTCAGGCCGCACTGTACGCCATCATGAAGTTGTTTGACAGTGGCTCTTATGCTGAGGTGCCAGTGTTCGTGTCGGGTACAATTGTTGATAAGAGCGGCCGGACGTTGTCTGGTCAAACTGCCGAGGCCTTCCTCATCAGCGTTGCTCATGCCAATCCAATGTGGTATGCCATCTTGGTATCTTCTTTTTGCTGAGTATTTATCAGATGGTACTGCAGCCAGAAGGTTTGATTATAACGGTAGAAAATGTGCAGAATAAAATAGCCATTACTTATTCGTACAGTAGTTTTCTTTCAGTAGATTTCTTGTGTGTTTAAAAGTCATCTTAACACATTCTTCACAATCAGCAGCAGAAGCAATGGTAGCCTTATTTTTTTTTGTATCGTGCACTGTTATTGCCGATGTCATCACTTTTTCTATTTGTCAAATTGTTTTTTTTGTGATTTGTGTTTTTTTATGTTAGCCCAGTCCACACACTGAGTAGCTTATATCAGTTTACTAAATAAAGTAAACAGTCCATGGATTCTGATTGTGATGCAGATTGTTTTTAAAATCAAGTTTTTTTTACTGTTTTGAACCATCTTTCACTCATCTGAAAAATTTTATTTCAAAATGTTTTTTGTTTTGAATTTTTTCAGTAATCTTGCACAGACAAATGAGCGTGAAAACATAACCTGATTTCTGTGGCAAAGCTGATAACTAATGGCACTGCATGATATATATTATTCAAATACATGCAGAATCTTGCTTTTTCTGTATATACAAATATGTCTGCTTTTCTGTATAATCTTTTGTGTTTGTATGTGTTTAGTGTTGGGTTGAACTGTGCTCTCGGTGCAGCAGAAATGCGGCCATTTATCGAGTGCATCAGTAAAAACACACAGTCCTACGTTATCTGCTACCCCAATGCAGGCAAGTGTGGCATTTATTCACGGTTGGGTCAGCTTTTCACTGTATGCATGTACACTGAGAGCCCCAAAAAACTACACTGTGTTTATATCCACTGATTTCCGCAATTTTTTGCTAATCTTTTATTGACACAGTTTGTGGAAAATGAAAGATTGTAGTTTATGTATTTAATATATTTTCTTTGTAGTTGACATGTATAATTGAGTCAAATTAGGCTGTTCATGTGTTGAGTGTGTAAAGCAGTCATTAAAATTATTGCTATTCAGTTCATATGCCATATGCTGTACATGAGGCCTGTAGCAAGTTTTTTTTTCCGTGAGACTGCTTCAGTGTACAGTGCATGTTAATTTTCTAGCATATATATTTTACAAGGTATTCTAGCAATGCGTTTCAGGTGCAGTACGATCTTTAATCAGTGCTTTATTGGGAATTTTTGGAAAGTTTTTGCCAGTGAACAAATTTTGTGAACCAGTCAATATTTTTATGAAATTACGGCAAGTTCACAGTGTAGATGAATAGAACTGTATGTCAAAGATTTGTGAAGTTGTGAGTGTTGGTAATGGAAGCTGTGCTGAAGGTCTGACATGTATATAGAGCTGATCTTTTTGTTTGCTGTGCTGAATTGGCTGTGCCTACTATGCTGTTGTAGGTCTTCCTAATACGTTTGGTGAATATGATGAAACACCCGAGTATACTGGACAAATGCTTCAGGTTGTAGACTCTCCGTCAATCTACTGTAGTTCACATGTATGCAGTGCACACAATGTACACTGTCATGAAAAACTTACGATGTTGATTCTGGTATTAATATTTTTACTTTGGCATAGTCGTCAGGTCTACATGAAGAATAGCAGACTGACCAGCTGAGTGAATGTTGTTCGAGAGCACTGTAACGATTTTTTGATTTTTTTTATTAAGATTTTGTTTTAGTTGTTGTTGATGTAGCAGTGATGATAATATATGTATGATAATGATAATGTATGTATTATTTTTCATCTACGTAGTTCTATTTTATGATGGTCTGATGTCACTGTTTTACTGGTAACTAATAGCTTTAGCTCTCAGTCAATCAGCTTATATGTTTTTGTGTTTTTTTTGTATTTATAGCACTAGTAGTTTTTGTTATGTTTAGGGTTTTGCAAAGGACGGCTTGGTGAATATAGTTGGTGGTTGCTGTGGTACAACACCGGCTCATATAAAGTATGTGTAAACGATAACTCTTGCCAGAAAAAAATTGTTATCAAGTGTTTGTTAACATCATGTTTTTCATGCTGATATTATTTGTTGCTTTGCTTTGCAGCAGATCTTTACATTTGCTATATGTGTATATTAACTGTGTTTTGTCATGTTATTTTGTAAACTTCGTTATAATTCTGGAATCTTTCAAATTGTAGGAATGGCAGTTGAGACTACTGTTGTGCATCCCACATTACAATGTCGATTGACATGCACAGATGTAACATGGCATCTTGTAGAATTTTGTCAGTGAAATAATGTGAACAGCTGACTGGCAGTGCTGAGTTGCTATATTCTCAACATTTTCTGTGTAACATAACTATTGCGAGGCATTCAAATTGAAAGCTATGCAGCATAGAATCTAAAAAATTTGAAAAAAGGATAATGTTGCAGTAAAATCAACAGAGTCTGTCGGTTTGACTTGGCATTGTGTGTCTATGTGTATGATACAACAGGGCTATAGCGCAAGCAGTGAAATCTCTGCCTCCCAGGAAACTACCAGGCCAGCTGTACGAAGGCTTCTTGATGCTGTCAGGTAAGTGATCTGCTATTCAAGTGATCTGTTGTTTTGCGGGTTTATTTGCTGGGATGAGTCATTGCTGTGTACTGTTTCCACTGTGATAAAGTTGGCATTTGCATTTGTGGTCAGAAGTTGTGCGATGCTGATGAAATGTCACGAAAGTGCTGTAAGCAGTGTTAAGACAACTGCTGCAAAACACTATAAAACTGTATCCATTGTAAGCAGTGTCGTCATTAGAGATGCTGCTAAAAAAAGTGGAAAAAAACATATTTATTCATTCATTCGGTGTGCCGAGCCAGAATCCTGATGTAGCCGGCAGTCATAATGTCTCTCTGTCGTCGTTGTTTCAAAGTAACGATCATGTCAGGTGGCTGAATACCATTTGCCCTTTCCAACTATCTAAGAAATGTCAGTCGTTGACAACCACATACTCTATGTCCTTCAACTTTGCCCGTTAGAACAAGATTTTCCAATGATTCTTTACGCAGAACATAACCAACAAATTGAATTTGTTTTGCAATAACTGACTTCATCAGATCTCGACGTGTGTCAGCTCGTTGTAACACTTCTGCGTTAGAGATCCTCAGAGACCATAAACCGCAAATGAACCACATTTCTGCTGCCTATAGACTTGATTCCATATCTCTGCTGATTGTCCAACTGTTGCAACAATATAGAAGTGTTGACCAGACATAACATTTCAGTATCCTCAGTTGAGTTCCTAGTGTCATGCTTTTCGAAGTCAAAACACGTTCCAAGCATTTATAGCTGATCTTTGCTATCCCAATTCTTCTCTTTATTTCAGTATCACATTTTCCATCAGATGTGACCATACTGCCTTAGTAGATAAATTGATCTATTTGTTTTAAAACTTTACCCTTTACTTTTATGTTGCAGGTTGGTTTATTTTCCTTCTTTGAAAACACCATTATGCACGATTCTTCTTAATAATTTCAAGATCTTTTCTTTCGCTTTTCTCAACCACAACATCCAAAAGTTGTTGCAATTTCTGTTCGCTGTCTGCAGTCAGCGCTGTATCGTTTGCATATCTCAAATTGTTAAGGTTCACACCTCCTATTCTGATTCCATCTAGTTTTTTTATACATCGCATTATCATTTCTGTGTACAAAGAGAACAAATCTGGTGACAGAACACACCCCTATCTTACACCCCTGGAGTTAAAGTACAACAATACCAAATGCATGTTAAATTGGAATTTGGTTTTGAGTAATTTTTAGCAGATGATTACTGCACATTTGTTATTAACATACCCTGTAAGCAGTTTTGTTTTTTTGACTGGGTTTATACATTATGTTGGTGTCACGTACTGAATGTGATATAAACCGTTGGTGTTGCTGTTGACTGTCACAGGCTTGGAACCTCTGCAGGTTGGTCCCGACACAAACTTCGTCAACATTGGTGAACGATGTAATGTCGCTGGGTCTCGTGCGTTTCTGCGCCTTATCAAAAATGACAAGTTTGAGGTTGTCTTCGTTTCATTTCATACTTTTTGTATTATTATTATTGTTATTTTATTTATTTGGCATGACTAGCTTATTTGGTTTTCCTCTTGATATTCTCTTATTTTGTTCATAGATGTGCTTTTGTATGTTATCTTGAATTTGTTGTAGTTGACAAGTTTTTGGGAGAGGAGTGGCTGTGTGCTGGAGGGGTCGAATGTAACAAGGAGTCAGGCCGACAATGGAACTGTGTTACTCGATAAGCTGGACGCAATCGGAGATCTTAAACCTTCAGCAAGAACACTGCTGCCACCAGTTAAATGCAATGAATGTAACAGTTGTGATTGTGTGCACAGGAAGCATTGAATGTGGCAAAGGTTCAGGTGGAAAATGGAGCAGTGGTACTGGACATCAATATGGATGAAGGCATGCTGGACTCGCAGGCTGCCATGTCACGATTCATTAACTTGATCTCATCCGAACCCGACATTGCCAAGGTGAGTTAGTTAGTTAGTTTGCAAATTTAAAGGCGTCTATTCCAAATCACAAACTCCGCAGCTACTGCTTAAACAGATGAGTCTTGAGTCTGTTGGTGAAGACAGTGTGTGACAGTGATGGGTTGCGAGTAGATGCTGGTAGACTGTTTCACACACATTGTCCGTCGATGGCAAAAGATTGGTCGTCGAACGTTGTTCTGATCGAGGGGAACCTCCAGTTTGGTAATTGACATTGACGATCTAAGACCAGATCGGCGGTGGTGGATCAGGTGGCTAACTGAGTGACTAACTGCCACTCAACAAATAACCACACAGCCATATTGTATTTGAAATAGTAACTAAATGGATGGAGCTTGTCCTGTTGGCACTTTGCACCAACCTTTTTTCTTGTTTTATGAACGGTGTATGTACTATGAATACAACTATGATGATTACTACTACTACATGGTGTTTCATAAAAAAGGACTCTTTTTTGTTTTTTTCATAATTCACTCAAATGATGAGCAATTTGCATGAAATTTTTACCACTTGTAGCTGAATAAATACTAATTTGGAATGTGTTAACATAACATGGCAGTTGGTTAAATATTCTTTGCTAGTCGTGATGTAATGCTGACATTATAATGTGTCATGGGTACAAACAGGCTAATCCAATTTAGCGCTGCCGGTTGCTACCCTGCTTCAGTGGTGAAAAATCTGGTTCGTTGGTGTCAAATATTTGAAGTTTTACACTTTGCAGCCACAAAAACGTTGGTCTTTCACATGTTCGAGCAACACAGTGCACTATCACATTGAGCTTGCAAGATGTTGAGTTTTTGGATCACAAGATGCCCGATTTCATGTTTCCATGTTGCTCAGTGCTGACACGATAAGCATTTTTCATTAGCGAACCAGATTAAGTTCACCGTCGAAGCAGGGT